>Ga0157370_10005478_pt1 | contig 14237 bp, 12 predicted proteins | sample C35metaG_FD_113463 | JGI IMG/M metagenome (GOLD analysis project Ga0157370, IMG submission 113463) | Corn rhizosphere microbial communities from Kellogg Biological Station, Michigan, USA - C3-5 metaG | ecosystem: Host-associated > Plants > Roots > Rhizosphere > Soil | place: USA: Michigan...
CGATCGTACGCCGCAGCGCAACATCATCGGCGAGCTCTTTCGTCGCACATTGAGCGGCGACCTGCTCGCGACGTTTCTCCGGCAGCGCTATCGCACGGCACTTTCGCTGTCGGCCGGCGCCGGCATCGAGCGCCGTACGCACGTCACGACACCGACCGATCTCATTTCGCGCATCGACTCGAGCGGTGCCTTTGGGCGATTGACCTACCCGAGCCTCATCGCATCGGCGAGCTTCGCCAACTATCAGCGCCCGGCGTTCAGTATCTCCCCCGAGGACGGCATCTCCGTTGGCCTCACCGTTCGCGACCGTCTGCGCAGCGGTCTCACGGCGACGGGCGGCCAGAGCGTGAGCACCGTCGGCGCCGCGTCGCTCTACAAGTCGCTCGACCTGCCCGGGTTCGCGCATCACGTGCTTGCCCTGCGCGCGGCCGCCGGCTACGCCGACGAGCGCGCGCAGGGCGAATTCTTCGTCGGCGGGGTGAGCGGCAGCACCTTCCAGATCATCCCCGGCTACACCATCGGCGAAGGCCGCCAGACCTTTCCGGTGCGCGGATTCTCCCCCGGCACGCTCGCCGGCACGCGCGCCGTGGCGGCTTCGGCCGAATATCGCGTTCCACTCTTCCTCACCGGCGGCGCGCCGGGCCCGCTGCCGTTCTTTCTCGACCGCAGCTCGCTCACGTTCTTCGGCGACTACGGCTCGGCATGGTGCCCGAACGTCGCGGCGAATCGCGAAGTGTGCAACGCCAACACTCCCTTGCTCACCCGCCGCGCCAGCATCTCGTCCGCCGGCGCCGAGCTGAATCTCAATCTCGGCGTGTTGTCGTGGGACACCCCGTACCGCTTTCGTCTCGGCGTCGTCTCGCCGATCCACAACGCCGCGTTCTTCGGCCGCGAGCGAACGCAGGTTTACGTAGTGACCGGCGTCTCGTTCTGAGATCACCCAACACATCGGTCGCGCCTCGCACATTTCCTGCAACCCCACCGCGCGCGATGCATCGTTCGTCTCCGCTCACTCTGACCGTTCTCGCCGCAACGATCGTGACGATCGGTGCGTGTGGACGACACAGGGCGTCGGCCACGTCGGCGACGGGGGGATGTGATTCGACCATCACACTGCCGGCGGGCTTCTGTGCGGTGGTGTTCTCCGAGAGCGCGGGGCCGGCGCGAAGCGTGGCGGTGCGACGGAACGGCGACGTCATCGTCGGCGTGTTGGATGTCAGGCGACAGCCCGGCGGGATCCTCGCGCTGCGCGATACGGATGGGGACGGGCACGCCGACCTGGCCGAGCGTTTTGGTGAGAGTGGAGTCCACGGCGTGCTGCTCTCCGACGACTCCGTGCTGTATGCCTCGACCGCCACCGCCGTGCTGCGCTATCGATTTGCCGATTCGCTCACGCCGCGGAAGCGAGTCGACACCATCGTCGCCGGTCTTGCCGCGCGTCCCACGCCCTCGCACAGTCTCGCGATGGACGGGCGCGGCAACCTGATCGTCAACGTCGGGGCCCTCTCCGACGGATGTCAGGCGACCCAGGAGCCCAACGCGCGCGGCCGCGATCCGTGTCCCGAGCTCGAGACGAGCGGCGGCATCTGGAGCTTTCACACCGATCGCTCAAACCAGCAGTTGAAGGACGGCACCCGCGTCGCGGCCGGGCTGCACAACGCCATCGCGCTCGCGGTGAGCCCGCACGACACGACGATCTACGCCGTCTCGCACGGACGCGACCGGCTGCACGATTTATGGCCCGACCTCTATTCGCCCTCCGAGAGTGCGACGCTGGCCGCCGAAGAGATGATCCGGATCACGACGTCGCGGGCGGACTTCGGCTGGCCGTACTGTTATTACGATTATATAAAGCAAGAGCGCGTGGTCGCGCCGGAATATGGCGGCGACAAGCAGCAGACCGCCCGCTGCGAGCGAATGATCCAGCCGCTCATCGCCTTCCCGGCGCACTGGGCGCCGATGTCGATGCTCTTCTATACCGGCAAGATGTTTCCGCCCGCGTACCGGACGGGCGTTTTCATCGCGTTCCACGGCTCGGCGTACCGCGCGCCGCTGCCCGAGGAAGGGTATCACGTCGTCTATCTCGGCTTCACGCGCGACGATCTCGCCGGCGACTACTCCATCTTTGCCAGCGGCTTCGCCGGCGGCATGACGAGTCCCGAAGGCGCGGCGCACCGGCCGGTCGGGCTGGCGCAGGGGCCCGACGGCGCGATGTATCTGAGCGACGACAAGGGCGGCCGCATCTGGCGCATCACGTACACCGCGAAGTGACGGCCTCCGCCAAGCATGCTGGGCCCGCTTGACATGGGAATTGACGATTTGCATGTTGCCCACATGTCGAAGATGATCCAGATCCGGAACGTTCCCGACTCGCTGCACCGCGCGCTCCGCACGCGCGCCGCGTTGGCCGGGATGACGCTGTCCGACTATCTGCGGTCGGAGCTCGAGCAGTCGATCGACCGACTACCGGCGTCGGAGCTGCGGCATCGCCTCGCGCTGCTCGAGCCGGTGGCTGTGCGCGAGCCGCCCGTGACCGCGGTTCGGCGCGAGCGCGACCGCGCTCGCCGATGATCGTTCCCGACGCATCGGTCATCATCGAGCTGTTGCTTCGCACGGAGGCGTCGTCGCGGATCGAGGATCGCCTCCTCGACCCGGGCGAGACGATGCACGCGCCGCACCTGCTCGATCTCGAGGTCGCGCAGGTGTTGCGGCGCTACGTCGCGCGGGGCGAGATGCGGCCCGAGCGCGGCCGGCTTGCGATCGACCTGCTGGCCAAGTTTCCGATCAGCCGATACACGCACGAACCGCTCATGCCGCGGATCTGGATGCTGCGGCACAACCTCACCGCGTACGACGCGGCGTACGTCGCGTTGAGCGAGGGACTGGGCGCCACGCTGCTGACGCGCGACGCGCGCATCGCCGACGCCGCGGGCCACCGCGCCGAGGTCGAATTGATCTGAAGGTCCGGCCGCGGCGCGCGAAGGCGCCGTCTGTCTCTTGACACGCACATAGTCGCATCCTGCGACGATCCTCCATGTCAACGGTTATTTCGCCGCGATTGGCGACGGATTCCCGGCGCCGCTGTCAAGAATACCGTCCGGCGAATGGCGCACTAACTTCTGTGCTCCGCATCGCGCCCGTACTCACATCGCTCAGACGTGTCCGCCACAATCCATCCGACCGCCTTCATTCATCCGCAGGCTGTCGTCCTCGGCGACGTCACGCTCGGCGCGCGCGTGTCCATCTGGCCGACGGCGGTCCTGCGCGGCGACTCGGACACGATCACGATCGGCGACGACAGCAACGTGCAGGATGGAACCATCGTCCACGTCGACGACGGCGTGCCGACGACGATCGGCCGTCGCGTCGCCATCGGCCACCGTGCCATCGTTCATGGCGCCACGGTCGAGGACGATTGTCTGATCGCGATGGGCGCGATTCTACTCAATCATGTACACGTCGGCACCGGTTCGATCGTCGGCGCGGGGGCGGTGTGTCGAGAAGGGATGCGGGTTCCGCCGAACTCGCTCGTGCTCGGCGTTCCGGGCCGCGTGACGCGCGCGACGACAGCCGCGGATCGCGAGCGCATTCGCAGGACGGTGGAATCATACGTCGAGATGCAGGAGCGGTATCGTCGTGGCGAGATTACGCCGCCGGGGCAGCCATGAGACGCGCTGAGCGGTGCGCGATGGTACCGGAAATGCACGAGTTTCCGGGCAAACCGATGACGGGATCGTCACCGCGCCATCGTGGTTCAGCCGCGACGCGCCTGGTTGGCCGCTCGGGCCGGGGCGCGGTCCAGAGACTGTCTAAGTCGTTCGTGGTGAGAGGTTTTCCCATGTTGTCGCTCACGCCCACGCAAAGTTCGCCGGTTAGTTATGGCCAGTTGTCGACACGGACCGGCCCGTTTTCAACGCAAGCGGGCGCACGCATTCAGCTTCGTGATCTGATTTTCGTAAGTAGCTGTTCCGCCAGTGGTTATCTTACTACTGGCGTGGAATCACGATCCCCCGTAGCATTCGCGCCCACGATTCCTCTTCGGACCAGAGCTCGGACCCGAGCGCCGCGCGCCCGCCGACGAATCGAAATGCTCAGACGCCGGCTCGTATCCCGCCCGTCGTAACTCCGTTACAACCGATTCACCGCGCTTCGTCGCCAGGAGTACCGTCACCATGCCGCTTCCCGTCAACCCGCCCCCGGGTCCCGTTTTGCTCTCCGCCAACGCGCGTACCGTGCTCGAAAAGCGCTATTTGGTGAAGAACGAAAAGGGAAGGCCGGTGGAACAGCCCGAGGACCTCTTCTGGCGCGTGGCGACGGTCGTCGCCGAGGCGGACCGGAAGTACGGGGCGAGCGAGGCGGCGGTGGAGAAGACGGCGCAGGAGTTCTATGCATTGATGACGCAGCGTCGCTTCGAGCCCAACTCCCCGACGCTCATGAACGCCGGCCGCCCGCTCGGCCAGCTCTCTGCCTGCTTCGTGTTGCCGGTCGAAGACGCGCTCGCCAATGGCAAGAACGGCATCTACGACACGCTGAGCGCCATGGCGCTCATTCATCAGAGTGGTGGCGGCACTGGGTTCTCGTTCTCGCGCCTGCGCGCGAAGGGATCCATGGTCCGGTCGACTACCGGGGTCGCAAGCGGACCGGTCTCTTTCATGAAGCTCTATGATGCCTCGACGGACGCGGTGAAGCAGGGAGGCACGCGGCGCGGCGCGAACATGGGCATTCTCCGGGTCGATCACCCGGATATCATGGAGTTCATCACCTGCAAGGAAGACCTCACGCAGGTGACGAACTTCAATATCAGCGTCGCCGTGACGCGGAAGTTCATGGAAGCGGTCAAGGCGGGCACCTCGTACGACCTGATCGATCCGTCCAGTGGCAAAGCCACGGCCCAGCTCGATGCGCGTACGGTCTGGGACAAGATGATCCTGGGCGCCTGGCGCACCGGCGAGCCGGGCGTGTTCTTCGTCGACGAGGCCAACCGGTACAACCCGGTCCCGCACCTCGGCCGCTACGAGGCGACGAACCCGTGCGGCGAGCAGCCGCTCCTGCCATATGATGTCTGTAATTTGGGTTCGATCAACGTCGGCTACTACGTGCGCGACGGCAGAATGGATTGGCAGGCCTTCAAGGCGGACATCCACCTGAGCACGCACTTTCTCGACAACATCATCGACGTCAACCGGTACCCGCTCAAGGAGATCGACGCGCTCTCCAAGCGCATTCGCCGCATCGGTCTGGGCGTCATGGGCTTTGCCGACGCGCTCGTGCGGCTCGGGCTGGCCTACGACAGCGACCAGGGCGTCGAGTTCGGCCGCAAGGTCATGGAGTTCGTCGACGTCGAGAGCAAGCGCGAGTCGAGCGGCTTGGCCGCCGAGCGTGGCCCGTTCCCCGAGTGGGCCAGGAGCATCTGGGGACCGGACGAGACCTGCGCGCGCGACGAGGACGGCCAGCGCATCCGTCCCATGCAGCTGCTCCGCAATTGCAACGTCACCACGGTCGCCCCGACGGGGACGATCAGCATCATCGCCGGCTGCAGCTCGGGCCTCGAGCCGCTCTTCGCGGTGGCGTTCATGCGCAATCAGGCGGGCGTGATGATGCCCGACGTGAACGAGGACTTCGTCGCCATCGCCAAGCGCGAAGGGTGGTACACCGACGAGCTGATGGAGCGCATCGCCAAGACGGGCACGGTGAACCACGCCGAAGTGCCCGAGAAATGGCAGCGGGTGTTCGTGACTGCCAACGCGATCGCGCCCGAGTGGCACATCAAGATGCAGGCGGCCTTCCAGGAGCACTGCGACTCGGCGATCTCAAAGACGACGAATTTCGCGTACACGGCGACGATCGACGACGTCCGCGCGATCTACGAGATGGCGTTCGACATGCACTGCAAGGGCGTCACGGTCTACCGCGACGGCTCGCGCGACAACCAGGTGCTGTCGACGGGCGCAACCGCGAAGGCAACGGAAGTGCGTGAAGGGAAGGGCGCAGCCGCTGAGGCGTCGGCAGCGACGGATCGTTCCGCGCTCGCCGACCTGCGCAGCGAGCTCGCCGAAGCCCAAGCGGAGGTCGAGCGTCTCCGGAAGCAGCTCTATGAAGTGGAGGCGGAGAATCTGCAGCGTCGCGCCAAGCGGTCTCGCCCCGACAAGCTCCGCGGCACGACCATAAGAAAGGAGACCCCGCTCGGCGTGATGTTCGTGAACATCACCGAGGACGACAAGGGTCAGCCGTTCGAGGTGTTCGTCACTCTCGGTAAAGCCGGTGGATCAGCCATGGCGGACGTCGAGGCGATGGGGCGATTGATGTCGCTCGCTCTGAGATCCGGCATTCCGATCATGCAGATCCATCGGCAGCTCCGAGGGATTTCGTCGGATCGCGCGGTTGGGCTTGGGCCGAACAAAGTGTTGTCCGTGCCCGATGCGATTGGTATCGCGATCGAGGAGTGGCATCGGGACCGCGTGTCGGGCGTGCAAGGCGAGTTGATGCCACCGAGCGGTTCGGAGGCGGGTGGGGTGCCGGCGTCGGAGATGGTGACGTCGATGACGCATCAGGTTCCGCCCGCGCTACGGTCGACGGGGAATTCGGCGGCGGAGATGGAGTTGCAGTTTGGGCTGCGTCATGCGGCGGAGACGTTCATTGGGACGTGTCCGGACTGCGGGTCGCAGATGGAGTATGCTGAAGGGTGTGTGAAGTGTCATGTGTGTGGGTTTAGTGAATGTGGGTGAGGTGAGCGCGGCCGCCTTGTGAACGTCAAGGTCACGTGGGCGCATTCAAGTTGAGCCGTTTCGTTGAGGCGCAAGAAGGGACCTACGGTCAGGCGCTGTCGGAGCTCGAGCGCGGACGGAAGCAGAGTCACTGGATGTGGTACGTCTTCCCGCAGATCGACGGTCTTGGGTTCAGCCCCATTACAAAACGGTATTCGATCAAGAGCGAAGACGAAGCCCGTGCCTACTTGAAGCATCCCACGCTCGGCCCGCGTCTGCTCGAGTGCGCCGAAGCGATCTTGAGAGTCGAGGGAAAATCGGCGCGCGAGATCCTCGGATCGCCGGACGATCTGAAGTTGAAATCATCCGCGACGCTGTTCGCCCATGTGTCACCGCCGGGATCGGTATTCGAGCAGATCCTCGAGAAGTTCTATGGCGGCGAACGTGATGCGGCGACGCTGGACCAACTGATGCGAGCATGACACCGTGGGGCAAACGGTGCGAAAGGCCCGACCGGCGACGCCGCGGAGCGCCGCAAGGTATCGAGCGAATGGGACCGAGGCATGACCAACTTCCTCAAACGCTGGCGGCGCGTTCGCCTTCGTGCGTTGCCCTTTCCGGCCGACTGGCGACGCTTCGTCGAACGCAACGTGTCGGTCTTCGGCCGACTGCCGCCGGCGGATCAGCGAGAGCTGCTTGGGCATACGCAGGTCGTGCTCGCCGAAAAGCACTTCGAGGGGTGCGGCGGTCTCGAGCTGACCGACGAGATTCGGGTCACGATTGCGGCCCAAGCCTGCGTGCTGCTGTTGCATCGTTCGACGGACTACTACCCGCGCCTCACCTCGATCCTCGTTGACCCGAGCGCGTACGTGGTTTCCGAGGAAAGGCCAGTCGGCGGTGGACTCTGGGAGGACGGGGAAGAGGTTCGACTCGGTCACACCGCTCCGACGCTCGGGGCGCTCGTCATCGCGTGGGATGATGCGTTACGTGGTGCGCGCGGAGTGGACGATGGAGACAACGTGGTGTTTCACGAGTTCGCCCACCAACTCGACTTCGAAGACTTCGTCGTGGACGGTACGCCCCTCCTGGATTCGCATCAGTACCGAACCTGGGCGCGAGTCCTCGGTGCCGAATACGAGGCGCTACGGCGCGCGGAAGCCTACGAGGCCCCGACTCTCATCGACCAATATGGCGCCAAGAATCCCGCGGAGTTCTTTGCCGTGGTGACGGAGCTCTTCTTCGAACGACCACGAGAGCTTCGTGATAAGCATCCTGCGCTGTATCAAGAGCTGCGATCGTTCTATCATCAGGATCCCGCCGCGTGGGGAGACGCGAAGGGTCACGCTTTTGGTGTCTGACCCCCATTTCATGCTCCGGAAACCATTTTCCCTTCTGTCTCTTTTGTTCTTTGCGATCGACGTATCTGGCGCGCAAGCGGTCGCGCGTCGGGACTCGGCCGGTAGTGTACAGACCAATCGGTCGGGAAGTTGGAGCGCGACGGCCGGTCGCGGTCTCACGCTGATGGGAACATGGACCGCAGTTCCCGGCCCGACGAATGGCACCGTCGCGGGAACGTGGACCCTCGTCGACACACAGGGCAAAACGATCGTGGGCGGCGGATGGTCGGCGGCAAAGTCGTCCACCCGCTGGAGCGGCGCGTGGCGAGCGGTCATCTCTGGGAGAGACGGAGAGTATTCCGGGACGTGGACTGCCAGCGTCGATCTCGGGGGTGACGCGCGGTTCGTGGACCTGTTTGAGCAGGCGGTGCAGACCGTCGTGCGTGGTGACTGGCGCGCCGGGAAGCAGGCGGGGGCGTGGGCCATCCGCGCGGCCAAGTGAAAGGAGCATCGATCCGCGGTTCGACCGCTGCTTGAGTTTCGATGGCCGGCACCACGTGAAAGCTCCGATGTCACGACCGTCCAAAGAGTTCGGCAATTGGGACGAGTGAGTTCCCATTCCGCCAAAGGAGGCTGAAATGGAGTCAGACTTAGTCTGACCCCATTTCGGCCGCAGCCCTTTCTGCGGCTTCGTGGGGTTCTGAACGCGTGAGCTGCGTGTATTGCTGAGGCCGTCATGATGATGCTGGGGATCTGAAAGAGCTCCCCACAGCGTTGCGCGCCGGCCCGAACCACGACAAGATCCTCTTCGCGTGAGGCCGGTGCCCGAACCTTTCCTGCGGCTCGCACCGGCACTTTCAGTTGATCGTGTGATTGCATGAGAACGGCCGACAAGGGAGGGGGACGGAGTGTGCCCCTGCGACATGTCCGGTCTCGGTGCTGGCCATCGTTCATAGCGAGAGCTCGGCTCGTGAACCAATACCGCAGGTCCACAAACCCCCTTTCCCGTCGAGGCCACCATGAAAATGAACCGGACTGCTCATCTGCTTGCCGCATTCGCGTTCGTTCTTGCCGGATGCAACGCGGATTCGCCACTCCGTGCGGACAACCACCTCGCGCATCAGAATGGTCTGAGCCTCGCTAGCCTGTCGCAGGCGTCCACGTCCCAAGCCCTCGATGCCCTTCGCGAGCTCACCGCGCCATTGCACGATGTCGATGCGGCGACGGCAGGGGGATACGCGCTCTTCAAAGCGCCGCCGCTGACCGCCGCGGACGGATGCATCTCCAGCGCAGCAGATGGTGGCATGGGCTATCACTACACTCGCGGGAACAACCTCGCTGACGATTTGGTCAGCTTGCTCGATCCCGAGTTCCTGGTCTATGCGCCCACGAACGCTCCTCGCAAGGACGACGAGGCAAGGACCAGGCTGGCCGCGCTCGAATACTTCCTTCCCTACAGTCCCACGTGGCCGGGACCGGATGATCCGAATTTCAAGCGAGCGCCCACGCTGCACGACTTCCCCACGATGCGTGATCTTCCTGACGTCAGCTTCGCGCCGTCGCGGTTCGGAGGCTGGATGTTTCACATCTGGCTGTGGGAGCACAACCCGGCCGGGATGCTGACCAACTGGAACATCGCGGTGCCGCTCTGCCCAGGCTCTGCGTTCTGAAATGCCGCGGCGGTGAGAATGGTCGCATCGTGAAGACTATTCTCTACCGCCGCACCGGCATTTTCATTTCGAAGGGGGGCTGACCCCAAATCCACCTAATAGTGTCTGACCCCGAATCCCGGCCTCGGCTCCGCGCTTGAATCGCTCGACGGGCGGAAGGTGGTCTGCCGCCTTACTCTTGCCGCAGCGCCACGTTCGGATCCATCCCCGCCGCTCTCCGCGCGGGCAGCCAACACGCCGCCGCCGCGACGCCTAAGAACAGCAGCACCATCACGACGAACGTGATTGGGTCCGTCGGCCGCACGTCGACGAGCATGCTCGACATCACGCGGGTCGTCGCGAGTGCGATCACCAACCCGATCGCGATGCCGATCGCGCTCATCCGCAGCCCCTGGCCGATCACGAGACGGAAGATGCTCGAGCTCTCCGCACCGAACGCCATCCGGATGCCGATCTCCGACGTCCGCTGCCGCACGACGCTCGACAGCACGCCGTAGAGTCCCACCGCCGCGAGCAACGCGGCGATCGTCGCGAAGATGCCGATGAGCACGAGCGCGAAGCGCGTCGCGGAGCGGGCCTTGTCGACGTTGTCGGTGAGCGCGTGCATCTCCGTCACGAGGTACTGCGGATTGAGCGAGGTCACCGCGGCGCGGACCGCGTGGCCGAGCGCCGTCGGGTCACCCGAGGTGCGGACGAGCCAGCGACCGCCGCCGATCGCGCCGGCGGGGAAAAACATGAGCTCCTTCTCGTCGCCGTAGAGCGTGAGGTGGCGGTGGTGCCGCACGACGCCGATCACGGTATAGGCCTCGGGTTGCTCCGTCCGGACGCGCGCGAAGATGGTCTTGCCGATCGGCGACTGCTGACCGAAGCCGAGCTTCGCCATCTCATCGTCGATCACGACCAGCTTCGTGTTCGGGTCGTCGTTCTCCGCCTGCGTGAAGATCCGGCCGGCGAGGAGCTTCACGCGCATGGTCCCGAAGTAGCTCGGCGGCGCGATCACGAAGCCGCCTTGGCGAAAGCGCGTCGGGTCGTCCATCGCGGCCTGCGTGCCCCAGCGAGCGCTCGGGTCGGATCCGTCGAACGGAACCGTGTTGGCCGTGGTCACGGCGGTGACACCCGGGACGGCGCCGAGCTTGTCGCGAATCTGGTCGAAGACCGCGCGCGCTTCGTCGGGACTCCGGAAGCGAAGGTTGCTGAGCCCGAACGTGAGCACTCCATTGGGGTCGAAGCCCGGCTCGGTGCGCATGAGGGCGACGAAGCTCCGCACCATGAGGCCGGACCCGATGAGTAGCACGAACGAGAGCGCCACCTCGGCGACGATCACGGCGTTGCGCAGTCGCGCGGCGCCGCTGAGCGCCGGGGTGCGGCCGGTGGCCCGGAGCACCTGCGCGAGGTCGGGGCGCGAGGCGCGGATCGCCGGCACCAGGCCGAAGAGCAGCACTGCGCCGACGCTTGCGAGAACTGTGAACGCCAGGACGGGGAGGTCGAGCGAGACGTCGGCGAGGCGCGGGAGATTCGCCGGCGCGAGCTGGAGGAGCAGCGCAATGCCGAGCTTCGCCAAACCCACACCGAGCAGCGCCGCGATGCCCGCGAGCACGAGACTCTCGGCGAGAAGCTGGCGCACGATGGCGAAGGCCGAGCCGCCCATCGCGGCTCGCACCGCGAGCTCGCGTTCGCGCTGCGAGGCGCGGACGAGCAACAGGTTGGCAACGTTCGCGCAGGAGATCAGCAGGACGAGGATGACGGCGCCCATGAGCGACAGAATCGAGGTGCGCACGCTGGCGACGACGTACTCCTTCATCTGCTCGACGTGGTACGTGACGCCGGCGGTCCGATCGGTCGGAAAGCGCGCCTGGAGATCGGCCGTCACGCGAGCGATCTCGGCGCGCGCGGCGGTGAGCGACGCATTCGGCTTGAGCCGCCCGATCAGACGATACGCGACGTTCTGCCGCGAGCCTGCCTCGAAGTTCACGCGCAGCGCGGTCCAGACGTCGGGGCGCCGCTCGACCTGCATGCTCACCGGGAAGATCAACTCGGCACGAGGCGAGGCGACGCCGACGACCTGCACAGGTCCGCCGACAGTGATGGTGCGGCCAACGACCGATGGATCGCCGCCGAACGCGCGTTGCCAGAAGTCGTAACTGATGATGCCGATCGTCGGGAGACGCGGTGGCGGCGGCGTCTGCGGAGCCGGTTGTGCGGCCGCGCCTGGCGGAATCTGAATGATCGGGTTGGGCGTACCGTCGTCGTCGGTGAAATCGCGTCCGTAGACGACGGGGACCTGGAGCAGCTTGAAGATGTTTGGCGTGGCCGCGGCGGCCGTGATGAGCTGCGCGTTGCCGTCCTTGTCGGTGTACGGGACATTGCGCGCCGTTTGCAGCGCCGCGATTCCCTCGAAGACCGTGGTGCCGTTGCGGATGTCGGGGACGTCTCCGGGCCCGACGGGAAAGTCGACCACGCCTCGGGCGCGGAGATCCTGCGAGATGATCGTGAGGCGGTCAGCGTCGCCGTAGGGCAGCGGGCGAAGCAACACGGCATTCACGACGCTGAAGATCGCCGTACTCGCGCCGATGCCGAGTGCGAGGGTCACGATTGCCGTGATCGCGAACGCGGGGTTGTTGCGCAGCGTTCTGGCGCCGAGCGCCAGGTCTCGAGAGAGGGTCGGCATCGGTGTCGGGCGAATGGGTGTCTACGGCAGGAACCTGCTGTCTCTACGCTATCGCCGCGAGAAGGTTGCGACCAGGGTTTCGACCCAGGGCTGCCACAAGCGCCCCGGACGATGCGGCCGCACGGGAACCGGCCAGTACAACAGGGGTACGCCGGTCCAGCGTGTTCAACCTCTCGAGTCCCGTCCTGATGCGTCTGCCCGTCGCAATCGCCAAGGGTTCGCTCTTCGATACGGTGAAGGCCCGGCGGCGGAGGTGAGGTGCGGAGCGGTTGCATTCGGCACATTGTTGGCGAGCGTTGCCATCGCGGCGTGCGGTCGCTTTGAGCATCGGCAGCCCACCGCGTACGACGTGACCGCGCGCTTTCCGCACGACTCTGCCGCGTATACTCAAGGGCTCGTGTGGGCCGACAGTGTTCTCTTCGAGAGCACAGGACGCTACGGCCACTCCACGATCCGGCGGGTCGATCTTCGCTCGGGGCGCGTGCTCGCATCGAGAGCCCTTGCGGCGGATCGGTTTGGCGAAGGGTTGGCCCTGCTGAACGGTCGCCTGTATCAGCTCACGTGGAAGGAGGGTGTGGCATACGTCTACGACGCCGCGACGCTCGCTCCCCTCGATTCGTTCCGCTATGCCGGAGAAGGGTGGGGCCTCGCGACTGACGGCGCGTCACTGATCATGAGCGATGGGTCCGATTCGCTGCGTGTACTGTCGCCCGAAACCTTTCGTGTGCAGCGGATCATTCACGTCCGTGACGAGGGCGCCCCTGTTTACCAATTGAACGAATTGGAGTACGTCAACGGGGATTTGTTCGCCAACGTCTACCAGTCCAACTGGGTCCTGCGAATCGACCCCGCGACAGGTACGGTTCGCGAGACGATCGACTTCAGCGACCTGTATCCGGAGCGTCCCGGCTCCGCCGACGTGATGAACGGGATCGCGCTCGCGCCGGATGGGAGGCAACTCCTGATGACGGGGAAGCTCTGGCCCGTGCTGTTTCAGGTTCGCCTTCAGTCGCCCCAACAACATCCTTGATCGCCTGTTGGGTGAGCTCGGGCGTTTGGGAAGCGCTTCGCTCGAGAACGATCGTCTGCATGTGGGAGTCTGGCGAGAACTTCAGTATCCTCGCATCTTCCTTTTGTCACGCTGGCGGCTCGCAGCTACGAAAGCCTGGAATGGCCTCACACGGATCGCGACTGGACTTCGAAACCTCGTGCGGGCGATCGGATCGTTCATAGTCCTGACCTTTGCGGTCACCTGGGGGCTCTGGGGCTTGGTGCTCCGCGCAAGCACCGGCGCCGAGCCATCCCACGTACCACGGCTGCTGGTGCTCGGCGGTCCAGTGTTTCTCCTCGGGGTATTCGGTCCCGGCTTGGTCGCCATCGCGCTCACGGCTTGGCAGGAGGGCGGCCGCGGTGTGGTCGCATTGCTTGGTCGCATCGTGCGCTGGCGAGTCGGCCTGCGGTTCTACGCGTTTGTGTTGCTGCTCATGCCGCTGACCAAGCTCGCTGTCGCGGTCCTGCATCGCGCGCTGACGGGCGCATGGCCGCGGTTCGGGGAAACACGTCCGCTGCTGCTGCTGATCGCGACGATCCTCTCGACACTCGGGCAGGCCGGCGAGGAGGTCGGGTGGCGCGGCTTTTTGTTGCCGCGGCTCACGGAGCAGACGGGGCTCGTCGGGGCGAGTCTCATCGTTGGCGTAGTCTGGGCGGCGTGGCACCTGCCGCTCTTCTTCATGCCTGTTAGCACCGGTTGAAAATTGAACACTCCACCGGTTGAAAATGGGACACGTTCCCGAGTCGCTGGCGTGCCGGGCGGCTCCCCATTTCCGACCTTTGGGCTCTCGATCTTTCGCGAGCCCAG
>Ga0157370_10005479_pt1 | contig 14234 bp, 13 predicted proteins | sample C35metaG_FD_113463 | JGI IMG/M metagenome (GOLD analysis project Ga0157370, IMG submission 113463) | Corn rhizosphere microbial communities from Kellogg Biological Station, Michigan, USA - C3-5 metaG | ecosystem: Host-associated > Plants > Roots > Rhizosphere > Soil | place: USA: Michigan...
CTGGTTTCTGCGGCCGCAGGAGCAATCGGTGGGCCGTTGCTCGGTTCGCTCGCGACCTGGTTCGGCGCGCGTGCATCGCTTGCGATCGGCGGAGTCGTCGCGTTGACCGCCACCATCGCCTGCCTCATGGCGGTCCGCGAACGGCTCGACCTGGCGACCGTCGCCGACTTGCCGATCGCGCGCAGCCTCCGGATTCACCACCAGCGTCGCATCCTGCGTCGTGACCGCCACCGCAACAGTGGCTGGCCGACTCGCCTCACTCACTCGCGCGCTCATGGACGGCGACGCGAGCGGAAAGCCCTCTGACGCGGCACGATTCGGCGTCCGGCCAAGGGGAAATGATCGTCCACCGCGGTGCATCGGGCGCCTCGGTCGGGAGGCGCCGTGGACGAACAGACTGCGATCGGCTACCAACGGTCGGTGGCTGAGGGCGAGATCCGCCTGCACCGCTCCTGGGCGGCCTTGCTCGCTACCGGCCTCGTCGGGGGCATCGACGTCAGCATCGGCGTTCTCGCGTATCTGCTGGTCGACCACGAGACGCACAGCAAGGCACTGGCGGCGGTTGCCTTCAGCATCGGCTTCATCGCTCTCACCTTGGCGAACAGTGAACTCTTCACCGAGAACTTCCTCGTTCCGATCGCCGCTATGACAGCGAAGCGGGCAGGCACCGCGTCGCTGCTGCGACTCTGGATCGTCACCGCTCTCGCCAATCTGGCCGCTGGCTGGGTGATGATGGCGCTCGTCGCTGGGGCATTCCCAGCCATGCGCGCCGCCGCGGTGCAGTCAGGGACGGCTTACAACGACCATGGCATCGGCTGGCAGGCGTTCGCCCTCTCGGTACTCGGCGGTGTCGCCATCACGCTCATGACCTGGATGGAACACAGCAACGAGTCAGTCGGCGCACACATCGTCGCCGCCGTCACGATGGCGTTCGTGCTCGCGGTCGGTTCGCTGCATCACGTGATCATCCTGTCGCTCACCATGTTCGCCGCGCTCGTCTACGGTGCGCCCTTTGGCTACGGCGAGTGGGCAGCCACGGCAGGTTGGGCCGCGCTCGGCAATATCGTCGGCGGCGTCGGCCTCGTCACCGCGTTGCGCCTTCTTCAAGCCGGCAGAGAAGTAATCGACGAACAGCAAGAGGCCGGCGCCGCGTCGTAGCAATGGTTCACGTCGATCGGCATGCGGTATTTCTCAGGCAAGCCCTACCCGGCCGCCCGCCGGATGAGTCGCGGCCGGCTCTCGCCTAATCGACGTCGCTCGCCGACTTGAAGGTCTCTAGGAACTGCTCTCCCAGTTCCTTGCGTTGCTGCGGCGACCGACCGCTGTCGAGTGTCGGGAACTCGTCGTTTTCCTCCGACTCGGCGTGCGCCGTGACGGCCTTCTTCAGCTTGGCGAACTCGCTTTCGAACTCGGCACTGTCCGGATCGAGCTCGGACAACGTGACGATGACCTCGTCGGCTTCGTTCTCCTCGAGATTGCGGGCGTCAGCGACCGCGCGGCCGGCAGTTTCGGCAGTGACGGGACGGACGACGGCCTCCTCCGCCATCTCGTGCGCCTTCAGCATCTGAGTCAGACGATCGAATGCGGTCTGTCGTTCAGCGCCGCTCGACGACTCCACGGTCTCGGCGAGCTCGTGGATCAGCGCGTGGTGCTCGTACAGAATCCCCAGCAGATCGCCGTCGGGATACTGCGCCGCCTTCTCGCGGTCCTCGTCAGCGTCGCTCATCGCGTACTCCATATCAACGTCGGCCAGGTAGTAGCTGCGCCGGTACCCGGCGCCGACAGGAGCCAAACAGTGGTCGGCTGCCCGTCGGCGTCCGGCCGCCGCACTGAAGGTCAGCCTCAACCTCCCGGGTGAGCGGCTGCCGATCCGAGTTGCCACGGCACACTCGTCACCATCACGCCGGGCTCGAACAGCAGCCGCGCTTTCAGCCGCAGCGCCGTTTGGTTGTGCAGCAGGTTCTGCCACCACCTGCCCACGACGTACTCCGGAATGAAGATCGTCACGACGTCGCGCGGGCTGTCCCGATGAATGTTGCGAATGTATTCGAGAACCGGCCGGGTGATTTCGCGATAGGGCGAGTCGAGCATGACCAACGGCACGTCGATATCCCGCGCCACCCATGCCTCTTCGAGTTCCTCGAGTTCGGCGTCGTTGATGCGCAGGGTCACCGCCTCGAGCTGGCTGGGCCTGGTCGCCTTGGCATAGGCGATCGCCCGCAGCGCGGGCAGGTGCAGCGTCGACACCAGCACCACGGCGTGATTGCGGGAGGGCAGCATCGGGTTAGCTGCCCCATCGAGCGAGATCTCTGCCGTCACCCGCGCGTAATGCCGTCGAATCGCTTTCATGGCGGTGAAGAGCAAGGCCATCGCGACGACCGCGATCCACGCGCCTTCCGGAACTTTTGTGGCGACGACGATGACGAGAACCAGGCACGTGGTGACCGCACCGGCGAAGTTGATGACGCGCGAGACCTTCATCGGCCCGCCCTGTGGCCGTTTCCTTTCGCGCAGCAGTCGGCTCCAGTGCCTCACCATGCCGGCCTGGCTCAGCGTGAAGCTCGTGAAAACGCCGATGATGTAGAGCTGGATCAGCTTGTCGATGTTGGCATCGAACCCGATGATCAACGCGATAGCGAATCCGCCGAGCAAGATGATGCCGTTGCTGAACACGAGCTTGTCGCCGCGGTTGCGAAGCTGGCGAGGCAGGAAGTCACGCTCGGCAAGGATCGAAGCCAGGACGGGGAAGCCGTTGAACGCAGTGTTCGCGGCGAGCACGAGGATGCCGGCAGTCGCAGCTTGGAACAGGTAAAACAGCAAGGCTTTGCTGCCGAACACCGCCGCCGCGATCTGTGAGATCACCGAGGGGTTACCGCTCGCCTGGGCCTGGGCGTTCAGGTGTCGTGCAAGCACGGTGATGCCGACAAACATCGTCACTGACAGCAAGCCCATAATCGCCAGCGTGTTGGCGGCATTTCGCGACTTCGGACGGCGAAACGCAGGCACGCCGTTGCTGATCGCCTCGACGCCGGTCAAAGCGGTGCACCCCGAGGCAAACGCCTTGGCGAGCAGGATCAGGGTAAAGACTCCCCCGGTGTGTGCGACCTTGGCGATCTCGTCGGCTGAGGTCGACGCCTGCGGCAACCGGCCCTCGAAGGCCTTGGTCGCCCCGACAATGAACATGAGAAACGTGAGGCCGACGAAGGTGTAGGTCGGGATCGCGAACGCGCGGCCAGCTTCCTTCACGCCACGCAGGTTCGCCACGAGCAGCAGCAGCGTGAAGCCGACCGAAAGCGCGACCGCGTGCCTGCTCAGCGAGGGCGCGCCGCTCGTGATTGCGACCACGCCGGCGACAACAGACACGGCGACTGTCATCACGTAGTCGACGAGCAGTGCGCTCGCCGCAGTCAGCGCGGCGTTCTCGCCGAAGTTTTCGAGGCTGACGGCAAACGCGCCCCCACCGCCCGGATAAGCCCGGCAGGTCTGCCGGTACGACAGCACGACGATGACAAGCAGGACGGCGATGGCCACCGCGATCCATTTCGCGAATGCCAGATAGGCCGCTCCTCCGTAGGCCGCGACGAGCACGATTTCCTCGGTGGCGTAGGCCACGGAAGACAGCGGGTCGGACGCGAAAATGGGCAGCGCGAGCCATTTCGGCAGCAGCGTCTCGTTCAGCTGCTGGCTGCGCAGCGGGCGGCCGACGAGCAGCCGTTTGACACCGACCTGGGTCGCCATCGAACCTCCGCGTTCTCACGACCCTTCGACCGTAGGAACCCGCGACCCGCGCGTCCGTCAGCCGCGCATCAACATCGCGGCCGGACCCGTAAGGAAACCGTCAAGATCGGCCATCTCTCAGCCTCCGGATGGCCGAAGTACTCCGCCGAGTCCACAATCGATGTTGTGAAGAAGGCCGACGCCAGGATGCGCCGTCCTGCCGTCGGCAGGAGAGGTCGGCTGTTGATCGGCATGGCCGCCAGCCTGCTCGTGCCGCTGCTGCTCACCCCGATCGCGGTCGCCCTGCGCTCACACCTGGCGCTGATCGACGACGTGCTCGTCTACCTGTTCGCCGTGGTCTGCATCACAGTGCTGGCCGGGTTCTGGCCCGCGATCGTGGCGGCAGTGGCCAGCTGCCTGCTGCTGAACTGGTACCTGACGCCGCCCCTGCATACCTGGATCATCCATTCGCCGCAGGACATCGTCGCGCTCGCGCTGTTCCTCGCCGTTGCGGCGGTCGTCGGCAGCGTCGTCCGGCGAGCAGCACGACGCGCCGCGGAGGCCGACCGGCTGGCGACCGAAACCGCGATCCTGCTCGAGCTGGCCCGCACTGTTCTCGCCGGCGACGACAGCGCAGAAGCGGTTCTCACCCAGCTGCGAGAAACGACCGGCTACCCGTCCGAACTGCTCGAGCGCGTCGGCGGCACCTGGGTGCGCGTCGCCGGTGGCATCACCGCTACCGAGCACCTGCGCGAAATCGCGGTCGGCTCGAACCTGCGACTGCGGGTCTCCCGGCCGCAATTCGGCCACCTGGTCAGCGCTTCCGTGCTCGAAGGGTATGGCGCGCAAGCCGCGGCCGCACTCGAACGCGGGCGGCTCCGCACGCAAGTCGCCCAGGCGGCCGGCCTCGCGGAAGCCGACCGCATGCGCACTGCGCTGCTCGCTGCCGTCAGCCACGACCTGCGCACCCCGCTCGCCTCGGTGAAGGCGAGCGTCAGCACCTTGCGGCAGACGGACGTCGAGTGGTCGGCGCAAGACCGTGCCGAACTGCTCGCGGCGATCGAGGACGGCACCGATCGCCTCAACGCACTCATCAGCAACCTGCTCGACATGAGCCGCATTCAGACCGGCACGCTGCAGCCGTTCCTCAGGCCGGTCGACCTCGACGAGGTGGTGCCGGTCATGGCTCGAAGCCTCGACGGCGGCGAGCTGTTCCGCTTCGACATCGCCGAAGACCTGCCGCTCGTCCTGGCCGATGCCGGGCTGCTGGAACGGGCGCTCGCCAACCTCGGCAGCAACGCTTTGCGCTATTCGCCTCGTGGCCGCCCGCCAGCTCTGCAGGCCTATGCACTCGGCGACGTCGTCGTGATTGACGTCGTCGACAACGGCCCGGGTGTCCCGGAGGATCAGCGGGCCCGGATCGTGCAACCGTTCCAGCAGCTCGGCGACCAGCGACGAGGCAACGGCGTCGGGCTCGGCCTTGCTGTCGCAAAAGGGTTCGTCGACGCCATGGGCGGCCAGCTGCGCGCACTGTCGACGCTCGGCGGCGGTCTCACGATGCGCGTCGAACTCCCGGCCGCGCCTGTTACGACGCCCAGATCGGCGGACCAGGCGATATGACGGCCAGCGTGCTTGTCATCGACGACGAGCCGGCACTATTGCGGGCGCTGCGCATCAATCTGTCGGCTCGCGATTACACGGTTTACGCAGCCTCGGACGGCGCTTCCGGTCTCGCCGCGATGGCCCGCGACCGACCCGACGTCGTGATTCTCGATCTCGGCCTTCCTGACCTGGACGGCACCGAGGTCATCAGGGGCATCCGCGGCTGGTCGTCCGTACCGATCATCGTTTTGTCAGCGCGTGAACAGGAATTCGAGAAGGTGGCGGCGCTCGACGCCGGTGCTGACGACTACGTGACCAAGCCGTTCGGCATGGACGAACTGCTCGCCCGGCTCCGCGCGGCGACTCGCCGCAGCTCTCCCCCGCCCAGCGAGCCCGTCGTGCGCACCGACCATTTCGACGTCGACCTCGCCGCGAAGCGCGTCGTCCGCACTGACGGGACGACGGTGCGTCTCACGCCGACGGAGTGGCATTTCCTCGAACTGCTAGCGCGCCACCCCGGCCGGCTGGTCGGCGGCCGGCAGGTCTTGCAGGAGGTGTGGGGCCCGAGCTACGGCACCGAAACTCATTACCTGCGCGTCTACATGGCACAGTTGCGGCGCAAGCTCGAACCCGATCCCACGCACCCGTGCTGCCTGTTGACCGAACCCGGCATGGGTTACCGGCTCGCGACCGCCTGAACCCGAGCTATTCGAACCCCAGCTATTCAGCCGGCATTGCGCGAGTGCCCGATCGGATCACGATCGCGATCGCGGCGAGCAGCAGCAACGCCGCCGGCACCTGCGACGGATGCACCGACTGGTGCAGGGAGATCGCGGCAATGATCGTCGCCCCAGGCACTTCGAGCAGGATCGACAGGCTGACGACCGTTGCGCTCGTCGTCCGCAGCACGCGGTTAAAAACCGAGTGTCCGAGCAGTTGTGCGCCTGCCGTGAGACCTGCGATGCGTGCCCAGTCGGCTGCGCTGTAGCCGGCGAGGCTCTGTTGTCCGATCAGGCACACGATCACAAGGAGTACCGCGGTCGTGGCGTAACAAACCGCCGTGTAGGTGGTCGTGTCGATGGTTCGGCGGACGGCGGCACCGGTGGTCACATACCCGGCCGCGAACACACCGCCAATCAGCGCAAGCAGGTCTCCGGTCAGTGCGCGGCTCGACAAGTGCACGTCGATGCCGGTCAACAGCGCGGCCGCGACGACCGCAAGGGCGATACCGGCCCACGCCGTCCGTCTGATGCTTGCGCCTCTGCTGCGCGCCATCAGCGCAGCCCATGCCGGCTGGGTCGCAACGAGTGCTGTCGAAGATGCGACCGAGGTGAAGCGCAGGCTGGTGATCCAAGTCGCGAAGTGGGCCGCGAGCAAGGCGCCGGCGAGGGCCATCAGCGCCCATTCATTTCGCAGCACCGAACCCAGCCGGCGCGATCGCCGTACGAGCATGACCGGGGTGATCACACCGGCCGCGAACGCGTTGCGCCAGAAGGCGATCGCCATCGCAGGCGCGGCCGTCGCCGCGATCAACGGGCCGGACGTCGACACCGCAGACACCGCGACCGCGATCAGCAACAGGTCGGTTCGGGGCGGCGCCGCCAGCTCGTGTTGCGGTGCGGTCGCCAGCTTGCTCACCGGGCCATGATGTCAGCCGGGCCATGATGTCAGCCGGGACGGCGACGCCGAGCGCGGCTTGATCGTGGCGGCGCCGGGGTACCTCACCGCTATGCACCTATCGCTTCGGCCAGGTCACCTCGGCCGGTATCGGCAGATCGCGACGGTGCTGGCGAAGCACAGCCACGGTGATCTCTCCCAGTTCGGAGACTCGTCGGAGCTCGATGAACTTCTCGGCGAGACCGGCGTCGACGGCCACGGCTCCGCTGGGCCGGCAGACCTGTCGGCCGATCTCGAACGGCTCGGTCCGACGTTCGTCAAGCTCGGCCAGTTGTTGTCGTCACGATCCGATCTGCTGCCGGCCGACTACGTCGCCGCGCTTGCCCGCCTGCAAGACGATTGCGAGCCGTTTGCGTTCTCCGACGTTCAAGCGATCGTCGAGGCCGAGCTCGGCGCGCGTATGTCGCGCGTCTTCTCGGAGTTCGACCGAGAGCCGGTCGCCGCCGCGTCGTTGGGCCAGGTGCATCGGGCGGCGCTGCGTGACGGTCGCGCCGTCGCGGTCAAGGTGCAGCGCCCCGGCGTCCGCGAAGAACTGGCCGATGACCTGGAAGTGCTCGGCGAACTCGCGGACTTCTTCGAGGCCCACAGCGACCAGGCACGACAGTTCGCCGTCCGGGATGCGTTCGACCAGTTCCGCACGGCGCTGGTCGCGGAACTCGACTATCGGCGCGAGGCCTCGAATCTCGAGACGCTGAGCGAGGTGCTGCGGAACCGTCCGTGCATTGTCGTGCCGCATCCCTATCGGGACTTCAGTACCAGCAAAGTGCTCACTATGCAGTACGTCGAGGGTCGCAAGGTGACAGAACTGACCGCGCTCGCTCGACTCGAATCCGACTTCCGCCCACTAGCCGACGAGCTTTTCGGTGCGTACCTCGATCAGATCCTGGCCGCGGGGTTCTTCCACGCCGATCCCCACCCGGGCAACCTCCTCGTCACTGGCGACTGCCGGCTCGCGCTCATCGACGTCGGCATGGTCGGGCGGCTTACGCCGGAGACCCGGCAGCTGCTGACGAAACTGATGGTCGCCATCATGAACAGCCGCAGCGCGGACGTCGTCCGTGTCGCCCGCAGTCTCGGGACACCGCAAGACGATTTCGACCCGACAGCGTTACAGAGCACGGTCGCCGAACTGATGGCCACGATGTCGCAAGGTCCCTTGGCGGACGTCGACATGGGCCGGGCGTTCGTCGACCTGTCGCGCCGATCGGCCCAGGCAGGATTGCGACCTGCCGCGGAGCTGGCGTTGCTCGGCAAGACGTTGCTGAACCTCGAGCACGTGGCCGCCGAGCTCGATCCGGAGTTCGCGCCGCTTGAGGCGATGCGCCGCCACATTCCCGACTTGATGCGTTCGCAGGTCGACGGATCGGTCGGCGGCATGTTGTCATCACTGATGGAAGCCAAAGAGTTCATCGAAGAGCTGCCCGGGCGGGTTAACCGCGCGATGGACTCCTTGGCCAGCGGGCATTTCGAGCTGCGCGTGCAGGCGTTCGACGAGACGCAGTTCCTCAAAGGCCTGCACCGGCTGGCGAATGTCGCAGCTGCAGGACTGATTCTCGCCGCGCTCATCATCGGCTCGGCACTGCTCGCCAGCCGGCAAGGCAGCGGTCACGTCGTCACCAACTCGATCGCGCTCGCCGTGTTCGCGATCGCGGTAGTCGCAAGCCTGGGATTGCTTGGCTGGATGGCATTTGCAAGCCGCAAGGTGAAGGCGCGAAGACACCGCTAGGGCGTCAGCCGAGCGCGCCCTGCGCGAGCACATCGGTGGGCGCCGCCGGCACTGTGTCGCCGGGCTCGGAACTGACCGCGAAGGCCGTGATGCTGCTGACCGGAACGCCGAGCGCGCCCGCCTTCACGGCGTCAGCGCTCGAGTCGGTGTGCATCGCCGCGATGCCGACCGGTGCGTTGCTTCCCGAGACTCGCCACAGAACATAGCTGCGGCCGGACGGCGTCGCCGGCAGGCCGTCGGCCTCGACGTAGGCGACGTCGTCGAGCACCATCACCTTGCCCACCTGGCGGCCGTCGGCCTGCAAGGTCGCCGTCGGGCAGTGCACCTTCGCGCACTGTGCGGCAATCGTCGCCTTCTTGCCTCCGGCGACGCCCCACGAGATCAGCCCGGCCGCCGCCAGCACGACGACCGCGGCGGCAGCTGCCGCGGGCCAGCTCAGCCAGCGCGGGCGCGTCGATGCGACCGGCACGGTGCGGCGGGCGCCGTCGGTGATGTCGACCACCGATCGCCGTCCGCCTTCGATCGCGACGACGGGAGCGGTGTGCTTCGCGTCGTCATCGGCAACGGCGTTCATGATCGAAGCCTTCAGCGAGGGCTGCGGCACGAGCTGCGGCGAGGCGTGCGCGAGGTCGGCGAAGGTGGCAGTGAGCTCGCGTTCGAGTTCCCGACAGGTGGCGCAGGTCGCGGCGTGCTCGAGGTAGGCGGCCTCATCGCCGTCGTCGAGGGCCGACAGCACATGACCCGCCGCCAGTTCGGCCCAGTGCTCGTGATTTGCCGACATGGTGTTCACACCCCCTCCCCTTCGCCGCCGAGGGTCGCTGCGTGCGCGGTGTCACCGAGCGCAACCCGCAACCGTCGCAACGCCGCGAGGGTCCGCGTCTTGACCGTACCGAGAGGCGTGCCGGTCAGCTGCGCGATCTCCGACTGCGAATACCCACCGAAGTACGCGAGTTCGAGGGCTTTTCGTTGGCCATCAGGCAATTGCGCGAGCGCGGCGCGCACCCGTTGACCGGTCACGGCTTCGATCGCCTGGTCGGCGACTGATATCGCTGGGTCGGCTTCGGTGAGCAGTGCCTCCTCGGGTGCTCGCCTTCCGCTATGACGCTGCGAACGACGCACCGCGTCGACCGCTTTGTGATGGGTCAGCGCGAACAGCCAGGTGGTCACTGATCCGCGCGAGCCGTCGTAGCTCGCCGCGCCTCGCCAGATCGCCAAGAACACTTCCTGGACGACGTCTTGTGCCAACTGCTCGTCGGCGACGATTCGGCGGGCCAGGCTGTAGGACGCGGTGCCGTGCCGGTCGTACAGCTCCTCGAGCGCGGCGGCATCGCGTTGGGCGATCAGCTCACCCAACGCCGCATCGTCGTGCCCGCCATAGCCGCGGGCGCCGCCGTCAGCCACGCCAGTGAGTCTCACACAGGGCCCCCCGCCGAAACGAGGCCGCGTTTGCAGCACCTGCGCCGTCACCTGATCGCTCCCGTCGGCTCGACGCTGCGGTTCGTTGCCAGTCGAGTGTTCGGTTCAGCTTCGAACATATGTTCTAATGGGTGTGTTCGAGGCAAGGAGGTCCGCTATGCGCTGGGATTCGATGCGGCTCGTCCCCAGTTCTCAGGCGGACGACGACGCCGCGGGTTGCGGCGGCGACGCGCTGTTCGCCCGGCCGGCCGTCGTACGCACCTTCGACTCGCCGCACTTCGCGGGGATGACGTTCTACGAGGTACACGCAAAATCGATCTTGAACCGGGTCCCGGCGGCATCGCGGGTGCCGTTCAACTGGACGATCAATCCGTATAGAGGCTGCTCTCACGCGTGTCGCTACTGTTTCGCGCGCAACACGCACACGTATCTCGATCTTGATGCCGGTCTCGATTTCGACAGCAAGGTCGTCGTGAAGGTGAACGCCGCTGACCTGTTACGGCGCGAGTTGGCGCGCGCGTCCTGGTGCGGCGAGCCGGTAGCCATGGGCACGAACGTCGACTGTTACCAGCGCGCCGAAGGTCGCTATCGGCTCATGCCTGGGATCATTTCGGCGTTGACCGAGCATGCGAACCCATTCTCGATTTTGACGAAGGGCTCGCTGATTCTGCGCGATCTGCCGTTGCTGGTGAAGGCGGCATCGGTGACCGATGTGTCGACGGCCGTGTCGGTCGGGTTTGTCGACCAGGCGCTGTGGCGGGAGGTCGAGCCCGGCACTCCCAATCCGTTGAAGCGGCTCGAGGTGTGCAAGACGTTGAACGACGCTGGCGTTCGGTGCGGCGTACTGATGGCGCCGATCCTGCCGGGCCTGACCGACTCGCCTTCGCAGCTGTCTGCGACGGTTGAAGCGATTGCGCGAGCCGGTGCGCAGCACGTCACGCCGATCGTCTTGCACTTGCGGCCTGGTGCACGTGAGTGGTTCATGAGCTGGCTGTCGGCCGCGCATCCAGAACTCGTTCCGACGTACCGCCAGCTCTACGCGCGGTCCTCGTATGCACCGAAGGCCTATCAGGACGACATCTGCGGTCAGGTGCGCGAGTTGGCGAAGGCGGCAGGCATTGGGAAACCGACATCCGTCGACCGCACGCCCGCCATGCCGCATCGCCAACTAACTTCGCCGCCACCCGCGGAGGCAGAGCAACTTTCGCTACTTCCCACCTAAGAGGTTGCGGCCTGCACGGCCTCGATGACGCGCTTTTCTACTTCCGGGCTCCATTTGAGGAGCGCGTACGACGTCGTCCACATGTCCCCGTCGTCGAGGTTGGCTGCCTCCTCGAAGCCGAGAGTGGAATAGCGCGTCTTGAATTTGCCCGAATCCTTGAAGAATACGACGACCTTGCCGTCCTCGTTCGCATAGGCGGGCATGCCGTACCACGTCTTCGGCGTGAGTTCCGGGGCCGCAGTAGTGATGGCTACGTGCACGCGCTCTGCGATAGCGCGATCGTCCGGCGCCATCTTCGCGATTGCATCGAGGACGTCTTGAAGACCGTCGGCCTTCTTCGCGCCCTTCTTGCCTTCAGCGCGCAACTCGGCGGCGCGCTGCTTCATGGCGGCCCGCTCCGCGGAGCTGAACCCTTCGGTCTCAGATTTCGCTGGCATGTCTGGGTTACCTTTCGATGTTCAACGTTCGGCGTGGCCGCCGGCTGTCTGACGCAAGACTAGGGTGCGCCCGGAGCGCCGCGCTTCTTGAATCCTGCTCGCCCGACCCGGCTGTCGACACCTTGAGGCGGCCGACGGGACAACCTGGACTCATACCAGGATGATCGGATTGGTGAGTGCCGCCATGTGACCCCGCACGTCGCGAACCTCGACCCGGATGAAGACCGGCTTTTCGCCGCCGACATGCCACTGCACGTCGTCCGATCTGCTGTCGGCCAGCGAAGCCGTGTGCACCAACCCGCGCTCAGTGTGGAAGCTCGCGACGCCGGAAGGAACCCCGCGCACAGTCAGTCGCGCGACAACTGGCTCGTCGGCGGGCGTCGTCCGCTCACCGATGTTGGCAACGAGCTGTCCTGAAGAAGCAACAAACGAAATCTCGACTGCGCTGGTCGCGGCGATCCAACTCTGGCCCGCCCGGAGGCCCGCGAGGATCGCGTCGGTGCTCAGCTCGGTAGCAAGGACGACGTTATGTGGCACGCCGATCTGGCCGTCGAGATGAGTGTCGCTATTACCGATTGCCGGTCGCCAACCACCCTGCTGGATACCAGCGGCGAGCGTGTGTTCCCATTCAGCCAACGCTGCTTCGTTGTCCGCCTGCCACGGCACATTGGAAGCCCACGGGCCGTTCCATACCTCAACAACATCGAATTGGTCGTAGGGATACTCGAATGTGCCGGTCGGGTACGGCGCGTACGGATGAGCTGCCACACACAAGCCGTTGACACCGTGCACCTCGGCGAGTGGCTCGTCGACCTTGCCGTCGTGCACGCCATAGCGCCACTCGACGACCTGACCCGGCTCGACCCCGAGCGCGAGCCAGTGTCCGGTCTTTGTCGTCACCTCTTGACCGAGAATCACGAGCAGACCGTCGTCGATCTCGCCCCACGCACCGTGCATCTCGGCCGTGTTGTGCTCGGTCGTCGCGATGAAGTCGAGGCCTGCTGCCTGTGCGCCCGCCACGATCTGCGCCGGCGTTAGCTCTCCGCCATTGGAGGCCACTGAGTGCACGTGACAGTCGCCACGGAACCAACGACGCCCGCCGGCCGCCGCCTGTGTCGGCAGCGGAACCGGCTCGGCCACGGCCTGTTGTTTTGTCTCGCGAGTAGCCATTTCGACAGCGTAGGCATCAACTCTTCGAAGCCGCGTCGCCCCCGTAACGCCGTGCTGGTTGTCTCAGCGTGTGAGTAGCGCGGAGATCGCGCCTAAGAACGCGGTTCCGGTCGCTAGCCTTCGTCGTATGGACGACGCCAGTGTGACGACTGACACGCCGGTGTCGGGCGTTGTCCTCGACATCGATGGGGTGCTGGCCGACGTCCGCCATCGACTACACCACCTCGAGAGCCGCCCGAAGGATTGGGACTCCTTCTTCGCGGCCGCTCCGGCTGATCCGCTGCTCGACATCGGCGCCGACTTCGCCCGAAGGGCGTCGTCCACGCATGTGGTTGTCTATCTCACCGGCCGGCCGGACTGGCTGCGAACGCAGACCCAGCAGTGGCTGGACGAGCACAACCTTCCGCAAGGGCGACTGCTCATGCGGCCGGACGGCGACCGGCGACCCGCAGCCGTCATCAAGCTCAACCATTTGCGCGCCTTGCGAAAAGAGCTGCCCGTCGATCTCATCGTGGACGACGACAAAGCGGTGCTCGACGTCGCCCGCCGCGCCGGCTTCATGGTTCAACTAGCCGACTGGATGCCGCGCGACGCAGACGTGCTCACGGAGGCCCAAGAACGAGAAGGCCGAACCTAACCCTCGAACGCCGATGGCGGTGGACAGTTGCACACGAGGTTGCGATCGCCGTATGCGCCATCGATACGTGCGACCGGCGAAAAGTATTTCGCCTCTCGCAGCGACGGCACGGGATACGCCGCCAACTCCCGCGAGTAGGGGTGCGTCCACTCGTTTACCAGCGATTCGGCCGTGTGCGGGGCGTTGCGCAACGGGTTGTCGTCACGGTCCCACTCCCCCGACGCCACCTTCGCGATCTCACCGCGAATCGCGACCATCGCGTCGACGAAGCGGTCGAGTTCCTCGACGTCTTCCGACTCGGTCGGCTCGATCATCAGGGTTCCCGCGACCGGGAACGACATCGTCGGCGCATGGAAGCCGTAGTCGATGAGCCGCTTGGCGACGTCGTCGACCGTGACGCCGCTCTCCTTGGTGATCTGCCTCAGGTCGATGATGCACTCGTGCGCCACGAGCCCGCCGCGGCCGGTGTAGAGCACGGGATACGACGCGGAAAGCCTGCGAGCAAGGTAGTTCGCCGACAGAATCGCGGTCTCGGTCGCGCGGCGGAGCCCGTCGATGCCCATCAGCCTGATGTAAGCCCACGGGATCGGCAGCACGCCTGCCGAACCGAACGGCGCACCCGAAATCGGC
>Ga0157370_10005480_pt1 | contig 14234 bp, 11 predicted proteins | sample C35metaG_FD_113463 | JGI IMG/M metagenome (GOLD analysis project Ga0157370, IMG submission 113463) | Corn rhizosphere microbial communities from Kellogg Biological Station, Michigan, USA - C3-5 metaG | ecosystem: Host-associated > Plants > Roots > Rhizosphere > Soil | place: USA: Michigan...
AAAAGAAATGGTACAATAAACCGCTTCGTCTAAAGAATGATTCAATCACGGTTTATAAAAGAATCATGAAGAAAATGAAAAGCATTTCTATTCATACAATCGAAGTTAGGAACGGTACATTTACCATGCATAAAGATGATAGAAATAATATAACCAGATTTAATAAGCTGTCGCTTAATATGAAGGATGTGCTCATAGATTCATCCACTCAGTTTGATACAAAAAGATTTCTTTTTGCAAAACAGGCAACGCTTTCTGCCAAAAATTTTTATGGGCGAACGCCTGATAACCTGTACTATTTTAAATGTGCTTCGATTAATGTTTCTACTGCTGCAAATAAGCTTGCAGCCGTCAATTTTGAATTGCATCCGCGGGTGAATCAGCAACAATTTAAAAGCCATTCACTCAATCTGAGCCAAAGATATAAACTTACAGTTCCCAATATAACACTACAAGGTATTGATGGAATAGACTTCAATAGTTTGCTGTCGAAAGATCATTTGTCATTGAAGCATGTCTTGATTAAGGCGCCTGTTATTGAGGTATATCAAAAAGAGAATCAATTTGTTAAGCACGGTCATTCAAAGACTGATAGCACCACGGTTTATCAAAAGATTGCAAAGAAAATAAAAAGGATTTCGATTGATACTTTCGAAGTAGTGAATGGCACATTGATCAGCCACATGGCTACAAACAGAATAAGTAAACTGAATCATATATCGATCCTTCTGAGAAATATGCTCATCGACTCATCGACTCAACATGATACAAAAAGGTTTCTTTTTGCGAAGCGGGCAACTCTTTCAGCTAAAAATTTTTATGGAAGAACGTCCGACAACCTGTATTATTTTAAATGTGCCTCTATCAACATTTCCACTGCTGAAGATATGGTTACTGCTCTCGGTTTTCAATTACATCCGAGGTTTAACCGGCAACAATTTGAAAGCCATCTGAGTGAGCGAAAAGAAATGTATAATCTTACGGTTCCAAAAATAACTTTACAGGGTATTAACTGGTCAAAACTTACCAATCAAAAAAATATTGTTGCCAATGAAGCGGTAATAAGCAATGGTTCGTGTAAAATATTTCTTGACAGGTCATTGCCCTTTCGACACGTAAGGATTAATAATTTTCCGCACCAGATCCTAATGAGAATTCCGGTGCCCTTTTCCATAACAGAAATGCATATCCGCCAATGTAACCTGGCTTATAGCGAACATAATCCCGGCATGGATAAAACGGGAACCGTCTATGTCGATGATATGAATGGTGAGGTAACAAATATTACCAACATGGCTGAACAAATAAAAAAACAAAATTTTTTGGAAATAAAATCAACGGGGCTGTTCATGCATAAAATACCAATTTTCAACAGTTTTGTATTTGACCTTTCAAAATATAAAACCGGCAACTTTACCATGGATCTTAATATTAAAGATCTGGATAGCGCCGTTTTAAATCCTATCACCGAACCAATGGGCGAATTTATGATAAAGAAAGGAAGCATACAAAGAGGCATTGCTCATGTGATAGGCGACAATTTTAAAGCCACCGGTCATGGAGAATTATTGTATAAGAATTTGTATCTCATAGGCCTTAAGAAAGACAAGAGCAAATCATCTGGTATAAAAAAGAAAAGTATAGTCAGTTTTTTTGGGAATGTATTTCTTATCAAAAATAACAATCCTGAAAAAGGTAAAGAGCCAAGGATCGTTGATTTTTATTTTAAAAGAGAAAGTAAAACAACTTTCTTCAGTCTTGTGTGGGGAACGATATATTTAGGTATTTTAAAAACAATAGGTCTGCCGGAGAGTTTTGCTAATAAATCTTATTAAATCTCCCTTTTCAACCGTCACTTATTTCTAATCTCTGCAATTCTTAAAGCAATAGCTTAATGCAGGATTCTTCTAATCTGCTATTACCGAAATTTTACAATTTCTCAGCGAAAAAATTGTAACTAAAAGATAGTTCGGCGGCTCAGTATTAAAGAAAGTTATTGAAAATTTTCGCAGCAGGTTGTTGTTTAAATTTTCAAAATAACAGTGAAAAATGTGAGTTTATATTTTAATCATTAAAAATGAAAACTATGAAAAAAGTATTGTTTTGTATAGCTATCGCAGCCATTTCGTTCTCTGCCAGCGCACAGAATGATTCCACTTCACCAGCAGGGCAGTATCAATCTAATAAATCGTATGTTGGTGATTATGGTAAAACAAGTTTTTGGACTATTGCTATTAATCCCTCAATGCCTATTGGCCATTTCAACACCTATTCAGGTTTCGGCCTCGGCGGCTATCTTGGATGGGAATACAAAACTTCCAGGAGTTTTGGTATTACTTTAAATGCCGGTTATATTAATTATTTCGGTAAAGATACAAACGGCGTGAAGTATTCCGATTTTAGCTATATACCACTTTTGGCGGGAGTTAAATTTTATTTTGGTGGAGGTAGCTTTTATTTACATCCTGAAGCCGGTGCAGGGTTTGGTACTTCAGGCCTGGGCACCAGCTTTTGGTATGGTGCAGGTTTGGGAGACAGATTATCTAAAACAATTGACCTGGAACTTAAATATGTGGGATGGCATCAAAATCTGATTAAAAGCGGTTCCGGTGGCACCTATGGGAATTCCGGGGGTTCCGGAGGTAATGGCGGCGGCGGATATGGTGGCCATTATTCAACTATTGATCTTAAATTAGGATTTACCTTATAAATATAATATATTGTACAGGGGAATATCCCAAACCCGGAATTAAACCCTTGAGCCTGTACGATAATAACAATTAACTAAAAAGGCAGAATCTCAACATTCTGCCTTTTAACTTTATTTATATTATAATTATAATTACTTAACGGCTATTTGTTTTCCGCTACCAGTTTATAAATCTTCCCTGTATTTCCTGTTGGTCCTAATTGCCTTTGTCCGGCATCGCCAACAAATAATCGTCCTGAGCCACCCATATCAAAAGAAAACCGGTAAGGATTGCGGAATCCAAAAGCATAGATTTCATCAAGGCCAGGTTTGTTTACAAAAGGATTATCCTGTGGAATTGCATAATTTTTGTCTATCCGCAAGATATTTCCCAACAAATTCTGTTCAATATCCTGTCCGTTTCCACCCGCATTTACAGCATACCAGTCTTCAACGTGTCCCGGCCCGATGTCATTTTTATTGCCACCGTCTCCAATGGATATGTAAAGGTAACCATCACGTCCAAAGGCTATAGTACCTCCATTGTGATTGGACGGTAGATGTGGTTGTTGCAGAATAAATCTTTCAGAACTGATATCTGCCAGATCAGCATTCGAAGATGAAACTTTAAATTCTGAAATAGTAGTAGTATTGTCCCAGGTTAATGGAAGCCCGGTATTTCCCGCATCATGATCTGGCCCTCCGGGAGGTGGAGGAGCTGTATAAAACAAATAAATCTTGCCATTTTCTTTAAAATTCAGATGGAAAGCAAGGCCGAGTAAACCTCTTTCATCATAAAAAGGAACAAGAGTTACCTCCCCGAAATTAAAAATCCCCCGGAGGATATAAATATTTCAGTCTCTTTTGTAACATAGTTTTCGCCCGGGTTAATCTTACTCTAACGTTGATAGCAGAAATATTCAGCAGGTTTGCAGTTTCGGCTACAGAATATCCTTCTACTGCCCGAAGAATAAAAACAGTTTTATAAACAAAAGGTAATTTTTTTATTGTCTTTTGCAACGCATTTTGAAGTTCTTTTTTTAAAAAGATCATTTCAGCATTCTCAAATTCGCTACAAATTTTCCGGCAGTTAGTTGCGTTTCTCAGGCAACTATATTCTTCATATTTTTTATAGCCATATTTCAATTTGTAAAGGCATTTATGGATCATAATTTTAGACAGCCAGGTTTTAAATGTAGCGTTAAATTTAAACTGGCTGAGCTTACAATAAGCAGCAATGTGTGTATCCTGCAAAAGATCATTAGCACTATGATGATCAAAATTATATCTTCTGGCAATTTTATAGAGAAGGTAATCGTATTTACTGATCAATTGCTCAAACAAGGCCGGTTTACCATTTATTATTTTTTTTATAATCTCCTCATCGGATAAAGAATCGGAAGGGCTAATTGCATGTTCCATATCTATTATTCTTAAAAAGCTACTCTTCTATATCGAATTCAAAGATTCAAAGGTTTGCTCATTCAAAAAATAAACAATTAATTATGCCAGACACTTATTAATAAAACGGTGATTGAAGGAGACTTCACCAAACCGGATGCCAATATTAAATGCAAAGGGAGATTATGATTTAGAACCTTCCTTTGAAGATTTATGGAATTATAATTATAAAAATGGCGTTGAGTTTATTTTTGAAATACAAAACTATTCAACAGAGGGTTCCAGCGCTTCCTTACAACGCTTATATAGCCCCGATAAACTCTGTAGCTGATACCGGATGGGGTTATATTTCTGTAACAAGAGATTTGGAAAATGTCACCTGAGAGCTTAATCTCTGATTTCAGTTTCCCCTTTTATAGTCATCGGAATTGACATTCCTCCCGGAATTTTAGGATTGTCTTTTATTTGTGCTGTTCCTTTTACTTCCTGGTTGATCCTCGCTTCCACGATCCAACCACTTTTTTTATTAATGATGAAATCAGAAGTCAAAGTACCGGCAAGATCATATTTCAATGGCATTCCGTTTGTTTCAATATAGGCATCTTTATTGGCTGTTTGAATTTTTCCTTCGCCATGAATCAAAGAGGTAGAATCTGTACTTCCTTTGTATTCAAATGTTTCCTGAAGATTCGCAGACATTGCCGATTCTAACTTCGTATTGATGATCCAATGGTCATTTTTCGCCACGGGTTTATCAGGGAAAATAGAAGTAACCGTTTCTATGCTTCCTTTCATTGCCTTTGCGCCAAAGGCTTTGATCATCTGATCTTTGAAGGCTTGTTTTTGAATTTCGGGCACGTTCATTTTTTTGACCAGGTTGTCCAATAAAGAATCAAAACCTGTGATCTGTTGCACTTTTCCAGTTTTGTTTATTTGAATATAAAAAGGTTTATTTGTCATATTGGATAGCAAGGTTGAAACAAGATCGGAAGTGTCTTTTTTTGATGAACTGTATTGCATGGTTCCTTGCGGAAATTGCATTTTCAGGTTCATGTTTTTATAACTTACCTCAATGCTATAAAACTGGTCGGTAATATCTTTTATAAAATAAGCTGTTTTGGCATAAACGGTCATCACAATTTCTATCTCTTGTCCATTGACAGTTTCATTTACTGACACTTTCGAATTTTGGATGTGATCATACCTTTCACCTTTTTGCAGATTTAAAGCCAAATGAACCGTTTGGGATTTTGATGGTGTAATCAATAAAAGCGCTATTACAAATTGGAGGAGTTTTCTCATTTTAATGCTGTTAGAATTTGGTTTAAAAAAATTGAAGTTTTGCAGTTCTTCATCTGTTTTGAAGACCAAGATAAATGTTTAAAATTAGTTTGGAAAATTTATCCTGAAACGCAGAGCAAATAGCCAGTGGCCGGTACAGTACAAAAAGGGTGATGTAGAATGAATTTCAACGAAAATATTATCCTATGAACTGAAAGAGTCAGAAATGAATTTATTAACGTACTGTTTTTGCCGGCACACCGGTAGTGTGGGCTATGAACTGGCAATATAGTAATACACTCCATGATGTAATGCATTCACCCGGCGAATGGCGGAGCAATGCACCGGAAAATCATTAAGAAGTGCTGCATACAATATATATGTCGGATTGAAAAAGGATTCTCAGAGGGAAAGAAATTCACGTACCTTGTAAAGAAATTTTAAAACTAAATATATGTCCCAAAAAAAGATTATCGTCGTTTTCGGAGCAACCGGCGCGCAGGGAGGTGGTCTTGTCCGTGCAATTCTGAATGATCCTTACAGTGAATTTGCTGTTCGTGCTGTCACAAGAAATCCTGATTCTGATAAGGCAAAAGAACTTGCTAAATTGGGAGCGGAGGTGGTAGCGGCAAATATTGATGATCCGGAAAGTTTGAAGCATGCGCTAAGCGGCGCTTATGGTGCTTACTTTGTCACATTTTTCTGGGATCATTATTCTCCCGAAAAAGAAATGGCAGAAGCGCAGAATATGGCAGCAGCAGCCAAAGAAGCAGGATTGAAACATGTTATCTGGTCAACCCTTGAAGATGTAAGAAATTGGGTTCCGCTTGATGATAATAGTATGCCAACGCTTCGCGAAAAATATAAAGTTCCCCACTTTGATGGCAAAGGAGCATCTGATCACTACTTTTCTGATGCTGGTTTGCCCGTTACTTTTTTGTTGCCTTCCTATTATTGGGATAACCTGATCTATTTTGGCATGGGGCCAAAAAGAGGGGCTGATGGTAAACTGTCCATCACATTTCCTATGGGAGATAAAAAGATGGCTGGCATAGCGGCCGCTGATATCGGTAAATGCGCTTATGGAATATTTAAAAAGGGAGCATCATTAATCGGCAAAAGGATTGGTGTTGCAGGTGATCAGCTCACTTGTACCGAAATGGCAGAATCATTGTCGAAAGCCCTCGGTGAAGAAGTGTCCTATAATGAAATCACTCCTGAGCAGTACCGCGGTTTTGGCTTCCCGGGTGCAGATGACCTGGGAAATATGTTCCAGTTTTATCGTGATTTTGATGAGGTGTGCAACAGTACCCGGAATGTGAGCTTTTCCAGAGAGTTAAACCCCGAATTACAATCATTTGATACCTGGGTATCAGAAAATGCAAAACGAATGCCTATTGAGTAAAAAGGCTGCTAATCTTTAAGATTGAATTTTTTAATCTGATTTAACTGTGAAGGTTGGCATCAAATGCGAATCTGCAGTCTCAGCTTCATGAAAGGAAGTCAATTTCGTGAAATATTCGAAATCGAAATAAAACTCCATTGAATTAAATAAATTACAGATCGAAACGAATTGGTTGTTTGAAAAATGTTCCTTCTGAATGCCAAAAGTGCAACCACTTTCTAAACTGTTTTGTAAGCGCTAAATAAGGTTATTGGAATCCTTGCCATTAAACTGATTGCAAAGTGCCGCTGCTTCGCGAACAGCAATAATTTATTTATTGAATCAAAAAAAGCAGGAAATTAAAGTAGCGGTAAATAAATGTTTCATGACATTAAGCTTTAAATTGGTTTTTTTAAGCAGAGGAAATTTATAGAGCAATAGTACAAAAGAATTGGTATTCTTTCAGATTCTGAAGAACCTTTCAAAGGTTGTAAAATATCAATAATATTAGTATACTTGGTCATAATTCTTTATATTTGGTGTACCGGCATTTTACCAGCGGAGAATTAAATGACCTACAATCGATACCTCATACTGCTTATAGGGTTACTTTTTACATCGGCCTGCATGTCGCAGGCATCACCGGAGTACTTATTACAAAAAGATGATGCTGGATTGAGACAAAAGTATCTCACGGAAACGGCTTCTAAAGCGAAATCAGCTCTGTCAAATGCTGACAAACACTATTCAGATGATTACAAAAAAATCTATAAGGAAGAATATGGCCAGATAGAAGAATTCTGGTCAGGTACCCGCGCTATCACTACTGCGGCAGCGAACAATTATCTGCAGGCAGTGGTCCAAAAAATAATTTCTTCCAACCCGGATTTAAAATCAACAGATGTACGGGTGGTATTTTCCAGGGACTGGTGGCCCAATGCATCCTGTATGGCGGATGGATCAATAGCGATCAATGCCGGGCTTTATATTTTTTTAAGAAACGAAGCAGAACTGGCATTCGTGATCAGCCATGAACTGGCTCACTATTACCTGCATCATCATGAAAAAGAGATCAAGGCTTACGTGGAGAAAATCAATGATAAGGAATATCAAAAAAAATTGCGACAGATTTCAAGGCACGGCTATTCTGTAAATCAACAACTGGATGATCTTTTGAAAACAATGGTTTTCGATAGCCGCAGGCATGGGCGCGACAATGAAGCAGAAGCCGATGAATACGCGTTGCGTTTTATGAAAAACACCGGCTATGATTGTAATGCAATTAAGACTTGTCTTCAAACCCTTGATGACATAGACGACACTACTTATTTTAACAGCCCTCCAGTAATTCAAAAGGAACTGGGCTTTTCCAGCTATCCTTTTAAAGAAAGCTGGATAACGAAACAATCATCCATCTTCAGCCAGATAAAAGAGGATGATTCACCGGAATCAAAAAAGGAAAGTGATTCATTGAAAACTCACCCGGATTGTGAAAAAAGGATCTTGCTCTTTGAAGCGCATTGGAAAGATGATGGTGAAAAAAGGACTTCCTTCCTCGTGAATGAAGAAAAATTCAATGAACTGAAGCGGCAATTGTTTTATGAAATCATGGAGGAATGTTACCATGAAGACGAGCTGAGCAGAAATTTATATTACGGGCTGGCGCTGCTTGAAAATGAACCGGGCAACCGGTTTGCAGTTTATTCGGTTGTGAGATGTTTCAACAGGCTTTGGTACTTGCAAAAAAATCATGAGCTGAAGCAGGCAATAGAAAAGGAAGACCGGTCATTCCGTCCGCAGTATAACTTATTGCTCCGGATGCTTGACAGGCTGCGTCTTGATGAGATCGTTTCACTGAATAGTGCATTTGCCGCCAGGTATGCGCAAAAGATGAAAACCTATCCTGGCTTTGCCGCAGAACTTGACACACTTTATAACATAAATAAATAAAATTTTACACCAAAAACTAAGAAAATGAAAAAAACCATTGCCGCAATTATTGCCGTCATTGCCCTTGTCTATACGGTAAATGCGCAAAAAATGTCCATTGAGAATGTTTATAAAATAACACTCAGAAACTCTGCGGCGATAAAACAAGGAACGCAGGTAAAAGGATATTACTTCTTTTATGTAAGCGATAAAGTAAATAAAAGCACCAATGAATATACGCTAAGGATCACGGATAACAATCTCGGCGTTTTAAAAGATGTAAAGTTCAGTGATTCAAAGCACGTATCGGTTCTGGAATCTTCCTTCAACGGATCCGATCTTGTTTTTCTTTTTTATAATGACGATGAACGAACACTTGAATACAAAATATATGGGGCTGAGGGAAATGAAAAGTTTTCCTATGTTCGTAAACTCTCAAAAAAGGACAAAGCCTACATGGAGACCACTTACCTGGCAGTGGATGATGAGGAAAACACTTACAAGGGTTTGTACCCGGTACAGGGAGCTGGCTTTATTTCGAATACGCCAAGCCGCGAGGACAAGGATTACACCTTTGAAATTGATTACTTTTCAACCGGGCAAAAGAAGCAATGGAGTTATATTCCTACCGAGGGTGGCAAAAAGTTTATGGGTGATTACCTTGGCTCCAATAATGGAATCGTGTACCTGGAGGTATTAAAATACTCAGGAATGCTGGATCAGAAGCCTACCTCAGACCTTGTAGGGCTTTCCCTGGAAACCGGAAAGCAGCTTTTTGACATCGCTACCGATTCAAAATATCGCTTCTACCCGTCAACTCTATCTACATTAAATGATGGTAAAGCATTTATTTTCGGAGAATTTTTTGACCCCAATAGCAATATTATAAAAGACAAATCAAAAGGTTTCGCATTTTGGGAAGTTGATAATTCCGGCAAGATAACCTTTGAAAAATATTGTTCATGGGATAACGATCTGGGCAAGTATCTGAATGTAAGTTCAAAAGGGAAAATAGAAGATTTTGGCTATATGTATTTGCATAAAATGGTGCAGGTGGCTGATGGCAGTATGTATGCGATAGGTGAAGGTTATAAGAAAGCAGCAAGTGCTTTGGGAATTGCCAGTAAGGCAATCAGCATGGGTCGCGGAAATATTAGCGCTGTGAAGATTAAAGTAACGGATATGATACTGATAAAATTCGACAAGGATTTCAATGTTGCTGATGCAAAAATTTATGAAAAAAACTCCAACAGTATTGAGTTGCCGAGTGGAGGCGCGTATGCAAGTACCGCCATGCTTGGTAAATTAATAAAATATTCGTTTGGAGGATTTGATTATGACTATACGCAGCAGAACAATGACAATACATCGTTTACCGTTTGCTATAGCGATTACGAAAGAGGTAAGGATTACAAAGGAAGCACTTTCAATTCAATCACCTATAATGACGGAAAGTTTTCAACTGACAGGATCGGCACCAAATCGAAAGCTTCCCGGTCCTCTGTTTTACCCGGAAAGCAGGGGCAGGTACTGCTACTTGATTATTATAAAAAAGATAAGAAACTTGATATTCACTTTGAGAAATTGAATTAAAAGAGTTTTATGAAACCAGGAAGATTTTTAAAGTAATAGAAGAGCGGAGCGAATCGCTAAAACCTTCCTGGTAAAAGTTGAATCGGCAAAAAAAAGATTTGAAACTAAAAGCCTTTAGGGAAAACTAATTTTCTTTATTCGTGAAAATTCGTGTAATTCGTGGCCGAATGAAATATTTCTTTTTTCTTCTTGTTTGTTTTTGCCAAAGCACTTTTTCTCAAACCAATGAGGTCAATGGAATTGTCATCAACGCACAGGATAATTCAAAGCTTGCGTCAGCAAGTATTTTCATCAATAATTCTTCTAAAGGTACTATCAGCAATACGGATGGAAAATTTACTTTAAGTGGAATAACAGAAAAAAATTTTGAACTGGTTATTTCTTACTCCGGTTTCGTTTCTGGTTCATTAAAAATAAATCCTGAAAACATCGGCCGGTTTCAAACGATCAAATTGGTTCCGAGAAAAGAAATGATGGAAGAGATCTCCATCATGGTTCCTGAAAAGGACGGATGGAAAACATGGGGTAAATTTTTTACTGAAAGCTTTATTGGTCAATCAGATTTCGCGAAAGAATGTGTGATAGAAAACCCGAAAGCGCTTCGTTTTTTTAATGATAAAAAACACAATCGGCTTACGGCTTATTCCAACACGAGTTTGATTATCAAAAATAAAGCCTTAGGCTACTTAATAAAATACCAGTTAGAAGCATTTGATTATGATTTCAAAAGCAAAATAATTACTTATGCTGGTTACACCAATTTCCAGGAGCTGGAAACCCGCAATGCCAATAAAAGGAAGCGTTGGCTCCTGGCGAGAGAAGAAGCGTATTACGGCTCTATAATCCAGTTTATGCGGGCTGTATATACAGATAGTGTTGCTGAGGAAGGATTTGAGGTTCACGAAAAAATCAGGATTGATCATACAGACACTTTATTTAATACCATTTACCTGCCGGGAAATATGCCAACAGTAAGAATTGGAAATGACCTTTATCAAGCACGGGCCGGCGAAATAGCTTCCTTTAAAAAAATTCCCGATTATGTTGATCTGATCAATATGAATGATTTTTCTTTTAAAGACGCAGCAATATTTGATTCTTCAACAAAACAAAAAGAATTTTATTTTGACAATTATATCCAGGTAATTTATCAAAAAGCAAATGCCAAAATGGATTACATCCAGGCAAACGGCCTTCCGAAATATTTAAAGATGAAGCAAATTTCTGAAGCGAAGTTATTATCTCAAGAACCGTTAAGGGTTGAAAAAGATGGAAGTTATTATAACTCAACGAACATGATCAGTTCAGGCTACTGGGGTTGGTATAAGATGGCCGAAATGCTCCCGGCGGATTATAAAATTGGCAATTGATAGTCTTTTCTATTGCAAGTCATTTCTTCACGTGGCGCAGGATTCCTGACCCTCGCGGGATCTGCCCAGAGCGGAATCTTTCAAAATAGACCTTTTTATTTTAAATCCCGGTTCTTCGTATTTTGCAATAGTAAACAGATTGCACTTCTGACCGGAAATTACTATCACTTTTGAGAATTTAAAAAATACACTCTTTACCGTTGTTCGTTCGAATAACGTCATTTGCCAGGGATTTTTAGAAGCAATTAAAAAAGGCGCGATAGCCAATTTTTCAATTTGTCCTTATCAATTCTTTATGTTCTATTTTTATACTTCTTTTATAGCAATTATGGAAGCAAATAACTTTGATAATCATTATCGGGACCTGTTTGAAAACACACAGGATCTGATTTGCTTTCTGAAGATTGATGGAGAAATTCAATTGGTAAATCCTGCATGGTTGCATACTTTAAACTATCAGCTTAACGATGTTGTCGGGAAAAATATTTACCAGTTTATTCATCCTGATTACAGAGAAAAATACCGGAAAAACCAGGAAGAGGTTATTATTAATCATACAATTAAGTCGATTGAAATTGCCTACATATCCGGCAAAAATGAATTGGTGATTGGTGAGGGACAATTAGGATGCTTTTATAAGAACGGAGAGCCGCAATATACCCGTTGTGTGTTTAAAAATTATAGTGATAATCAAAGAACCGAAAAGATTGTCCGGGAAAGTGAAAAGCGCTTAAAGGTTTTTTTAAACCGTGGGCCTGATGCGGTTATTATCATTAACGAAAGGCAGGAGATTCTTGAGTGGAATCCAAAAGCAGAAGCGATCTTTGGATTTTCATTTGAGGAGATAAAGGGAAAAACACTCACTGAAACGATCATTCCTCCTCAATACAGAGAAGCACATTTAAAAGGTATGCAGCACTTTTTAAAAACCTCCGAAGGACCCATTCTTAATAAAACAGTAGAGATCACCGCCCTTCATAAAAATGGAAAAGAGTTCTTTATTAATCTGAGTATTTCTAATGTAAAGCTTGATGAAGGCTGGCTTTTTATTGCCTTTCTTTCTGACATTTCGAAACGAAAAGAGACGGAAGAAGCGCTTATCAGGAAGGAAGCGGAATTGTTACAATCCAAACGGCAGCAGGAAAAAAATGATCAGTTCATCTCAATTGCCAGCCATGAACTGAAGACGCCAATTACGACAATCAAAGCATACACACAAATGACAATGGCAATGTGTAATGATGAGCAGCAGGCGATTAAAGCCAACCTTGGTAAAATAGACCAATTCATCAATAAACTGATTTTCCTCATTAATGAATTGCTGCATGTCTCCCAGATCAATCTCGGAAAACTAATCTTATCAAAAAGCAAAATTAATTTTCAAACTTTCTTATCTGAAACACTCAATGCTATTCAGCAGATTACCACCCATCAGATAATAGTAGAATGTAATGATGAAGCAGAGGTAACTGCCGATACCCTAAGATTAGAACAGGTAATTGCTAATCTGATCAGCAATGCTGCCAAATACTCACCCGGCAAAAACAAGATTGTTGTGCGATCCATCAAAACAGAAAATGAAATAATCTGTTCATTTACTGACTTTGGTATTGGCATTGCTGCTGAATACCTTACAAAAATTTTTAACCGTTTTTTCCGGGTGGACGAATCTTCTTACCTTTTTAGCGGCTTTGGGATTGGTTTATTTATATCCCACCAGATCATCAATCAGCATGGAGGCAAAATGTGGGTTGAAAGTGAGGAAGGTAAAGGAAGTACCTTTTATTTTTCATTGCCTGTTTAAGTTAAAATGGTTATCATTTTTTTTATCGGGAGTTACTCAATTCACGGCGTTAGGCAGCACATTGATAAGTTTAAATAGTAGTTTAATGATGCTTCTTTCTGCTTCTTGCTGCATTAATCTATAAATGAAGTGTGCAGATGTTTCTTCCGGCAGGTTATGCTGCAATAATTCTTTTAAAGATTGATCTTTCTTCCGTGCCCTTTATATTAAATTTTTTACTTCTGATTTTAATAATTTTTTCTATTGTTCAATAAAGATTCTGCGCAATAATAGATCGTGTCTAAATTCTTGAGATATTATATGTCCCTTTCCTTCCGGAACCATTGAAGAATATTTATAAATCGAACACCGGACATAGCCCAAAAACGAGCACTGATCTGTAAAAGAAGGTGGACAAATATTGATAGTATGCCTTTAATTTTTTGGTGAATCTTTTTCTTCTTGTATATCTCTTTTCAAATGTGGTCGTTTTGTGCCATAATACTTTAAAAATAATTTCTTCAGGTTTATTGTACCATTTTGCATACTCATTGCTCATTATTTTAATGATTTCCTTTTTAGAGGTTAAACGCTGAAGGTTTTTCATTCGCTGATCAAAACTCATCGATTTGCGAAAGCGCATCCGGTTTAAATCAACCAGGTAAAAGCTGCACTTCCCTTCGCTGGTTTTTTTTATAAGTGTATTACCTCTCGAATGATCCAGAAAATCAATCCCTTTTTCATGAAGCTCAAAGGAGAAATGTGTAAACTGGCGTAAAATATTTTCATCAGGAAATTGAGACA
>Ga0157370_10005484_pt1 | contig 14227 bp, 15 predicted proteins | sample C35metaG_FD_113463 | JGI IMG/M metagenome (GOLD analysis project Ga0157370, IMG submission 113463) | Corn rhizosphere microbial communities from Kellogg Biological Station, Michigan, USA - C3-5 metaG | ecosystem: Host-associated > Plants > Roots > Rhizosphere > Soil | place: USA: Michigan...
ACCGTCGATCTGCGCCCCCCAGTCGGCGACGACGAGCGTATTCTCCCGGACGATGTCGTCACCGGGCTCGCCGTGCGGCCTCGCGCCGTTTGGGCCGGCGGCGATCACGCTCTCGAAGGCGACCGCGTCGGCGCCGCGTGCGTGCAGGAGCTGGCGCAACCGCCACGCAAGCTCACGCTCGCTGTGGCCGATCCATGTCTCCGCAGTCAGGGCCTCGAAAGCTCGGTCGGCGGCAAGTGCCGCCCGGTGGATCAAGTCGATCTCGTCTTCGTCTTTCACCGCACGCTGCGTCTCGACGATCCCCGATGCCGGCACGAGCTCGAGGCCACCCTCGCGCAGCGTCTCGAACTGTGCGTACGGCAGCACATCGGCCTCGAACGCGAGCCTGCCGCGTAACCGTCCCGCGAGGTCGGCGAGCAGCGACCGCTTTGCCTGCACCGCCTCGACGTCGGGCACCGCCTCGGCCGCTTCGATGTAGCGAAAGTCCGTATAGAGGCGTGTCGGCCCCCTGGGATCGACGAGCAGCGCCGCATTCGACGAGTCGAAACCCGTGAGATAACGGATGTTGACGAGGTTCGTGACGAGCAGCCGCTCGTCGAGCCGTCCGCGAAGAGTCTCGAGCCTGCTCACTTTCGCGCAGCCAGATACTCGAGTGCCTCGCGATATCCGTCGGGCCCCTTGCCGATCACGCGATGGGAAACGACGTCGGCGATCACCGAATGGCGACGCCATTGCTCCCGCTCCTCGATGTTCGACAGATGCACTTCGACGATCGGCACCTCGAGAACTTCCAGGGCATCGTGGATCGCATAGCTGTAATGCGTCCAGGCGCCCGGGTTGACAATCACCGCGTCAGCGTCGCCGTACGCGTCGTGGATCCAACCGATGTAATCGCCCTCGCTGTTCGTCTGCCGGCAACGCACGGTCATCGCCAGCTTCGTCGCCCACTCGTAGATCCGCGTCTCGAGCTCGTTGATGCTGATCCCGCCGTAGACCGCCGGGTCGCGGCGGCTGAGCATGTCGAGATTGACGCCGTTGAGGACGAGGACTTGCAAGGCGACTTTGAGCCTACGCGATCAGGCGCTCGAGCTCGCGGCGCACATCGGGCGCGGGCCGCTCCTCCACCCGCGGCCCGTCATCGGCGAGGACGACGATGTTGATTGCCTCGCCCGTGCGCTTCTTGTCACGCAGGAGCGCTTGCCACGCGCGCTCCGGATCGACCTTGACCGGCTGCGGTGCCAGCTCACGCTCCACAGCCGTTGTCTCACGGCCGGAGAGGCGCAACGCAGCGAGCAGCCCGAGCGCCACCGCTTCTCCATGCGGCAAGTTGAAGTCTGCGGCCGCTTCGAGGGCATGCGCGAAGGTGTGTCCAAGGTTGAGGAAGCGCCGGGGGCCGTGATCGTGCGGATCCTGAAGGCATAGAGCGGCCTTGAAGGCGGCCGCGCCGCGAACGTCGAGCTCGTGACCGGCGAGCAGCTGGGTCTTCACGACCTCGGCCCGGCCCTGGCGCCACTCCCGCTCGGGCAACGTCTCGAGCAACGTCTCGTCGAGGACGATGCGAGCCGGCCAGTGGAATGCGCCGACGAGATTCTTGCCCTCGGGGATGTCGATTCCCGTCTTGCCGCCGATCGCTGCATCGACCTGGCCGACAAGCGTTGTCGGGACAGCGACCCACTGCACGCCGCGTAGATAGGTCGCTGCGACGAAACCGCCGGTATCGGTGGTGCAGCCCCCGCCGAGCGCGACGACGCTCCCACTCCGGGCGAGCCGCAACTCACTCCAGAGCTCTCTGACGACGCCGATCTGCTTCGCCTCCTCGCCCGCGGGCAACTCGTGCGTCGACTGAAGACGCGCGCCAAGCGCTTCCTGCGCACGGGGACCGTAGATGCCCATCACCGTCGAGTCGGCGAGCAGCGCAACCGGGCCGTCGCCTGGAGCGAGCTCGCCCAGCCGGTCGAGGCTGCCCCGCTCGTAGTGAGCGCCGGCCGCGGCGAGCGCGAGGCCATCTGCATCGGAAACGGTTGCGTCGGCCACTTCGCGGTACAGGGGCCGACGCTCCTCGTACAACCGGCGGAAGTTGGTCTCGTCCTGCGCGAGCGGCCGGCCCGTTCCCCGCACACGTCGCCAGGCAAGCTCGATGTCCACCTCGCAGAGGGCGACGAATGAATCGCTCAAGAGGCTGCGCGTGGCCGCGCTCGTCACCGCGCCGCCGCCGAGGGCAAGGACGCCAGGGTCGGGCGACGAGAGCGCAACACGGACGGCGTGCTCTTCGATCGTCCGGAAGCCCTCCTCGCCCCGTTCGGCAAAGAGCTCGGGGATCGATTTTCCGGCCCGCTCCTCGATCACCTTGTCGAGGTCGAGAAACGGACGGCCGAGCCGTGCCGCGGTCTCCCGGCCGAGCGTCGACTTGCCCGAGCCCATGAACCCGACGAGCACCACGTGGCGCCCGAGCGCATTCAATGCCAACCGATTCGCTCCAGATATGCGCGCCATGCGGCGGCGAAGTCGCCGACGGCGTCCCCACCGAACTTGTCACGCGCCGCACACGCGAGCTCCCACGCAACGGCTGCCTCCGCGACGACGGCGAGCGCCTCCACCGCGGCGACGTCGGACCGCTCGACGAGCGCCTCGCCGGCCTTGCCGCTTTCGAGGTCAACGGAGGCGAGTGGCTTCATCAGCGTCGGAAGCGGCTTCATCGCCGCCCGGACGACGATCTCCTCACCGTTCGACACACCGGCCTCGATCCCACCGGCATGGTTCGTGTCGCGGCGGCGATCGGTGCGGATCTCGTCATGGGCCTCCGACCCGAACTTGTCCGCCAGGGCGAAGCCCTCGCCGATCTCGACGCCCTTCACCGCCTGGATCCCCATCACTGCAGCGGCCAGCCGTGCGTCGAGCCGGTCCTCCTTTGCGGCGTACGAGCCGAGCCCAGGCGGCACGCCATGCACGCGCACTTCGATTACGCCGCCGACGGTGTCGCGCTCCTTGCGCGCCTCGTCGATCCGCGCACGCAGGTTGTCCTCCTCGACCGTGCTGCCCTCGACCGACACGCCGATCGTGCCGAGCAGCGCCTTCGCGACCGAGCCGGCGGCAACGTGCACCGCCGTGTGCCGCGCCGAGGCACGTTCGAGCGCATCGCGCACATCGCTCAGCCCGTACTTGAGGACACCGGCGAGGTCGGCGTGGCCGGGGCGCGGCAGGGTCACCGGTTTGGTGCCCTTCCCTTCGGGCTCGCCCTCCGGCGGCCACGGGCTCATCCCCCACGTCCAGTTCTTGTGGTCGCGATTCCAGACGACGAGCGCGAGCGGCGTGCCGAGCGTGCGCCCATGCCGCAGGCCCGCGAGCACATCGACCTCGTCGGTCTCGATCTGCTGCCGCGGCGACCGGCCGTAGCCCGCCTGCCGCCTGCGTAGGTCGGCGTCGATCGCCTTGCGCTCGAGGACGAGCCCCGCCGGCAGGCCGGTGAGGATCGCGACGAGCGCCGGGCCGTGGGATTCCCCGGCAGTGGCGAGACGAAGGGTCACGTCACAAGCCTAGAGATGGATCGCGTCATTCATGGCTTCGAGCGGCGCAGGCAGTCCGGTCCAGAGCTCGAAGCTCTTCGCCCCCTGCCGCACGAGCGCCTCGCGTCCGTCGATCACGACGCAACCGGCCGCCCGCGCGGCGGCAACGAGCGCCGTGTCACCCGCGTCGTCGATCGAGTAGGCGAGATCGACGACTGTCTGTCCGGCGTGGGGCTCCACGAGAAGCTGGTCGCGGACCGGCGTCGCGTTGACGATCAGGTCGCAGCCTTCGGCATCAGGCGGCCAGTCGCCGCTACGGGTGAAGACACGTGTGTCCGCGGGCAACCCGGGAGCGAGCGCGATCGCCGCGCCCCCGGCGCCGATGACGCAGGCACGAGTTGCGAGGATTCCCGCGAGGATCTCCTTGTCGGTGTTGAAGCCGAGTACGCGTCCATCCCGCAAGACGAGCGTGTTCACGGCGTCGCCGTCCGCCTCGTCGCACGCCGCGACCACCGCCTGCTTGTGGGGAATCGTCACGTTCGCGCCTGCGAACCCACGGGCCTTCAGATCGGCAACGGCAGCCACGACGTCTTCGACGTCGAGCGCCTCGTATTCCCAGTCGAGCCCGAGTGCCCCGAACGCTGCGTTCTGCATCCTCGGCGAGAGCGAGTGCGAGACGGGATGGCCGAGCAGGGCAACGCGCTGCGTCATCCGTACCCGTGGGTCGCGAGGTACTGCTGGTAGGCGGTGGCGCTTGCGGTGAAGAAGTGGTGATGGTGATCGGGCTTGCGCACGTAGTACAGGTAGTCGACCTTCGCCGGATGCGCCGCGGCTTGAATCGCGGCGAGACCCGGGTTCGCAATCGGCGTCGGCGGCAGCCCATAGTGGAGCCGCGTGTTGTACGGCGTCGGGTCTTGCAGCTGCGACTCGTGTATCGATTCGGTCGGCGGGATGTGCAACCCGTAGCGGAGCGTTGCGTCGATTCCGAGCGGCATGCCATCGTGGAGACGGTTGTAGATCACTGCAGCGACGAGCGGTCGCTCGCTCGGCACAGCGACCTCCTTCTCGATCATCGAGGCGATCATCAACACGTCATACGGCGTGAGATTCTTCGAGCGCGCGTAGCTCATGTCAACGGAGTCCCAGTTGCGGCAGAAGGCTTCGATCTGGGCCGACACGAGCTGCTTCGACGTCGTCTGGCGAAGGAAGTCGTACGTCGCGGGAAAGAGGAAACCCTCGAGGTTCGCGCGTCTCGTGCGGCCGAAGCACGGGATGACGCGGTTGCCGGAGGCAGAGAGGTAGGCCGGTTCGTTCAGCCGGACCGGCTTGTGGCGCTCGCCGACGGCGATCTTCGCGACCACCTTGACGCGCACGGCCATCTGCACACGTGTCAGACCTTCCTGAAAGATGATGTGGAACGGCTTCGGCGGTGGGGGTGGCGCGGGCGGCGGCGCCGGCTTCGAGCCGCAGCCGACGAGCATGACCACCACCGCGACTAGGTACGGGGGCTTCGCCATTCCAGGAAGTTCGAGAGGAGGTGGGCGGCGGCCTTTGCGTCGTCGCCGTCCGCCAGGACCGAGGTGAAGCGCTCGTCCCACATCTCGATTCGCTGCTCGACGGCTGCGCGCAGCTTCTCGACGAACACGGCCGTCTCTCGTGCCTGCTCGCCATGCTCGCCTTTGAGCGTCAGCGGCAGGCCGACGACGACGAGATCAGGCGATTCCTCGTCGATCAACCGGCACAGCTCGTCGAATCCGGCCGGTGCGTTCACGTGGGCGACGACGCCGAGCGGGCGCGCGACGGTGCCGGTCGGGTCGGAGACGGCGACGCCGGTGCGCGCCGACCCGTAATCCAATGCCAGCACTTTCACCTCAGGGCTGCCGCAATCAGTTCTCGGGCGCGGTCGAGCGCCTCGGGGAGCTTCTCCGGGTCTTTGCCCCCTGCGCGGGCCATGTTCGGCCTGCCGCCGCCTCCGCCACCGACAATCGGCGCGATCTCCTTGACGACGTCGCCGGCCGAGACGCGCTTGGCGATCCCGTCGTCGAAGTTCGCGACCAGGTGCACGGTGCCGTCCTCGCGCGTCCCGAGCACGACGGCCGCAGGAGCCGAACGCTGTTTGAGCCGGTCGGAGAGGGCGAGCAGGGTGTCTGCGTCCATGCTCTTGATCTCCATCACGATCATGTTGTTGCCGTCGAGCACGACGATGTCGGCGTCCACATCCACCGTTTGCTCGGGCTTCTTCGGCTTCTTCGCCTCGCGCCGAACTTGTTCGAGCTCCACCCGCACGTCTTCGAGCTCGCGCGACCGTCCGTGCAGCAACGCCCAGGCCTCACCTGAGGTGACGGCCTCGATGCGACGGGCACCTGAGCCGACAGACGCTTCGGTGAGTATGGCGAACGGCCCGATCTCGGCTGTCGAACGCACATGCGTCCCCCCGCAGAGCTCCCGGGAGAAGCCGTCGATCTCGACGACGCGAACCTCCTCGCCGTATTTCTCGCCGAACAGCATCATCGCTCCCAGCTTTCGTGCCTCCGCGATTGGCGTCACGAACGTCCGCACCGGGATCGCCTCGAACACCTTCTCGTTGACGATGCGCTCGACGCGCTCGCGCTCGTCCGCCGAAAGCGGTTGTGTGTGGCTGAAGTCGAACCGGAGCTTGTCGGGGCGCACCGCCGAGCCGGCCTGCTTGACGTGGTCGCCAAGGACCTCGCGCAGCGCCGCGTGCAAAAGGTGGGTCGCAGTGTGGTTGGCCATCGTCGGGAACCGCACGCTCCACGGCACGACGGCCCGCACCCGATCGCCGGCGGCGAAGCCGGCGCCCTCGAACACGAGCGCCTGGTCATCGCCGAGGCGATACGCCGCGCGAAGCACGGCAACAGCACCGCTCCGCTCATTGACGAGCTCGCCGGCGTCGGACACCTGCTCGCCCCCGTCCGGATAGAACGGCGACTCACGCAGCTTCGCGAGGAAGGTGCCGTCCCCGAGCTCGTCAGTCGCCGCAAGCTCGGTGAGCACGTCGGTCTTCTCGTAGCCGACGAACTCCGAGCGGAATCCTGCGCTCTGCGCAAAGTCCGCCGCGCGCTGCAGGTCGCTCTTCTCACCACCCGCGCGTGAGACCTCGCGATGTCCTTCCATCAGCTCGCGGAAGCGGTCGACGTCGACAGGCTGACCTCGCTCCTCCGCGAGCTCGACGGTCAACTCGATCGGGAATCCGTAGGTCGCGGCGAGAACGAACGCATCGTCGCCGGAGATCGCGTCCTTGCCCGCAAGCTCGTCGAACTCCTTCGTTCCACGTGCGAGCGTCTCCCGGAAACGCTCCTCTTCGAGACGCACGACGCGCTCGATCTCCTCAGCGTGCTCTCGCAACTCCGGATAGGCGTCGCCCATTTGCTCGACGACAACGCCGCCTAGGCGATAGACACGATCGAGCCCGATGCGCTGGCCGTGTTGCACGGCCCGGCGGATGATCCGGCGGCAGATGTAGCCGCGACCTTCGTTCGACGGGGTGACTCCGTCGGCGATCAGGAACGACATGGCGCGGCCGTGATCCGCAAGCACCCTGTGCGCCTTCGTCGCGACGAGATCCTCGCCGTAGCCGACACCCGACTCGGCGGCGACCCAATCCATCACGAGCCGGAACCCGTCGGTGTCGAACACCGAGCCGACATCCTGGATCACGCAGGTGCCGCGTTCGAGGCCCAGTCCGGTGTCGACGTTCTCGGCGGGCAGGGGCTCGAGCGTGTGGTCCGGCTTCAGGTCGTACTGCATGAAGACGAGGTTGTAGAACTCCATGTAGCGGTCGCATTCGCAGCCGGGCCGGCAGTCGTCGCGCCCACAGCCGTGCTCTTCGCCGCGGTCGTAGAAGATCTCCGAGCAGGGACCGCACGGGCCGGTCTCTGCGACCTGCCAGAAGTTGTCCTTCCCCAGCCGCACGATCCGCTCCGTCGGGATGCCCACTCGCTGCCAGGCTTCGATCGCAACGGTGTCCTCGCCGAGCTCGAGCGCGGGATCGCCCTCGTGCACGGTCGCCCAGAGCCGCTCCGCGTCCAGCTTCATGTGCTCGGTGACGAACTCCCACGCGAGCTCGACCGCCCGGTCCTTGAAGTAGTCCCCGAACGAGAAGTTCCCGAGCATCTCGAAGAACGAGCAGTGGCGATCGGTACGGCCGACGTCCTCGAGGTCGGTGTCCTTCCCGCCGGCACGCAGCACTTTTTGAACGCTGACCACACATTTCGCGGGTGGCTCGCGCAGGCCGAGGAAGTACGGCTTGAACGGCTGCATGCCGGCGACGATGAAGAGCGTCGAGGGGTCGTCCGCCGGTGGAACCAGCGGGTGCGAGGGCACGCGCTTGTGCCCGCGCTCTTCGTAGAACCGCTGAAAGCCCTCTCTCAGTTCAGCTGTGGTCTGCACAGAGACAGTCTAGGCGTGAGCCTGTGGAAGACCCGTCACGCTTTTTTCACGATGCACCTCGTCCGGGACGACGTACCTTTAAGAAAGTGTTAGCGGCCGCGGTCGGCCGCCCGCTTCGGGCTCTCGTCCGACGCGATCTCTTCTCTGATCTTTTCGAGGGCCCGCCGAATGAGGCGCGAGACGTGCATCTGCGAGATGCCGACCTGCTGCGCGATTTGCGACTGCGTCAAGCCCTCGAAGAAGCGCAGGTGGAGGATCGCTCGCTCGCGCTCGTCGAGCACGCGGAACCCCGGCGCGAGCACGGCGCGGTTCTCCGACACCTCGTACTCGTGCTCGATTTCTCCGAGCGTCTCGAGCGGGTCGAGCTCTTCCCCGTCCTCCTGGCCGCCTCCTTGCGACAGCGACAGTGCCGTATAGGCCCGACCCGATTCGAGCGCCTCGAGTACCTCTTCCTCTTCGACGCCCGCCGCCTTCGCGAGCTCGGGAATCGTCGGCGATCGCCCGAGCTGCACCGTGAGTTGCTCGACGAGCTTCGAGAGCTTCACGTTCAACTCCTGGAGGCCGCGCGGAACGCGCACCGCCCACCCCCGGTCGCGGAAATGTCGCTTGATCTCGCCGATGATGTTCGGCGTCGCGTATGCCGTCAGCTCGACACTGCGCGAGAGGGCGAAACGATCGATCGCCTTGATCAGCCCGATCGAACCGATCTGGACGAGATCGTCGAACTGCTCGCCGCGATACGAGTAGCGGCGCGCCAGCGAGCGGACGAGCGACATGTACTGCTCGATCAACTGCTCCCGCGCCTGCAGGTCCCCCTGCTCGTGGTAGCGGCGAAGGAGAACCTTGTCGTTCTCAGCCATCTGCGGGCCTCGGCTCGACTTTCTTGATCAGGCGCACATCGTCGCCGTCGACCTGAACGTCGTCGACGACCGTCCACAGGATGCGGCGCAAATCGAGCTCGTCGCCCTGGTCGCGCGCTAGCTCCTCTGCGAGCTGAACGGGGCCGACGCGCGTCTCGAGCGTTCCGTCGCGCAACGTCATCGTCACGGTCACCTCACCGTTGGCGTCGGCACGATCGAGGATCGCGGAAAGGGCAAGCTGGAGGTCCTCGAGCGTCTCGATCGTCAGGTCGAGGCGGAGCGCGAGTCCGCCGAGCACGAGATGCGCAACGCGGTAGAGCTCGCGGTCGCGCGGAAGAGTCAGCGTTATTTCGTCGGGCGCCGGCATCGTCACTTGTGTACGTGCCGCAGTTCCTCCTCGAGATCGGCTTCGCGGCGGCGCGCGGCTTCTTTCCCGCGCTCGACTGCGTCGCCGAAGCTGCGGCGCGCCCGTAGCGCCGCAAACCCATGCGTCACCCCGCTTGCAAGCCCCGCGACCTTCTGCACCGGCCGCTTCACGGCGAAGCTGACCGTGCGCACGGCCTGGTCGACGGCGTCCACGGCGTCGATCGCGCTGTCCGTCGCCTGATCGAGTTTGTCGAGTTGCGTGTTCACCCTGTCGACTGAGCTGCCAACCTTCGAGATCACCGGGAGGAGCTCCCGTTCCGTGCCCCGGATAAACGCAGAAAGCCGTCCGAAGGTTCCGCCCAGTCGCAGAAGCGCATAACCGAGGCCGAGCCCAACCGCCAGCAGAAAGACGGTGAGAGCAACGTACGCAGCGTCACCGGGCGAGAACGCGACGAGCACCGGGGCGATGGTACTCAGAGGATGATCCCCGAGCCGACGACCGTGTCAGCTGCGTACAACACCGCCGCCTGCCCTGGGGCAACGCCGTACGCAGGCTCGTCCAGGTGGAGCTCGAAGCCCGCAGCCGTCGGTACGACGGACGCCGGAACGGCGGGCGAGCGATAGCGGAGCTTGGCGTCGACGCGCGCAGGTCTGCCGTCGAGGCGGCCGCGGACCGAGACCCGACGTCGCGCCAGCGCGCGTCGAGGCCCAACAACGACCGTGTTCGTTCGTGCATCCGTCGAGACCGCATACAGAGGCTCGGCGCCGGAGACACCAAGGCCCTTGCGCTGCCCCGGCGTGAACCGCCAAAACCCGTCGTGGCTGCCGACTGTCGCTCCCTGCTCGGCGACGAGTGAACCGGGCTTCGCTCCCAGTCCCGCACGGCCGAGGAAGTCGCGATAGTCGCCCCCGCCGAGGAAACACGCTTCCTGGCTCTCCGCGCGTGCCGCGGCAGCGAGCCCTGCGGCTTCGGCTTCTGCGCGCGTCTGCGCCTTCGTCTGCTCACCGAGCGGAAACCAGAGCCGATCGAGTCGGGTCGGATCGAACGACGCGAGCATGTAGCTCTGGTCCTTCGCGGCGTCGTGCGCGCGTGCAAGTGCCCGAACTCCGTCGCGCTCGACGATCCGGACGTAGTGACCCGTCGCAAGGCGTGTCGCTCCAATCCGGTCGACGAAGGCCAGAAGCTCGTCGAAGCGGAAGTTGCCGTTGCAGCTCACACATGGATTCGGGGTTTCACCCGCGGCGTAGCCGGCGACAAATGGCTCGACGACCACCCGGCGGAACTGCTCGCGCAGGTCGAGAGTGATATGGGGCGATCCGCGCGAATGGCACGTCTCGCGTGCAGCAATCACCGCCGCGGGCGAACAGCAGGCGCGCTCGACGTCGGGTCCGAGCGGGTCGATCCAGAGCCTGAGCGTGACGCCGACGGCAGCAGGCCCGGCCTTGAGCAGCGCGACCGCGCTGTCGACGCCTCCGCTCATCGCCACCGCGACCCGGTCCGGGTCGACAGAAGCCGAAACGACGGGACCGATCGCATTCGCGAGCGCGTCGACCGCAAGCGTCTCGCCGCCGACGGCCGCGGCCTCGAGCAACGTCAGCCCGACGAGGTCGCGATCGAGGCCGTGTGCATCCGCCTGGACGATCCGCTGCCCCTCAACCTGAAGCCGGACCGCCGCCCAGGTCCCATCACGGGTGGAGTCGCCAAAGAGATCGGACACGCTGTGAGGGTAGCGCTGGAATGCCCCGACCCCGCCGTCAGCCCACGCCCGTGTGAACCTGGCTAGCCAGGTGGGTGCCGTTGCGAGGCTTCGCCGCTAGGCGGCTAGGCCACGCGCGGGCCCCTTACACGTCGCATTGGTTCTACATTGGCGCAGGTCGCGCACGGGGTCGAGCATTCCGGCGGCGACTCTACCGGGCGCCGGCGTAGCTCCATTGGATCCTCTGCACGCCGATCAGCCCAATTCTCGCCGCGAGTGCCGCTGTGAGGTCGAATTGGCGGCCGGGAACGTAGGGTCCAGTGTCGATCACCTCGGCCAGCACGTGCTGGCCCTCGAAGCTGATGTAGATCTTCACGCCGCACGGTAGGACCGGGTTCGCGATTCCCTGTGTCTTCGGGCCGATGATCTGGCCGCACGCCGTTCGCTTGCCGTAGGCGACGGTCCCGCTCGACCCTGCGAGCGCCGAGTATGAGCCGACCGGCGGAGGAAGGGAAGCCGAGTGACGACGCGCGGGCGAGGTGACCGCAAGCGAGATCACCGCCGCGAGCAACGCGATTCCGGCGAGCGCGGCCTGCCGCTGCGCGAACCCGAAGCTCAACTAGGAAGGAGGTCGCCGAACGATTCGCGGACGAGCGGATCGAAGTCCGCCGGCAGGGTGCCGCTGGAATCGGCGAACTCGCGTAATGAGAGGACGAGGAACGAGAGCTCTTCGGCGTTCGGGTTGTCACGCGCAAGCCGCTCGAGCGACCAGACGTTCCAGCGGACATGATCGCTTGACGCCTGTCCGCTTCGGGCCGTGCGGATCATCCTGCGACGCGTCACCGGCGCCGCAGCCGGTCGAGCGGGTTCGGCGTCCTCGACCGGAACGTCGATTGGCTTGGGTTCTGCGGGTGTGCTCGGCGCCTCAGGGCGCGCGGCCCAGGTCGGCGGAGTTGCGAGCGAGAGACGCCAGAGGGTGCGCTCGGCAAATGTCACAATGACCCACGCCGCGAGCTCGATCAACGCGATCAGCCACCAGGCGAGCCCGGCCGCACCGGTCGCGACCGCAAGGCCGACGAGCAGAATTGCCCAGGCGAAAAACCGGGGTACCGGTCGACGAAAGAGCGCCACGCGCTAATCATCGCCTCTGGAGCGGCTGGGAAGCGAACGAGTGCCCTCCGGCCGGGCCGGAACGTCGGCGTAAGCGCGATCGGCCTCCTGGCGGCGGCCGAACCGCCGGGCCTTCGGCGCGGGCGCGTCGAGTGGGTCGATCTGGTGGCGCGCCGTCAGAACCGGCGCCCCAGCTCGCGACACAGGTTCGGACTCGACTTGTTGTTCGACTGAGGCTTCCGCGGCGACCTCGGGCTCGATCAATCCTTCGGCTAGCTCCTCGCGCGACTTCTCGGCGACTGCCAGCGCGAGCTCGACCTCGAGCACGTCGTGGACCTCAGTCGACTCGTCGAGCCGCGAATCGATCTCGGCAACCGGCCAGTCGGCGAGCATGGCGGGCGATGCGATCCACGTCGGTGCGTCTCCGACCGTTTCCGGCGCCGGATAGCCAGAACTGACCTGCTCGAGCGGCCGCGGCGGCGGGAGCGAGATCTTCGGAACGAACCAGCGCGGAGGCAGGCCGCTGCCGTAGTGCGCAAGGCCACGAAGTGCCCCCCATTCGAAGATCGCGACAAGCACCCACCCGAGTAGCATCAACCCGACGATCTCGACCGGACGCAGGTCGGCGAACACCAGGGCCGCGGCAAGCGCGGAGAGAAAGAGAATCTCGAGGGCAAAGCGTGGCGCGCGTCGCGCAGCCACCGGACTACTCGCTCTCGCCCTGCGCCTTGGTCGACGACTCAGGCGGTGCAGGCGCCGGCGGCGGGGCTGTGCCCATCAACGGCGGGGTCGTTGCCTGACTTCCCGAACGTGCGGCATCCATGATCGCGCCGGCAACCTCACCGAGGGCATCGGGCCCGAGCCCGGCCGCGGTCAGAAGCTTCTCCGCCCCATCCTGTGCCCGGAAAATGATCGCGCTCGCCTGTGAACGGGCCCAGTCGAGTGTCTGCTCGACCTCGGCGCGCGCACCATTTGCCATCTCGGTCGACTTGTGGCGGGCCTGCTCGACGAGACGCGTGCCGCGGGCCTCCGCTTCGAGGAGGGCTGCCGATGCGTCGCGCTCGCCGTTCTTTCTCATCTCGGAGGCGTCGTTCTTGGCGGCGGCGAGCATCTCCGCGACGTCGCGCTCGGTTGCGGTCCGCTTCGCCTCGATCGTCGCGTCCAATGCTTGAAGCTCCTTCTGCCGGCGGCGAACCTCTTCCTCGGTCCGTCCGAGCTGGGCGGCAGAGGCCGCCTGGGCATCGCGCTCGAGTACGTCTGCGAACTCCGATGCTGCGCGAATGAGGTGCAGGGCGTCCATGCGCACCGCATGACCGGTGGGGTCGACGTTCGCCGACTGGCCTGCCGCTTGGAGCACGCGCAGCTGGGCCTGGAGCTGAAGGACGTGGCGGCGGAAGTTGTCGAACGCCGCGCGCACCCCGTCGGGCTCATAGCCGCCGCCGGACGACCGCGGCAGGTCTTCGAGCCGCGGAAGGGACGTCAGCGGGTTCGTCTGGTCGTGTGCGGGTTCGCTCGCCATTGCGTCAGATTCTACTTACTTCCCCCATCGGTCGAATCCTTCGAAGCCTTGAGCTGAATTCCAAGTTCGTCGAGCTGCGCCTGGTCGACTCGAGTGGGCGCGCCCGACATCGGGTCGAGGCCCGCCTGGTTTTTCGGGAAAGCAATCACGTCCCGCAGATTCGGCTCGCCGGCGAGCACCATCGCCATCCGGTCGATCCCGAATGCGATCCCTCCGTGCGGCGGCGCCCCCATCCCGAGCGCGTCGAGGAGGAACCCGAACTTGGCCTGCTGCTGCTCGGCGGTCAGGTTGAGCAGGCTGAAGACCCGCGACTGGAGATCGGCCTCGTGGATTCGGAACGACCCACCGCCGAGCTCATTGCCGTTGCCGATCAGGTCGTAGGCGTGCGCGATCGCGCGGCTGGGCTCCTGGTCGAAGATCTCGACCCAGTCGGCTGCCGGCCGCGTGAACGGGTGGTGTTTCGCACCCCAGCGCTGCGCTTCCTCGTCCCATTCGAACATCGGGAAGTCGGTCACCCACAACCACTCCCACGCCGCCTTGTCGATCAGGCCGAGCCGATCGCCGAGGTGCGTCCGCAGCGCACCGAGGACGCGCGAGGTCATCTCCCAGTCCGCAGCAGCGAACAGGACAGTCGTACCCGGCGGGCTCTTGAATGCTTCGAGCTCGGCCGGCGAAAGAAACTTCGCGATCGGCGAGCGAACTTCGTCTCCGTCGTACACGAGGTAGGCAAGGCCCTTTGCGCCCCACTGCTTGGCGTACTCC
>Ga0157370_10005486_pt1 | contig 14226 bp, 15 predicted proteins | sample C35metaG_FD_113463 | JGI IMG/M metagenome (GOLD analysis project Ga0157370, IMG submission 113463) | Corn rhizosphere microbial communities from Kellogg Biological Station, Michigan, USA - C3-5 metaG | ecosystem: Host-associated > Plants > Roots > Rhizosphere > Soil | place: USA: Michigan...
CTCGGCAAGCAAGCGCTGATCCACGTGACGATGGCCGTTCGCGACCACGGTCGAGAACAAACCGGTCTCGGCGTGCCGGGAATTATCCCAGCCCGGATAAGCGGTGATCGGGTACCAGCAGATCGCGCGCATATCGACGCCGCGGCTCATCGCCTCGCGCACTTCATTGCAGACGTAGTGAAGCCAGGACGGCTTGCCGCTGCCTTCCGCGCCGGTTTCGGAGAGAAACATCGGCTTGCCGTAGCGCTCGGCCATTTCGACCAGCATGTCCGCGAGCGGGCGATATTCGTGGTGGCCCATCGGGATGGTCGGCCCTTTCCAATACCATTGATTGTGCGGGTAGAAGTTCCAGCCGACCACATCGACCAAAGACGGATCGCCGCCGAGCTCGGGCTCCGCCCTGCCGATGATCCAGTCATAGGCTTCGTACATGCCGTTGAGGTTCTGCTGCGCCCCGCGGATCGTGCTCTTGCGTCGATCATGCGGAGCGATGTGGATCAACGGCTCGGCCCAGACGATCGTCGCTTCTGGCCAGCGCTCCTTGATCGCCCGAGCGGCTGAGATTGCGGTCTTCACCAATTGACGCTTGAACCAGCCGCGCCGCTCGGGGCCGACGTGCGGAAAATAGCCGACATCGATTGCCCAGGAGAGAAAGTTGATCTCGTTCAAGGGGCAGACCAGCGGCGGCCGGCCACTCACCGATTGCTGCACCTCAAGCGCAGCGATCGCGAAGTCGGTGAAGCGGTCGGGAAAATCCGGCGCGGCCTGATCGATGCAATCGGGCGAGCCGTAGTGGAACAGGTCCCAGATGATTTGAACAGCGACTTCCTCGGCCGCCTCGAGCATCGGGAGCCAGCTGGACCAGTCATATTTGCCAGGCGACTTGCCGATCAGGTGCCAGCGCAGCCCGTCACGGAGCGTATCGAAGCCGAGCTGCTTGCACAGACCGTAATCGAGCAGCGCATGCTTGTCGTGCCCGGTCGCCTTGATGAGGTCGAGCCGAACCCCGTCACGCCGCCGCTGCGACGAGCACTCGAACCCTGCCATCAAGAAACTGTCGAAGCTCAAATTCTTCATTGTCCCACGAATCTTTGTGAAATGGTGCAACGCACACAAACCCGCAAGCGCGGCCTTGGGTTGCGAATTGCGACCATTCGTCGTTGCGCGCCGTCAATTCGGCGTAAGTCGAGAAACGGCCCCGGGCAGCGCTTCGTTATCATGCAGTCACGTGCGGGCCGCTACGCCCCACGAGCGTTTCAAGAGGCCACCAATGTTCAATTCAGCATTGCTCGTAGCGGCCGGAGCCGCTGTCCTGATCGCATCGCCAGCGGATGCTCGCTATCGACATTATCGGCACCATCATCGGCACCGCGTCTATTACAGCTACCGCTATTATTCGCCGTACAGCTATGCCTATCCCGCTTTCGCTTATTCATACCCCGCTTATTACGGATATCCGGCCTATTACAGCTATCCGGCTTATTATGCGTATCCCGCCTATAGCTATCCGGCGTTCGGGATCTCGTTTGGCTTCGGCGGCTACCGGCACTACCGCCGCTGGCGCTAGACTGCACTAGCGGACGACGAGCAGCTCGACCGATCCTGGGACAAGGGGCGGGCGGCCGCCTTGGGCTGGCGGCGGACCGAACTTCGCGCCGATCAGATAGACCGTGCCCGTCGACGGATCGACCGTACCGGTACGGGCGCCGACCTCGGTTTGGACCGTGGCGATCTTGCGGGGCAGCGGCCCGCTTGTATCGATGACTGCGAGGGTCCCGTCGCCACCGCTCGGGATATAAGCGCGATGCCGCGCCGGGTCGGCGAAGGCGCCGTCGGGTCGCGGCCCAATCGCGAAATCGCCGAGCGGCGTGAGGTCGCTTGCCTTCGTCAACTTGGCGAACCCGTTGGCGCAGGCGGAAATAAGCACGCCGGGGCTGACATAAGCGAGGCCGGTCGGATGCTTGCAGCCGGCGAGCGGGATCGTGCGCATGACTTTCCGAGAAGCGATGTCGACCTCGGCCAATTCGCTTTTGTCGGTGACATTCACGAATAGATGTCCCCGCCCATCGATCGCTGGAAATTCGATCGCGCTGCCGATGATGATCTTGCCGACCGCAGCGCCGGCAACCGGATCGACGATGCTGATCGTTCCCGAATCGCCATTCATCACCCAAAGGGTGCGCGTGCCCGGCTCGTAAATGGTCGCGTCCGCGTCCGGGTCGGTCTTGACCTCGGCGGTGATCTTGCCGGTCAGGCGGTTGAAGACGATCGCGGTGCCCGCGGCCTCCGTTGCGACGGCGAGCTCGGTTTCGGGGATGACGGTGACGCCATGGAAGCGGCTTCCCCTGATCAGATCCGAAGTGACGCCCCCGGTGCGGATGTCGACCGCGTCGACACCATCGCTGCGCGAAACGAACAGGCGATGCGCTTGCGGATCGACCGTAAGGATGTCCCAGCCGCCGTCGTGGAGCGGGATTCGCCGGACCACCTGCGGAGCAGTCGGAGCAGCCGCAACGAGGAATGCGGCGGAGAACGCAAGCAACAGCGATTTCATGGGATTGGCCCCTTTCGTGGACATCTGTTCCACGGCTAAGACGCGTCGCCAAATTAAATAGCCGTCATCCCCGGCTTTCGAGCGCAGCGGCGGCTTCATCGACCAGCTCCTGGATGATCGCCGCGACCGGTTCCTCGCGATTGACCATGCCCACCGACTGGCCGGCCATGACCGAACCCGACTCGACGTCACCGTCGATCACTGCGCGGCGGAGCGCTCCGGCCCAATAATGCTCGATCTGAAGCTGGGCCTCGGCCATCTCAATTGCGCCTTCGTCGAGCTTCTGGGCGACTTCGCGCTGTTTGGCGGCAAAGTTGACCATCTCCTGATTTTTCAGCGCCCGGACCGGGATGACTGGGAGTCGCGGGTCGATCTGAACCGAGGGGATCGCGTCGCGCGCGGAGGCGCGGATGAAGGCCTTCTTGAAGTTGGGGTGGGCGATGCACTCGGTTGCGCAAACGAAGCGGGTGCCGAGCTGCACCCCGACCGCGCCCATTTCGAGATAAGCCGCGATCGCCTCCCCGCGGCCGATGCCGCCAGCGACGAAGACGGGAATGTCGGCGGCGACATTGGGCAGGATTTCCTGGGCTAGTACGGATGTGGAGACCGGCCCGATGTGGCCGCCGGCCTCCATTCCCTCGATCACCAGCGCGTCGACTTGCCCACGCATCAGCTTTTTCGCCAGCGCGAGCGCGGGGGCGAAGGCCATCAGCTTCGCGCCGTTCGCCTTGACCTTGTCCATGGCCCATCCGGGCGGCAAACCACCGGCGAGGACGACGTGGCCGACATTGTGCTTCGTGCAGACGTCGATCAGCTCGGAAAGCTGCGGATGCATGGTGATGAGATTGACTCCGAACGGGCGGTGAGTGCGCACCTTCGTTTGGGCGATCTCCGTGTCGAGCAACTCCGGGCTCATTGCTCCGCAGGCGATCACCCCGAAGCCGCCGGCATTGGAAATCGCCGCGACGAGATGGCGCTCGCTAATCCAGCTCATCGCGCCGCCCATGATCGCAACATCGCAGCCGAGGAACTCGGTGCCGCGATGCATCAGCTCTTTGAGCCGCTTGTGGCCCCCGCTCTCGTGGATCGAGCGGGGATCGGAAATCAGCTCCTCCCCACTCATGCAACCTGCTCGGCATCGAGCCCGAAGGCGGTGTGGAGCACGCGCACGGCAAGCTCGGTATATTCTTCCGGAAGGAGCACCGAGACTTTGATCTCCGAAGTCGAGATGGCGAGGATGTTGATCCCGCGCTCGGCCAGAGTCTCGAACATCTTCGCGGCGATTCCGGCGTTGGAGCGCATGCCGATGCCCACTGCGCTGACCTTCACCACGTCGGTGTTGGTCATGAGGTGGTCGAAGCCTATCTCCGCTTTTGCTTTTTCGAGCGCGGCGACGGCCTGGGCGAGCGAAGCCGTCGGAACGGTGAAGGTCAGCGAGCTCGACCGGCCCGTGCCGGCGCCGCTCTGGACGATCATGTCGACGTTGATGTTAGCGGCGGCGAGCGGCGCGAAGATCGCAGCGACGGTCCCCGGCCTGTCGGGCAATCCGGTCAGCGTGACCCGCGCCTCGTTCTTGTCGTGGGCGATACCCGTAACGAGCTGGCGTTCCATGTTGAGCTCCTCGATTTTCTCGTCGCCGACGATCAGAGTCCCCGGCCGATCCTCGAAGGACGAAAGGACCTGCAGCGGCATGTTGTAGCGCATGGCGAGGCCGACCGAGCGGGTCTGAAGGACCTTGGCGCCGACTGAGGCGAGCTCGAGCATTTCCTCGTAGGTGATGGCATCGAGCTTCCTCGCGCGCGGGACGATGCGCGGATCGGTGGTGAAGACTCCTTCGACGTCGGTGTAGATGTCGCAGCGGTCAGCCTGGACAGCGACGGCGAGCGCGACAGCCGACGTATCGGAACCGCCGCGGCCGAGCGTCGCGAGATCGCCTTCAGCAGTGATCCCCTGGAAGCCCGGGATGACGGCGATGCCGCCTTTTGCAAAAACCTCCTCCAGGATGTTCGCCTCGATATGATCGATCAGCGCACTGCTGTGACCCGACGCGCGGATCGGCAGCTGCCAGCCCATGTATGAGCGCGCATTGACGCCCATCCCCGAAAGGGTGATCGCCAGCAGCCCGGAGGTGACCTGCTCTCCGGACGCGACGACCACGTCATATTCGCGCGCATCGTAAAGCGGCGCGGCTTCCTTGCAGAACTGGACCAGCCGGTCGGTCTCGCCGGCCATCGCCGAAACCACGACCGCGACCTGGTTGCCGCGGTCGGCCTCCCGCTTCACCAAGCCGGCGACATGGCGGATGCGCTCGATCCCCGCCATCGAGGTGCCGCCGAATTTCATCACGATCCGCGCCATTGCGCGCGCGGCTTTAACTGCTGGAAGCGCCGGCGCAACCGCTCAGCCAATCCGGCACTCGATCGCCACCGATGAGTCGATCGATATCGATCCGGGGGCGAACCACTGCCCAGCGGTCGCCGTCGACCAGCACTTCGGGAGTTAGCGGGCGGCTGTTGTAGCTGTTCGACATGGCGGCGGCATAGGCGCCGGCGGTCCGGAAGATGATGAGATCGCCGGCTGCGACTTCGTCCATCCGCCGAGCGGTCGCGAATGTGTCGCCGGTCTCGCAGACCGGGCCGACGACATTGGCGGTGCGCTCCCGGCCATTGGGGCGCACGGCTTCGATCCGGTGCCAGGCATCGTAGAGCGCGGGGCGCATCAGATCGTTCATCGCCGCATCGACGATCACGAATGGATCGGCTGTGCCGGGCTTTACGCGGATCACCCGTGACAGGAGGACGCCGGCATTGCCGACGATCAGCCGTCCTGGCTCGAACACCAATCGCGCGTTCCAGCTGCCGGCGATGCGCCGAACCATCGCGCCATATTGCTCGGGACTTGGAGGCGGCGGCTGATCGAGATCGTAAGGGACCCCCAGCCCGCCGCCGAGGTCGGCGATATTGATCTCGTGGCCGGCGGCGCGAAGATCAGCGATCAGCTCGCCGACGCGGATGAACGCGCGCTCGAGCGGGTCGAGGCTGGTCAGCTGGCTGCCAATGTGAACGGCAACGCCTTGAACGATAAGACCGGGGAGGCCGGCTATGTGGCTGTAGGCGTCGAGCGCGCCGCCGATAGCGATCCCGAACTTGTTCTCGGCCGCGCCAGTGGTGATTTTGGCATGCCCACCGGCGCCGACATCGGGGTTGATCCGGAACCCGACCGGCGCGGTTCGGCCCATGGTCGTGGCCACCCCGGACAGCATCTCGGCTTCGGAGAGAGACTCGAGGTTGAACTGGAAGAGGCCGCCTTCGAGCGCAAGGCGCATCTCCTCCTCGGTCTTGCCGACCCCCGAGAAGACGATCTTGTCCGGCGGCACGCCCGCTGCCCTCGCCCGGCGATATTCGCCGCCCGAGACTACATCGGCACCGAGACCGGCCTTCGCGAGACTTGCGATCACCGCGCTGTTTGGATTGGCCTTGACCGCATAGGCGATCAGCGGGTCTGAGAGGCCCTCTAGCGCTTCGCTTAGCGCCGTGACGTGCCGGCACATCGTCGCCGTCGAATAGACGTAGACCGGCGTTCCGATCTTGCGCGCGATTTGGGCGAGCGGCACGTTCTCGCAATAGAGCTCGCCGTTCCTGAGCTGGAAATGATTCATCGCCCCAGCCCAACGCACGAGGTCCTTCCCCTTTGCAAGCGTTCGGAGCATGTGGATCGCCATGGTCGAGACGAGCATCGTTCCCGATGAGGTCAGGCAGTTCGCCGCGCATGCGGGCGACTGGTGGGACCCGAACGGGTCGCAAGCAATGCTCCACAAACTCAATCCTGTCCGCTTGAAATACGTCCGCGATCAGCTCGACCGGCATTGGCAATGCGACGAATGTTCGCGGACTCCGCTCGAAGGTAGAACAGCATTGGACGTGGGCTGCGGCGCCGGGCTGCTGGCCGAGCCTCTCGCGCGCCTCGGAGCGAAGGTCACCGGGATCGACGCGTCGGCCGACCTGATCGCCGCCGCGCGTGAGCATTCGGCTGCGATGGGGCTGGAGATCGATTACCGGGCCGGCGACGTGCAGGCGCTCGAAGCCCGGTTCGACCTCGTTACCTGCATGGAAGTGATCGAGCATGTCGCGGACCCGGCGGCGTTCGTGAAGGCGCTTGCCAAACGGCTCGCGCCAAATGGGCTCCTGGTCATGTCCACGCCCAATGCGACCGCACTGTCGCGGCTGATGATGATCAGCGTTGCCGAGGGACTCGGCCGAATCCCGCGCGGCACGCACGATTTCGACAAGTTCCTCACGCCCGACCGGCTCAAGGCGCTGGTCTCGGAAGCGGGCCTAAAGTGTCTTGATGTCGAGGGGATCGCCTGGTCGCCGACGCGCGGACTGCACCTCAGCGACGACCTTCGGCTGAACTATTTGATCACGGCGTTTCAGCAATAGCCAAGACTCAGCTCAACGCGATTCAACCACGACCCGCAAATAACGGCCATTAACCATATGGCCCAAATTGGAACGTGCCCTAAGCCTTTGAAATTCCGAATCTTAGGGCCGGGGGGCCAACCATGGGTTTTCTGTTCAACTTCTCCGCCCGCGATATCGCGATCGACCTCGGCACCGCCAACACGGTCGTCTATGTCCGCGGCCAGGGAATCATTACCAGCGAGCCCTCGGTGGTCGCGCTGGAGGTGGTGAATGGAGTCCGCAAGGTCCACGCGATCGGCGACGACGCCAAGCTGATGCTCGGCAAGACGCCGGCCAACATCCGGACGGTGCGCCCCTTGCGCGCCGGAGTGATCGCCGACCTCGAGGTCGCCGAGGAGATGATCAAACATTTCATTCGCAAGGCGCATGGCGGCCCAAGCCGCTTCGTTCGCGGGCCCGAGGTCGTGATCTGCATCCCATCGGGAGCGACCTCGGTCGAGCGGCGCGCGATCCGCGATGCGGTGACCAACGCGGGTGCAGACCGGGTTTCGCTGATTGAGGAGCCAATGGCGGCGGCGATCGGCGCGGGACTTCCGGTCGCCGAACCGATCGGGTCGATGGTCGTCGACATCGGCGGTGGCACCACCGAGGTCGGCGTCATTTCGCTCCAGGGCCTGGCGCTGTGCCGCTCGGCGCGGGTCGGCGGCGACAAGATGGACGACGCGATCGCGTCCTACGTCCGGCGCAACTACAATTTGCTGATCGGCGAAGGGACCGCCGAACGGGTGAAGCTCGAGATCGGATCGGCGGTCCGCCCGGGCGATGGCGTCGGCCTCAAGACCAGCGTTCGGGGCCGCGACGTCGGACGTGGAATGCCGGCCGAAATCGAGCTCGACCAGGCCCAGGTCGCCGATGCGCTTAGCGAACCCGTCAACCAGATCGTCGAAGTAGTCCGGACCGCACTTGAGCATACGCAACCCGAGATCGCCGCCGACGTCATCGATCAGGGCATCACCATGACCGGTGGCGGGTCGCTGCTGCGCGACTTCGCAACGGTGCTTCAGGATTCGACCGGGCTTCCGGTGCATGTCGCCGACGATCCGATGAGCTGCGTCGCGCTTGGCGCCGGCCGAACGCTCGAGGATCAGGTCTATCGGGGCGCGTTAATCCCCGCTTGACCCTTCGATGCTATTTTTCCGGGCATCGGAGTTGACCCAGATGCCCACGAGCTTCCTCGGCCTGTTCTTCTTCGCCTTGGCGCTGGCGTTGCCCGCGACTTTCGTCGCGGCGGTAGTTCAGCTGATCATCCGCCGCTTCAAGGCGCCGCTCCACTAGAAGTCGACCTTGTCATAATGCCCGGGAGGAACGATCACCTCCATCCGCTCGGCGAGCAACGGCCGGAAGCAGGGCCGCGACTTCATCACTGCATACCAGTCCTTGGTCTGCTTATGTCCGCGCCAATCGAGCGCTCCGAGATAGTCGATCACCGACAGATGCGCGGCGGCGGTGAAATCGGCGAGACTGAGACCCGGTCCCGCCAGCCAGCGGCGATGGTCGAGCAAATAGTCGATGTAATCGAGATGTTCCGACGCTACTCGCATCGCCTCCCTAAGCACGCGCGTGTCCGGTGACTCGCGGCTGACGAGGCGCTTTCTCATCCGCTCATTCATCAGCGGCTCGACGGCCTCGCGATAGAGCTTGAGGTCGAACCATTCGGTCATTCGGCGGATCTCGGCGCGCAGCGCGGCATTGCCGTGGATCATCGGCATGCGGTCGACCGTCTCATCGAAATATTCGACGATCGGCTGCGATCCGATCAACGTGACTGCCTGGTCGGGCTCGACCATTACTGGAGTCTCGCCTGCCGGGTTCAGATCCATGAACTCGTCGCGCTTGTCCCATGGGCTCTCGCGCACCAGCTCATGGCCGACGCCTTTTTCGGCGAGAACGAGCCGGACCTTTCGGGAAAAAGGGCAAAGCGGGAATTGGAAAAGCTGCCACATTGCGGGGCAGCTTTAGCGCCTCGACGCGAGGCGTCTAGCGGCGCGGGTAATTCGGATCGGGCAGGTTCGAAACGGCGCGATCTAGTGATCGCTTCGCGTCATCGATGTCGCGCATGACCTCGGGCAGCGCGCGGTTGAGCGCCTGCATGCTGCGCTGGATCTTGGGCCCCATGGTCACGACTTCGCGCTGAACATCGCGGTCGAAGTTCGGGTCCTTGCGACGGACGATGTCGCCGACCGTCAGGTTGCGCTCTTCGGGAGTCGCTTCACGGCCCTCGAGCGCGGCATGCATGTCGCCGACTCGGATATTGAGCAGCGCCGTCGAAAGCGCCTGCATGGTGCGGGCGAGCTTCATCGCGGCAGCGGGATCGATGAGCTCGGTCGGCAGCTCGGTTGCGGCCGCTGGCGAATCCTGGGCGAACGCCGGAGTGGCGCACAGCAGAAGCGGGAGGATCAAAAGACTCTTGCACATTGCGGTCACCGTCTAAGTGACTGAATTATCAGCGCACTGTTACGCCGACGCAAGTTAAAATTCAGCGCATCGTCAACCACACAAGGGCGACCGCTCCGGCGACGATCCGATACCAGGCGAAGGGCGCGAAGCCGTGCTTGGAGATGTAGTGGACGAAGGCGCGAACGACGACGAGCGCGACCAGGAAGCTGACGACGAAGCCAATCCCCACCGCCCCGAACCCCACGCCGTGCGCTCCGGCCATGATATCGTGGTGGTGCTTGGCAAACTCGAGGGTCGTTGCGCCGAGCATGGTGGGAATTGCGAGGAAGAAGCTGAACTCCGCCGCGGTCCGCCGCTCGACGCCGAGCGACAGTGCACCCATGATCGTCGCGCCCGAGCGGCTAACCCCCGGAATCATTGCAAGGCATTGAATGACCCCGATGCCCAAGGCTGTCTTCGCCGACATTTCGGCGACGCCGACCACGTCCGATCGCTTCACCAGCCGCTCGATTGCGATGATCGCGATTCCGCCGAGGATGAACATGATCGCGACGACCTTGGGATCGCCGAGCAGCGCCTCGATATATTTGATCAGCAGGAAGCCGAGCACCGCCGCGGGAAGGAAGGCGATCAGAATGTTGCGGACAAATCGCCAGCTCACCGCCTGGTTGCGGATCAGCCCTTCGATCACCGCCCAGAATGTTCGCCAGTAGAGCACCACGATCGCGAGGATCGCGCCTAGCTGGATAATGACGTTGAACGCCGCCCATTTCCCCGCGTCGAAGCCCAGTAGCTCGGTCGCGAGGATCAGGTGTCCGGTCGAGGATACCGGGAGGAATTCGGTGATTCCCTCGACGATGCCGAGGATTATCGCGATCAGCAGGATTGGCATTGGAGGAAGTCAGCCGGTCAGCTGGCGGCGGTCAAATTAATTCGGCGGCCGGCGAAGCGGTTGCCGCGGAACCGGCCGAGCCATTCGGGTGCGACGGCCGCAAGCGGCGTCGGCTGGATGCCGAACGCCTCGAGGCCCGGCAACTCGCCCGACGGCACGTTGTCGCGCTGCAGCATCAGCCATTGATCGCGCGTCAGCGGCGCACCGGGAAGCCAGCCAAAGCTCGACAGCAGCCTTGCGAAGATATCCGGAATTGCCACGATCTCCGGCTGCTGGCCGGTGACCTCGAGGATCGCCCGGTGGAGCTCGACCATGCTCATCACTTGCGGACCGGCGATCTCGTAGGTCTTGCCGCCATAGGTTCGCGGATCGAGCGCTGCCATCGAGATCGCCTTGGCGATATCGCGGACATAGACCGGCTGGAACTTGCGCCTGGCGGCGATGACCGGAAGGAAGGGGAGCTTCGCCATGCCGGCGAAGCGATTGGTGAGATCGTCTTCTGGACCAAAGACGAGGGACGGCCGAATAAGCGTCGCGCTTCGAAAGGCAGTGCGGACCGCCTGTTCGCCCTCTGCCTTGGTGCGGCCGTACGCCGACTCCGAGTCAAGCCTTGCACCGATTGCCGAGACGTGGACGAGCGACCTTATGCCTGCATCGCACGCCACTTCGGCGATGTTGCGCGCCCCGTCGACGTGGACCTCGAGCACCTTGGAGCCGAAGGTGCCGACGAGATTGACGACCGCCGTCGCTCCATAGATCGCATTCCGGACGCTGTTTCTGTTGGTGATGTCGGCCGTCTCGAAGCCGAACTGCCCAACCTGCCCGAGCGGCTGAAGAAAATAATCGTCGCGCCGGTCGCGGCCGGCGACCCGGACGCGGATTCCGCTCCTGAATAGAAATTCGCAGACATAACGGCCAATGAAACCGGCCCCGCCGAAGACGGTGACAAGCTGTTCTGAACGCTCGATCATGGGCTGGCGGCCTAAGCACTTGCTTCCCAGATTGACAAGGCAGGCCGACGACCCTTAAGCGCCGCCGCCTGCCAAAAGCTTGCACGTGCCCAGGTGGCGGAATTGGTAGACGCACCAGCTTCAGGTGCTGGCGCTCGCAAGGGCGTGGAGGTTCGAGTCCTCTCCTGGGCACCACGGCTCCCATAACACGTTGGGAGCCTTCAGAAATCGCAGATTACCGCCACTCTTGGCCGATCCGGAGGTACAACGGAAGGTACAAAGTTGTGGCCTGTGGGAGTACGCGTGGATTACGGCCTCACAGCGCGGCGGCAGACGTGGCAGATTGGCCGACTAAACGAAAATTTAACCGGCCTACTTCACATTCTACTTCACACGCCCATCTTTTGGCGTAGAAGGATGCGCTCATGCCGCAAATCCTAAATCCATTCGTGGACAAAGCGCCAGACGAGGTGCCTTTGCCCAATGCGCCGCTTGTGCGGGTGCTGATGCAAACTCAGTTCTCGCCAATCCTGCGCATCGGAGAGGCGTCGGGGATTATCTCGTTCCAGGAGGCAATACGGCAGGACTACCCCGAACTGACGAGTGGGCAATCAGAGGCAATCCAGCTTGCAGTCGGACCTGGGGGCATGACGCAAGCGCCGGTGCGGACGGCCACTCGCGTATGGCAATTCATTGATGCGGACCAATCGTGGCGGGTCGGGCTGAGCACGGAATCTGTCAGCTTGGAGGCTTTGAAATACAGCAGTCGCACGGAGTTCTTGAAACGCGCCAAGGACGTGCTCGACGCGGTGTTCGACCACTTCCATCCGGCGCAAGCGCATCGGGTAGGACTGCGCTACATCAACTCCCTGGGCGAAAAATACGTCGACGAAATTCAAAAATTCATTCGGCCCGAACTGTCGCTTCTGTTGACGCCCGACATCGTCCAGGCCGCAACTCACTCCGTAGGAGATATGCGTGTGACAACGACGGAAGGGAACTTGCAGCTTCGCTATGGCTTGCTGCCCCCGTCGGGAACAGTAGACCCCGATCTGATGCCGCCCATCGGCGAGAAAAGGTGGTTTTTGGATATGGACTTGTTCCAGGAAGGCGCACGTCCGTTCAACAGTTCAAGCATAACGAAAATGCTGACAGCGTCGGCTGGACGGATCTATACAGTATTTCGTTGGGCAGCGACGCCAGCACTGCTAGACGAGTTCAGGAAGTAACTATGGTCACTCCCACTGGACACACAGGCCGCGACAAGCTGACGCCATACTACTGCGTATCAGCTAAGCCGGTTTTGGCCGTATCGCTACTAATCGGCAGCATCGCCATCATGGGGTTCAGCCCCGCGCCAACAAGTCGCGCCGGTAGTCATGTCGATGTTCTGTTACCCGTGTTTGGCACGTCACCGTTGCGCACCCAATCGTATACCACGGTTGAAGAGCACTTTTCTGTGCCGGTGGCCCTCGCGACTATCCGACGCCTCACCGGCTTTAGGTGGGAGGAGCTGGCTACCCAGTTTGGCGTAAGTCGCCGCGCTGTTCACGATTGGGCCAGTGGCAAGCAGCTGTCCCGCAAGAACGAGGAGGCCGTCAATGCACTCCTGGAACGTGTGAGGCAATACGATACAGGGTCGCCAACTGCCACCCGATCGCTAATCGCAGCTGCCGCGACCGGCCAAGTTGCGCAGCCCCTTTTCCAGCCCGAGCCACGAGCCATTAGGCCACTCAGCCGCCGCGCACGCGACAAGATTGCTGCAGCCGGTGGCCCGCTGTTGGGCGCTGACCAATCACCGTCCGAGGCCCAAGCACCCAAGCTCATCAAGAGGGTGCCAATCGCGGTCAAAAAGGCCTGACGTGCTGAGGTGCCAATTTATTGGATGGCCAGGGTGACGAGACTTGCGAATGGGAACAGGGTGATGCCGCTTTGGGCAACCTGCCCTTCGTCACGCTCGAACTCGGCGCGGGCGAGGACGCTTACGACGCCTCGTTCTACGAGGTTCCAGGCTTCGCGCTGATAACGCAAACTTGCGACGTCCTAAGGCGCGACGAGGTCCAGATTGCTGCCCTCATCTCAGTGACCATCGACGAACTTGAGCAAGCTCGCAGACGGAGGAAACCTCGGTTCGCCTACCTTCCACAGCTCGCGCCCCACAAACTCGTTGTGGACTTGGACCGCGTGATGACGGTCCAGAAGGCTGTCCTCGGTGGTGCTGAACGAATTAAATGGAAGCTCACAGACGCAGAGCGTCGGGTGTTCGCGGACGCGCTCGCCAGACACAAGGAGCGGTTTGCCTTTCCCGACGATTTTGTCGAAGCGATGCAGCCACTCCGCAAACGGCTGGACGACAAGAAAAGCAAGGACAGCGCGGAGGGAAGACTAATACGGGCAGCGGGCGAGCTGCGCGTCTCTGCAAGCCCATCCTGGGCGGCGGCGTCCGTGGAGCTGACGCTGTTCTGCATCCTCACACAGGACGCACATTCCAATGACCGAGCGGAATGGGCAAAGATAATCAAGACATGGGAGGGCCTGTGCAAACTCCCTAATCGCATGGCGTTCGGCGGCACGATAATTTCAACGTATGAAGAGATGACCGCCGCCGACTACCTGGGCAGCGACAAACTGGACCTCGATTACATGAGTGCCTGACGCGGCGCTCCTTGTGGCGCTACAAAAAGGCACTACAAAGTGGCCGGTCGGGTGGGCTTATGTTTGGCTCAAGTCCGCCGTTTTCTGGGTTGTTGTGTCCGTTCCTCTCCTGGGCACCATTGAACTGCATTTAACGTATTGAAACAATAAGAAAAATCGCTCAGTCGGCGCCGTTCTAGTCCCTCCATTGGTTCCCACATCACAAGACGGATAGCGCAGGACTACGCGGAACGAGCGCGGCCGATACTCGATCTCATTGCGGCCTAATTCACGCCGGAGGTTTCCGCGTCCCTGAGC
>Ga0157370_10005487_pt1 | contig 14222 bp, 19 predicted proteins | sample C35metaG_FD_113463 | JGI IMG/M metagenome (GOLD analysis project Ga0157370, IMG submission 113463) | Corn rhizosphere microbial communities from Kellogg Biological Station, Michigan, USA - C3-5 metaG | ecosystem: Host-associated > Plants > Roots > Rhizosphere > Soil | place: USA: Michigan...
GAAAGAGCGCCATCTTCGCGTTGGGGACGATCCGCAGTTCGGTAACGTCTGGACGTTCTGTGCCATTGATGCCGAGACAAAACTGGTTCCGGCTTTCAAAGTAGTTGGATTTCGCGATGTAGCGGCCACCAATGAGTTTGTAGCAAACGTGGCGGGGCGGATGAAGAACCGGGTTCAACTCTCCACGGATGGGTTCAGAAACTACGCAGAGGCCGTGGAGATCGCTTTTGGCGGCAACGTAGATTACGGGCAGATCATCAAGACCTACGGGACGGAGCAATCCGTCGAGACGCAGCGTCGTTATAGCGCACCTGAGATCACAGCCATCGAAAAGAAGTCCTTGGCTGGACGGCCTGATTTCGACCTAATTTCCACAAGCTACATTGAACGGTTGAACGCCACTACTCGGTTGCACATGAAGCGGCTGGCGCGTCTCACGCACGCCTTCAGCAAGAAGCGCGAGAACTTTGAGGCGGCAGTCGGACTTCACTTCGCGTATTACAATTTCGTTCGACGCCACAACACGTTGCGCTGCACTCCAGCCATGGCTGCTGGCGTAACAGCTACCTACTGGACCGTCGAAGATTTGGTGCGGGCCGCATGACCAACATCCAGGAGCTTGGCGGAATAATCCATCAGTTGCATGGCGGGACTGCAAGTCATTTAGAAAGCGTCCCCATTACTGAACTGTTTCGTGGTCGAATCGTGTGGGATGGAGTAGTCGAGGTATTCCACCTGGAAGGGCATCCGAAGACAGACAAGGTTTATGCCTGGAGTCACGAAACGGACGATCCGGCCAACCCTAAGCGCCATGTGACCGTCCTGCATATCCCACCTGTAGTCTCACCGCGAACCGCCGTCCAGGCCGCAATTGTGCAGGAGTTTAAGAACCGTGCCGAAAACTAAACCAACAAAGATGGGACGCCCCAAGCTTCCCAAGGGGGAGGCCAAGGGCCGCATCGTCCCCGTGCGCTTTAGTGGTGAGGATTTGAAGAGAATCACAGCCCTGGCGAAGGCTCAGAATATGACGGTATCGGAATGGATACGCAGCACGTTGAATGCCGCGACGACAAACTGAAACTTTCAAATTAGGACACTACCGGAACAAGAATCGATGTCATATGTCAGAACCCCGTCATTCCGGTCTTGGACTCACACGGAGTAAGGGGTCGTTGTCCCGGATTTCCGCCCCGGATTTCCGCCAACGGGGATCGACGGCTTACGGATGAGCGCCCCAGCGCTTTGGCTTTGCGTCCCTCGCCACCTTACTTCCCCCACTTGCGTAGGCCAAGCAACGCCGAGATGGTATCCGCATCGTGCCAATTCTGCCTTACCTGCTCGGTCCGATCGCCAGGATGGATGGCGAACATACTGTTCGACATGCGAGTCAGCAGGCCAATCGCCTCATTTATCCTCTTTCGTCGCGGCGTCAGACCGAGCGCTAGCCAAATCCAATACCACCGAACGGTCTGGCTGGTTTCTGCGAGCGAACTACCAAGTTCGCGTAGGCGATCCGCGACAACCCAATAGCGCTGCTTGCTCGCTTGATCAGCTTCACTCGGGTGAATGGGATAGTTATACTCTCTGCCGTAATAGTGCAGCGCAAATGCGATCCGGCCGAGCACTCTGCTCTGCTCGTTTAATGGCTCCAGCACAAAGCGTTGCACAACAAATACGAGCGATCCCCCAATAACGGTAACTCCGCTCGTAAGAAGGATCTTGTCCAAATCGGTCATTGAGCCTTTAGATGGCGCTTAACCTCATTTTGATTCTAGGGCCAGTCCCTAGAAGCGTGACGAATCCGAAGTACCTGAACTTGGTCCTCAAAGATTTCGTACACGGCAATGTACGGCCACGGTGAGAAAACCAGCTCCCGAGTGTTCCCAGCCACGCCGATACGACCGCGATTCGGAAATGCTCGCAATTCGGACACGGCGTCGAAAATGGTTTTGGCAACACGTCTGGCTGCCTCAGGATTGTCTTTGCGGATGTAGTTGACGATGCTGGCGAGGTCATTCGCGGCGTTCGCAGTCCACCGCACTCTCGTCATGAACGCAGCAGTTTGTCGATGCGTTCGACGACTTCATCGTGCTCCAGCAACTCGCCACGGCGGGCGGAGGAGCGTCCATCTTCGACAGCCGCGATAAAGCGTTCTTCGTATTCCAACATCCGGTCCACGGCTTCCTCGACCATCTGCTCGGCGTTCTTGCCGGCGCGTGTGGCGATTTCCTGGAGCCGCGCCTGCTTGTCCGGACTGAGTCGTACTTCCATGCCCGTCAGTGTAGGTGCCTTTCTGAGTCGTGTCAAACGGCTAGCGAAGCGGGGGCTAAAGCCCCCGTTGCAGGCTGAAAGCCTGCTCCACAAGATCAGAACATAATCCGGTGGAAATCCGGGACGGGGAAATCCGGGACAACGACCACTTGCACGTTTATCCGAAAAGCGACCCTTGTGACACCTCAGCCCGCGGCTTAGGAGGACGGCCCATCTTTCCGCGGTGAAGCCTTCGCCCTAGTTCCCTTTCCAGGCGCTCGGATAACGCCGCACCCAGAGGATGGCCACCTAGCGTAGCTTCCTGCAACTCTACCCGCGTGACTTCGTCGCAGTTGTCGTCGCCAAGTCTCTTGAGCCACTCGTTAGGGGTCCACTCTTGGGCCCAGGGATTCAGATCGAGCCATGCTGGAGTGGGAGTCATGCCCAAACGAGCCTGGGCGCTCGACCACGGATAGTTCGCCGCCGCGGATGTCATCCCGGCGCGCACCGGGTTGCGTTCCACGTAGGCTAGCGCACGCCAACAATAATTCGAATCCATTGGCACGGAGTGGTAGCGGGCCTGCCAAAGATGGCCCGATGTCCGCCGGCGGACGTTGACGTAGCGAGCATAATCGGCCTCCAAGCGCCCAAGTGCTTTCGCCGCGGCGTCCTCGTGGGATGGAACGGCTATCAAATGAAAATGATTGGACATGAGGCAGTAACCCCAGATGGTCAATCGGTATTGAAGCGAGTAGGCGGCCAACAGGTCCAGGAAAACGAGGCGGTCATCGTCGGAGTCGAATACATTGGCACGTCCATTCCCGCGCTGGGTGATGTGGTGCGGAAGCCCCGGCACGACAATCCGCTTGGTCCTCGGCATGGCTTCGAGGTAGTGTCTTTATGAAGCGCAAAGTCTCAGCAAATTGGAGGAAGGGGTCGTTGTCCCGGATTTCCGTCCCATGAGATTTCCGTCCCATGAAGCGCAAAGTCTCAGCAAATTGGAGGAAGGGGTCGTTGTCCCGGATTTCCAGCCGGATTTCCAGCCTAGCAATACCTACTCTTTTGTAGATGCATCACGATCAAAATACCTTACGAAAAGTTAGATTGATGCGCGCGGCGCCGGTCAGAGGATGTTCCCCGTCCTTGAGCGGGGCCACGCCGTGATAGACGAAGCGCGCGGGACCGCCCCACACCACCACATCACCGCTTTCGAGGCGCAGGCGGCGAGCCGGATCGGAACGGCGCTTCCCTCCCCACAAGAACACGGCCGGCAGGCCTAGCGAAACCGAAACAATGGGAGCCCAGGCATCCTTCTCATCCCGGTCGACATGCAGGCTGAGTTTGGCGCCCGCGACATAGCGATTGACCAGGCAGGCGTCGGGATCGTAGCCGGCGAACCCGGCCTCGGCTGCGGCGCGCACGGCGAGGTCGACGAAGGCAGGAGGCATCGCGGGCCAAGGGATTTTCGTGTCAGGATCCAGGCGGTCGTAACGATAGCCGGTTCGGTCGGAAACCCAACCTACGCGTCCACAGTTGGTCATGGCGACAGACATGGTGTGGCCGCCGGGCACCACCAAGTGTCGGAATGCGGCTGTTTGGGCGATTCGGGTCACGGATTCCATCAGCACGGGTGCTTCGGAATCAGCAAAGCCACGCAGCAGCATCGCGCCGTCTTCGAGCTGCTCGTACGTCATTCTCTACCCCGAAGCCGGCCGATCTGCCGGCGATCGCGCTTGGACGGCTTCCCTTCCCGGAACCCTTCGACCTGCGCCATCACTTTCCGCTCTTCGGCAAGCTTCAGGCGCATCTCGCGGCTGGCGTCACTCTCCTGATATAGCTTCTGAGCCACGGGCGCGGGGCCGCGTATTTCACTCAGCGCCAGGATCTCGACCTGAAACTCGCCGCTATCGTTCCTGATGCGCAAGATATCGCCGACGCGGACTTCGCGCGCCGGCTTGGCGTCGACTCCGTTGGATTCAATCCGGCCGAGGTCGCAGGAGCGTGAGGCAAGCGCGCGGGTTTTGAAGAATCGCGCTGCCCAAAGCCATTTGTCGATTCGCACTAGTGGGTTAGATCGTAGACGAAGTAGTTCATGGCGATGCGGTAGGCGAGGCCCGCCCACTTTTCGGAATAGCGCGGATCGTCGGACCACTCCCAGGCATCGCCCAGATCCATGTTGTGGCAGATGGCGACGATGATGCGGTTCTTGTCGTCGTACACGGCGCGCCAGTGCTCCGGCTTCCCGCTCTCGTCCTTTTCGTAGACGCGGCCGGTCTGGAGATACTGAGCCCCGGGGATCTGGACGCGGTCGTTCAAATCGTAAATGGTGTGGAAGATCGGGTCGCTGTTGGGAAGATCCACAACCGGGCGGCCGGGCAAGACTTTTTCCAGGCTGTTGACGAACGTGGCCCATTCCTCATCGGCGTGAAAGTCGTCGACCATCAGGAAGCCGCCGCGCATGAGATAGTCGCGGAGCTGATCGGCCTGGTCCTGCGGAAGATCCCAATGGCCGACTTCGACCGCGTACAGCATCGGCCAGTTGTAAATGTCGTCGGTGTGGTCGAGCGAGGTGACCTGCTCGAGGGAGCGCGCGTCGATGCGCGTCAACCTGCGAACGCCTTCGAGCAGATGACGATCGGAGCGCGGATAATCCATGGTCCAGTACCCGCTGAAATCAAAGTTGCGAGCGGATAGGTTGTTGGGATAACCGACGATATCGGGATAGCGCAGGCGGGCTCGAACCCATTCGTGGGGCGTAGCGCCGTCGGGGGGGAGCTGGAAGTTTGAGTACTCGATCGCGGGCCACTCTTTATAAGGTTTTTGGGCTTGGAGCATGCTCCATGCGGCCAATCCAAACAAGCCTACGAGGAGTGCGGTGATGAATCGCATTGACTTTCGCGCGACCGGTTTCAGAATAGCACGCGATCAGTGAGTGATCGAGTACATGACGTAGTTGACGCCGATGCGAATCCCGAGTTCGGAGTACTTATCGGGGTAGTTGGGATCGTCAGCAAATTCCCAGGAGTCGCCAACATCGGAATTGAAGCTCATGGCGACCACCAGGCGGTCTTTGTTGTCGCGAATGCCTTTCCATTGGGCTACGGTTCCTTCCACACGGTTGTTGAACCGGCCTCCGCGAAAGCCACCGCGGCCAGGGAGCGCCCATTGGCCAAGGATCTGGTAGCGATCGTCCAAATTGAAGACGGAATGGAAAATTTGATCGGCGCTATCGATTTCGATAATTTCGCGATCCGGAAAGACGGCCTTCATGCTGACTTCGAAGGCGGCCCATTCCTGGGGTCCCCAGAAGTCGTCGAGGTAGAGGAAACCACCGCGCAGGAGATAATCGCGAAGTTTGGCGGCCTGAGCGGGAGTGAGAAGCCAATCGCCCATTTCACCGGCCGCCATCCAGGGCCAGTTGTAGACGTCGTCTTCATCGTCCAGGTTCACGGGCTGTTCGACGGAGCGCACGTCGAGACGAGAGAGACGGCGCAGGGCGGTGGCGAAGTGGCGATCGGCGCGGGGATAATCCTGGGTCCAGCTGGTTCCGCCCTGGCGCCAATCGCGATTGCCGCGGCGGAATCCGCCACCGCGGCGCGGGCTATAAGGATTTTGGGGATACATCAGCCGGGCGAAGACCCATTCCGCTTTTGCCTGATAATCGGGCGGGAGTGGGATGTCATCGTACGGCTCCATGCTGGTGTAGACGCGCCAAGGCATCTGGAACGCGAGGAGCGTGCTGACGAGGATCGCTCCACCGGCGACAAGCCACCCTGCGCGCATGGACATAAAAATCCTGCCGTACTAACTACTGCTTCAGAGTGTGGACGTAGGCCGCGACGTCGTCCGCAGACTTGCCGGTGACAGCCTTGATCGGCTGCATTTTGCCTTTGCCTTTGCTGATCACCATGGCGATTTCGGCGTCGCTCATGGATTGGACTTCGGATGACTTGAGATCGTGCATTTCGACTTTCATCATCTTGGCGACGGCCGGGTTGGGCGTGCCATCTGCGCCATGGCAGGACTTGCAGGAGGTATCGTAGATGGCCTTACCAGCCTTAGCGTCGGCAGCATACATTGTTACCGCAGCGAAGAGCGCCAAAGTAAACATCGTTAGATAAATGCGCATGCCTTATAGTGCCATGTCGGGGCGGGCGACGGTACGCCACATGTGGGCCACGGGACTGTTGTCGTTACCCAATCCGTCTTTAGGCTGCTTGAAGTGGCGGCCGATAATCTCGCGGAATGGATCGATGCTCACTTTGGCTTTAGGGTCGAACGAATAGTAATCATTGACCGTGACCAGGCGCGGGGCTTCGTACCAGGGATGTTTCTTGAGCATCTCGTAGTCGGCGCGAATGTGCGGCAGTGGAACGTAATCCTCACCGAACAGACGCCGGTAGAGATCGGGATATTCGTAGCCATAGGCCGGATCGGCAAAGAAGCGCAAAGCCTGGTGATACTTGATGGCAAAAGCGGTCTTCTCCGGGACATACGGAGCGTACATCTGGGCGGCCCAATAGCCGTGATCGGCCTTGAGCAGCGCCTGCGCGGTGTCGTGCAGCAGGCAAGCCAAAATGATCTCCTCGGGCATGCCGTTTTTCATCGCCAGCGCGGCGCTCTGCAGAACGTGGTTGGCGGGGGCGAAGCGGAGGGCGAAGAAGTCGTAGAGCGTGGGCTTGTCGGGCATCGGCGGGAGGACTTTGACCTTGGCTCCCGGCGCGGTGGCGACAAACAAGTTCCCGACACCCATCCGAAAATGCCGGGTAGGAATTTTCTGTTCGACCTCGGCCACGGTGGGAAAGGGATCTTTGGATAGCAGGATCTTATCGAGCTCGGTGGAAAGGAAATCCTCGAGGGCGTCGGCTTTGGCTTCGGAGTCCATGCGAGCCACGGCTACTTCGCCGCCGAGGGTGGTAATAAGGTTCTCGCGTTTCACTTCCATCTTTGAACCTCTATACCAATTGTAAACCTCGGCTGCACGGGCTCAATGTTATCCTGAACCTGAGACGATGGCGTTCAGCACGCGATCTTATGCCCGGCAGTACCTCGGCGGAGGCGGAATGCCCCCGGGCGTAAAAAAACTGATCATCGCCAACTCGGTCATTTTCCTGCTGATGTGGCTGGTGGGGCCAATTGAACGAGTGTTCATGACGTGGTTCGCCCTAGTCCCCTCCGATGTGGTGACTCGATTCTTCCTATGGCAGCTGGTCACGTACCTGTTTCTGCACGGAGGATTCTTCCACATCCTATTTAACATGCTGGGATTGTGGTTTTTCGGGAAGGATCTGGAAGACATCTGGGGCACGCGCCGGTTTCTACAGTTCTATTTTTTCTGCGGCATTGGCGCGGGAGTCATCGCGGTGATTGCGAACTACATGTTTGGCAACCGCGACGGTGCAACGATTGGGGCATCCGGCGCGATCTACGGGATTTTCCTGGTGGCGGCGGTTCTGTGGCCGGACAGGATCATCATTTTCTATATTTTCCCGATTAAGCTCAAGTACTTCGTGATGATTCTGGCCGCGATCGAGTTCTTTGGCCTGCGGGATCTCAACAGCGGCGTCAGCAACATCGCGCACCTGAGCGGGATGCTGTTCGGGTACGCGTTTCTGAAAATGCCGCGGGTCCGCAAGATGGAGATCGCGGCTCCCATGCGCGAGAGCTACAAAGCCTGGAAACTGGCCCGGGCGAAGCGCAAGTTCCAGGTATATCTGAAGAAGCAGCAGGGTGGGGATCCCGACCGCTGGGTGAACTAAGCCGCGAGCCCAGGGCGCGATTTCAAGAGATGGTATAGTGCGGTCATGAAGGCCTTTCGTATCAGCCTCCTTGTTTTGGCCTCAGCGTTAAGCGTGGCCTTGGTAGTGGTCGCTCAAGGACCCAAGAACGACGGCAGCGAGACTGTAGCCCGGCCCAAAAAAGGGGCGTCGACGGAATCGACCAGCGCTCCGGCGGAACAACCAGATCAAGCCAAAATCCCCTCGCAGTACAAGAAGAATAAAGGCCTGCCCGAAGGCGTAGCGACCTACTCCACGGACGCCGTTACCGTGACCGTGGAAGTATCGGTGCTGGATAACAAGGGCAACTTCATTCCCAACATTCCGGCTGGCAACTTCCGGGTTCTGGAGGACAATGTTCCCCAGAAGATCAGCCAGGTATCGAAGGGAGAGGCTCCGCTGACGATCGCCATGGTGATCGAGTTCTCGGGACGCTTCCAGCAGGTTTACTCGGAACCGTGGTTCCAAACTTTGCAGGCAGCCTACGGGTTCGTGGACTCGCTCAAGCCCGAGGATTACGTCGCGATAGTGGCGTACGACCTGAGGCCGGAGATTCTTTCGGACTTTTCCACCGACCGGAGCGAGGCACAGGACGCTTTATCGCGCATGCGGTTCCCGGGTTTTTCCGAGGCGAACTTGTTCGATGCATTGGTCGACACAGCTCAGAGGATGCAGGACATCGAGGGTCGAAAGGCGATCTTGGTTATTTCCTCGGGCATCGATACGTTCAGCAAGCTGAACTACGGCGAGGCGCGCAAGGCGATTCAGAACGCGGGCGTACCGATTTACGCGATCGGGCTGATGCAGGCGTATCGCGACATCTTATACTCCTATGGCGCGCTTTCGGACAGCCAGAACATGGACTTCCTGCAAGCCGACAACCAACTGCGAACGTTCACCAAGGAAAGCGGCGGCGTGGCGTTTTTCCCGCGCTTTTATGGCGAGTTTCCACAAATCTACCGCAACATCAGCGAAGTGCTTCGCAGCCAGTACGTTCTCACGTATACTCCCAGCAACACGGCGCGAGACGGCAAGTTCCGCAAGATCAAAGTGGACCTGGTGAATCCGGAGAACAACCAACCGTTGCTCATCAAGGACCAGAAGAACAAGCCCGTGAAGTACCAGATCCTCGCTAAACCGGGCTACACGGCACCCAAGCAAGTCGAATAACATTCACTTCACACTCGCGGTCATCGCGAGACAAATGAAGTTCGAAAGTCAAGCACTCCATCTTTCACCTTTTGAGTTCGATAGAAACTTTCTTGACAGCTGCATTTCGGCTCTGTTAATGTCGCGTTGTTCCCCACACAACAATGCCTCTCCGGAATACTTCCTCTACTTCGATGCATGGACGTATTTTGCTGGTTGACGACAACATACGTGGATCGACGGCACGAAAGACGGTCCTGGAAGAATTGGGACACAAGATCCACGTAGCGTCGAGCGGCGCGGAAGCGCTCGAGCAATTTTCTCAGAACAAATACGACCTGGTGGTTACGGATTACAGAATGCCCCGAATGGACGGCGTGGAGCTGATCACGTGCTTGCGAAAGCAGCAACCCGAAATTCGGATCGTGCTGGTTTCGGGCTTCGTCGACACGTTGGGATTGAATGAGGCCAGTACCGGAGCCGATGCTGTTATTCAGAAGAGCGCCAATGAAGTGACGCATCTGGTTCGGGCAGTCAATCGCTTGCTGCGGCGGAGGAAACCGGCCGCGGGCGCCGGATTGGTGAAGGTCAAGCGGCAGGCGAGTTGAACGTTTTACCCGGCCAGAAACGGAAGCGGAATCCAGCGGAGCGAAGCCGCCGTCATCAACACTCCCACGCATAGAATCACGAACGCCGAGGCAACCGGCGCGAATATCAAAAGAGGATGCTGCCCGTTCTTCGACGATTCCGGCAACCAGTTCTTGGCGTGAATCACGAGCATCCCGATCGCCATCAGCACGCCCGCTAACCCCAGACTGAAGGCGAGCAAGAGAACTAGCCCCAGGCCGATACGTCCGATCGCGATGGCGCTAAGAAGAAGTACCATCGCGGCGGGGCACGGGACCAGTCCACCGCTGGCTCCCAAGGCCAGCAGGCTGCCGAGCGTGATATCTCCTTGCGGGGCATGACTGTGGGTGTGGCCGTCATGAGTATGGCTATGCCCATGATCGTGGCTGTGATCGTGATCGTGACTGTGGTGGTCATGGTGATCATGATGATGGTCATGATCGTGATGATGATGGTGACCCAGAGCATGCGCGCGGGAATGAAGAAACGCTCGCCAGCGTTGGTATAACAACCATCCGCCGATCAGCACGATTGAGATGCCGGATAGTACTCCCAGTACCGGAATGATTTTTTCAGGAACAATGTAGCTTGATAGCAGCAGCGTTCCGATTCCCAGCAGAAAGACGCTGATGGTGTGAGTGAAGGTGACAGTCGCGCCAAGGATCGCGGCGTGCTTCAGGTTGCCTCGGGATCCTACCAGGTAAGCGGCGACGATGGTTTTGCCGTGACCCGGTTCCAGGGCATGCATCGCTCCCAGCCAGAACGCGACGGCGATTCCTGCCAACAGCCATCCGGCGCTCAACTGCGGCTGGTGCAGGAGCTGGGCCAAATAATCTGCGTGCATACGTCTACCTATTTAGGTTTGCTATTCGGAGCTGGTTTCGCGGCCTGCGGAGACTTCCGGATTTCCTCGAAGTATCTTTCGACAAAGGGTTGAAACATGAGAGGAACCTCGTCGCGATGAATCTCGCCTCCGGAGTCGGAGTGAGTGGCCTGGCTTTCGGCCCAGGGAGTCTTGAGAGTCTGCTTGGTCTGGCCCACCTCGATCATCATTTCGCCGGTTACAGCGGCCGAACGCTTTCCGAGGATTTCACTGATTTGCCCCATGGCTTCCAAAGCCTTGGCATCCTTGGCGGCCTTATCGCCATCCTTGGAGCCGGCTCCGCTGGCACTTTCCTGGGACGAAGGCTTGCCGGGCTGGCTGTTGGCCTTGGCGTCCTCGGCGTTCTTCTGATCGCCACTCTGATTGCCGTCAGGATTCGGCTCGGCTTCGGCGTTCTGGCTGTCCTGCTTGTCGGCCTTGTCGGATTTATCGGATTTCTCACCCTTACCTTCGGGCTTGCTCTTGCCGTTCTGCGGAGAGTTCTGAGCGGTGTTGGGCTTCATCTTGTTCAGCATGTTGGCCAAAGCATCCTTGATTTTGTCAAGAACACCGCCGTCGCTGGGATTATTGCCCTGCTTGTCCTGATTTCCGGCCTTATCTTTACTGTCGGCGGAATCTTTGCCGTCTTTCGAATTGTTATCGCCCTGCTTGCCGTTCTTGTCGTCGCCTTTGTCTTTGCTCTGCTTATCGCCCTCGCCTCCGCTCTTGTCGCCCTCTTTGTCAGCGGCCTCCTTGGCGTTATCGTCGCCCTGGGCCTTGGCCTCATCGGAAGAGTCTTGAGCTTTCAGAAGATCTTCGGGCTGTTGATCGGTGGCTGTGGATTGTGCGTCGGGGTTGCCGGGATCGAATGGATTCTGCGTGGCGTTTAAACGCTTGGCCTGGTTCTTAGCGAGCTGCGGAGGCGGGCCAAAGAAGGAATCGTAAGCGATCTTCAGCAGCGAAGGTTCCAGGCTCAAGCTGCCGGTGACGGCATAGCGCACGGCAAACAGGCTGAAGGCAATCACCACCAAACCGGCGGCGGGCAGCAGATAGCGCGACCGCGAGGGTGGCAGGGCTTGGTGGATATCCACCTGCTGTGCGACGATTTCCGCCTCCCGGCGTTGTACCTCGCAAACGGCCTCGCGTTCCGGTTCGGGATGGGCGGCAAAATAGACCGCGGTGGAAAGGGAATCCGCCAGGCCCAGGCGCTTGTCGATCTGTTGCGACAGCTTGTACTGAGAGGGGAGGCTCTTGCGAAGGCGATAGATTCCCACGCCCAGGCTGACGACGACCAGGAGAACCGGCCAATACCAATCCAGGATCTGGGTACCCGCGAGCAGCAGCAGGATGACTCCGGCCATTCCGATCAGCAGCGCCAGAGCGCCCTTATCCAATGCCAGCTGGCCGAACAGACGCCGGCGGGCGCGCTCAAGGAGATTGGTCAGAGTGGGATGGCTGGGCACAAGTAACCCTATATGATAAGCATACAATCGCCGTAAGAGTAAAAGCGATACTTTTGAGAAACGGCGTGGCGGTACGCTTCAAGAGCCAGTTCCCTGCCCGCAAAAGCGCACACCAGCACCAGCAGACTGGACTTAGGCAAATGGAAGTTGGTCAGCATCGCGGCGGTGCGGCGGAACTGAAATCCAGGGTAAATGAAGAGATCCGTTTCGGCGGCGCCAGGATCGCTCTCGATGGCACGGACGGCGGTGGTACCGACCGCGACGACCCTTTTGGCTTCATCCATGGCTTGGACAGTCTCGTGTGGGACGACGAACGATTCTTTGTGGAGATGGACGTCTTCTAATACTTCCGTGCGCAGGGGCTGGAATGTTCCGAGGCCAACGTGAAGGGTGACATGCGCCACGGTCGCTCCGGCGGCGCGGCAGGCTTCAAGGATTTCGGAGGTGAAATGCAGGCCGGCGGTAGGCGCTGCTGACGATCCTGGCTCGCGGGCGAATACGGTCTGGTAACGTTCACGGTCGGCTGGAGTGTCGTCGCGGCGAATGTAGGGCGGCAGCGGGACGTGACCGACCTTCTCCAGCACGGCCAGCAGGTTGCCAATGGGATGAAGGCGGACCGTGCGCTCGCCGAATTCTCCTCGGTCGAGGATTTCAGCAGTGAGATCGTCGGAGATGAGAATGCGCTCTCCCGTGCGCATCTTGCGTCCGGGGTGAACCAGAGCTTCCCAGGTGAGCCCATCCGACGAGACTGGCTTGGTCAGAAAGACTTCGACTTGTCCGGTGCCATGCTCGCGGCGGCCGTAAAGGCGGGAAGGCAGGACGCGGGAATCGTTGAGGACGAGGCAGTCGTGGGGTGTGAGGTAGGACGGGAAGTCGCGAAAGGCGCGGTCTTCCCATTTGCCGGTGGTGCGGTCGACTACGAGCATCCGCGAGCCGGCGCGATCGGCGAGGGCTTCCTGGGCGATGAGATCGCCGGGGAGGTGGTAGTCGAAGTCGGAGAGAAGCACGTCTCCATTCACTGTACTCCGCAGTCCAATAAGACCGGGGGAAAAAGGGGACACCTCCTGGTGTTCGTTCCGCTACTGACTTTGCTGAAGTTAGGAGGTGTCCCCTTTTTCCCAGGGAGGTGGTAGTCGAAGTCGGAAAGAAGCACTTACAGACCACTGTAAACTGGAAACACCGTTGGGCGAGGCGTGCTTCGCCCATGCTGCGATTCTGGATTGAGTGAATACGAGGCTTGCATGTCCTTTGTGGGAGTGGTGAGCATAGCGTTACTGTCATTCGGTGTTCTGGCGACCGCGCAAGATTCGCACCGGCCCTGCGAAGACCTGAGTTACGAGAACCGTAACCAAATCGATTACGGTCCTATTGTGCTGAAACAAGTTCGGGGCATTGCAAAGGACCTAGACGGCGTCCCGGTTCCTAATGTGTGCGTCGGCGTCTTTAGTGAGCTGGACCATAAACTCGTTGCAGCAACACATACAGATACCAAAGGCACGTTCGAGCTTAGAGCGATTCCGGACGGAGACTATCGCATCGTAGCCAGGTGTGAAGCCTTTTGCCCTGGAAACGCGCGTATTCGGATCAAGTCTCGATCGGGGAGCGGAAAGGCTCTATCGATACACTTCAGAACTTCCGACATTGACACATGCAGTTACATCGATCAAAAGCAGTGATGCGGATTCTGGGGATTGAATCGTCGTGCGATGAGACTGCGGCGGCCGTGGTGGAAGACGGGTCGCGCATCTTGTCGTCCGTGGTTTCGTCCCAGATGGCGACGCATTCGAAATACGGGGGCGTCGTCCCGGAGCTGGCGTCGCGCGAGCACTTGCGAGCGATTGTCCCAGCGGTGCGGATGGCTCTCGATGAATCATCGACGCGGTTAGAAGACTTGAGTGCGATCGCGGTCACCGAAGGTCCGGGACTGGTGGGATCGCTATTGGTGGGCATGACGTACGGAAAGGCATTAGCGATGGTCCACAAGCTGCCGCTGATTGGCGTCAATCACATCGAGGGACACATTCACGCCGTAGCAAGCCAGAGTGCGGTGGAATACCCGGCCCTGGCGCTGGTAGTGAGCGGCGGGCACACGCA
>Ga0157370_10005488_pt1 | contig 14222 bp, 10 predicted proteins | sample C35metaG_FD_113463 | JGI IMG/M metagenome (GOLD analysis project Ga0157370, IMG submission 113463) | Corn rhizosphere microbial communities from Kellogg Biological Station, Michigan, USA - C3-5 metaG | ecosystem: Host-associated > Plants > Roots > Rhizosphere > Soil | place: USA: Michigan...
AAGCTCGCTGCTGCTGGCGCGGTGAGCCTGGGCAAAACCAACATGGACGAATTCGCCATGGGTTCGGCCAACGAATCGAGCCACTACGGCGCGGTGAAAAACCCGTGGAATCTCGAACACGTTCCGGGCGGCTCGTCCGGCGGTTCCGCTGCTGCTGTAGCCGCGCGCCTGCTGCCTGTGGCCACCGGCACTGACACCGGCGGCTCGATTCGCCAGCCCGCTGCGCTGACCAACCTCACCGGCCTCAAGCCCACCTACGGCCGTGTATCGCGCTGGGGCATGATTGCCTACGCCTCGAGCCTTGATCAGGCCGGCCCCTTGGCGCGCACCGCCGAAGACTGCGCTTTGCTATTGCAAGGCATGGCCGGCTTCGATGGCAAAGACTCCACCAGTGTTGATGAGCCCGTGCCGGATTACTCCGCCACCCTCAACGACTCGATCAAGGGCCTGCGCATTGGCTTGCCGAAGGAATACTTCAGCGCCGGCCTCGACCCGCGTATTGCCGAGCTGATCCAAGCCAGCGTTAAAGAGCTGGAAAAGCTCGGCGCGGTGGTTAAGGAAATCAGCCTGCCGAACATGCAGCACGCCATTCCGGCGTACTACGTGATCGCCCCGGCAGAAGCGTCTTCCAACCTGTCGCGGTTTGACGGCGTGCGCTTCGGCTACCGCTGCGAAAACCCCAAAGACCTCACCGACCTGTACAAGCGTTCGCGCGCCGAAGGCTTCGGCCCGGAAGTGCAGCGGCGCATTATGGTTGGCGCCTACGCGCTGTCGGCCGGTTACTACGATGCCTACTACCTGCAAGCGCAAAAGATCCGCCGCCTGATCAAAAACGACTTTATGACCGCGTTCGAAGACGTCGATCTGATCCTTGGCCCAACCACGCCCAACCCGGCCTGGAAGATTGGCACCAAAAACAATGACCCGGTCGCCGCTTACCTCGAAGACGTCTACACCATCACCGCCAACCTCGCCGGCCTGCCAGGCATTTCCATGCCGGCGGGTTTCGTCGACGGTCTGCCGGTTGGCGTACAACTGCTCGCGCCCTACTTCCAGGAAGGTCGCCTGCTCAACGTCGCTCACCAGTATCAGCTCAGCACTGACTGGCACACGCGCACACCGACAGGCTTCTGAGGAGAAACACCATGCAATGGGAAGTTGTTATCGGGCTGGAGATTCACACCCAGCTCGCCACCCAATCGAAGATTTTTTCCGGCAGCGCCACCACCTTTGGCCAAGCGCCGAACACCCAGGCCAGCCTGATCGACCTGGGCATGCCCGGCGTGCTGCCGGTGCTCAACGAAGAAGCCGTGCGCATGGCCGTGAAATTCGGTCTGGCCATTGATGCCGAGATCGGCCAACACAACGTGTTTGCCCGCAAAAACTACTTCTACCCTGACCTGCCCAAGGGCTACCAGATCAGCCAGATGGAATTGCCCATCGTCGGCAAGGGCCACCTGGATATCACCCTGGAAGACGGCACCGTCAAACGCGTCGGCATCACCCGCGCGCACTTGGAAGAAGACGCCGGTAAAAGCCTGCACGAAGACTTCAGCGGCATGAGCGGCATCGACCTCAACCGCGCTGGCACGCCGCTGCTGGAAATTGTTTCCGAGCCAGACATGCGCAGCGCCAAAGAGGCGGTGGCCTATGTGAAAGCCATTCACGCGCTGGTGCGTTACCTGGCCATTTGCGACGGCAACATGGCCGAAGGTTCGCTGCGTTGCGACTGCAACGTGTCGGTTCGCCCCAAAGGCCAGGTCGAATTCGGCACGCGTTGCGAGATCAAGAACGTCAACTCGTTCCGCTTTATCGAGAAGGCGATCAACAGCGAAGTGCAGCGCCAGATCGAGCTGATCGAAGACGGCGGCAAGGTCATTCAGCAAACCCGTCTGTACGACCCGAACAAAGACGAAACCCGCGCCATGCGCAGCAAGGAAGAAGCCAACGACTACCGTTACTTCCCCGACCCTGACCTGCTGCCGGTAATTATCGACAACGCCTTCCTCGACACCACCCGCGCCACCCTGCCGGAGTTGCCGCCGCAAAAACGCGAGCGCTTCCAGGCGCAGTTCGGTTTGTCGGCCTACGACGCCAGCGTGCTGGCTTCCAGCCGCGAGCAAGCCGATTACTTCGAGCAAGTGGTCAGCATCAGCGGTGACGCCAAGCTGGCGGCCAACTGGGTGATGGTGGAGCTGGGCAGCCTGCTCAACAAACAAGGCGTGGAAATCGACGCCTCGCCGGTGAGCGCCGAGCAACTGGGCGGCATGTTGCTGCGCATCAAAGACAACACCATCTCCGGCAAGATCGCCAAGATGGTCTTTGAAGCCATGGCCAATGGCGAAGGCAGTGCAGATCAAATCATCGAAGCCAAGGGTCTCAAGCAAGTCACCGACAGCGGCGCCATTTCCGCCGTGCTCGATGAAATGCTGGCGGCCAACGCCGAGCAGGTTGAACAGTACCGCGCCGCCGATGAAGCCAAGCGCGGCAAGATGTTCGGCTTCTTTGTGGGCCAGGCGATGAAAGCTTCTAAAGGCAAGGCCAACCCGCAGCAGGTTAATGAGCTGTTGAAGCAGAAGCTGGAAGGTTAACGGCAAAACCCTCTCCCTAGCCCTCTCCCGCAAGCGGGCGGAGGGAACCAGACCGAGTTGCCGTAGCTCCCCTCTGCCCGCTCGCGGGAGAGGGGTCGGGGGAGAGGGTTTTAGGCTTTGTTCCCAACCCAAACGGAGACACAGGTATGTGGCGCGTTCTAGTAGCAGGAAGCTTTCTCGCGCTGTTGAGCGCCTGTACCACCCCCTCCTTTCGCGGCAGCCCGAGCCCCAGCGATAACACCCCGGCTTATAGCGGTCGTTACGATGAACGCGGCGAAGCCTCGTATTACGGCGCCCGTCACCACGGCAAGAAAACCGCCAGCGGCGAGCGCTTCGATCAGACGCAACTGACCGCCGCCCACCGCACCCTGCCCTTCGGCACGCAGGTTCGGGTGACCAATCTGGACAACAACAAATCCGTAATTCTGCGCGTCAACGACCGCGGCCCTTACAGCCGCAAACGCTTGATCGACGTGTCCCATGCCGCCGCCGAACAACTCGGCATGTTGCGCAGCGGCGTAGCCACGGTGCGTGTGCAGAGTCTCGACTGATTTCGTGAGGAAACGCTATGAGCGAACAACCTAAAAGCGGCGAGCAGATGCGCCGCCAGGTGATGGGCGATGCCTTCGTCGACCGCGCCTTGAACAACGCCACCGACTTCACCCAGCCGCTGCAAGATTTCGTCAACGAGCACGCCTGGGGTTCGGTCTGGAGCCGTGAAGGCTTGCCGCTAAAAACCCGCAGTCTGATTACCCTCGCCGCCCTTACCGCCCTGAAATGCCCGCAAGAGCTGAAGGGCCATGTGCGCGGCGCGCTGAACAATGGCTGCACGGTAGAAGAAATTCGCGAAGCGCTGCTGCACTGCGCCGTCTACGCCGGCGTGCCGGCCACCATCGACGCCTTCCGTGCCGCGCAGGAAGTTATCGAAAGCTACGAACCGGCCACGCCAAAACCGTAGGTTGGGCTCAGCCAAAGGCGAAGCCCAACACTCACGACCAAACCACTAAGCCTCCACAAGCCCCTGCTCTTCCAGACGCAACTGGCGCCCATGGAACTGCTTGAGGCTGCCCCGGTGGCCAATGCTGATCAGGCTGCTGCCGGGCAACTTGTCAGTCAGCAGGCGGTACACCGCCGTCTCATTGGCCTCGTCCATGGCCGACGTGGCTTCGTCGAGGAACAACCAACGCGGCTGCACCAGCAGCGCACGGGCAATGGCCACGCGCTGTTGCTCGCCCGGCGAAAGCACCCGCTCCCAGTGATCTTCCTCGTCCAGCCGGCTGGCCAGATGGGCCAGGTTGCACGTCTGCAGCACTTCGTTCAGGCGCTCGGTGGAATAGGTGTCGTCTGCCTGCGGATAACTCAGCGCAGCGCGCAGACTGCCGATGGGCAGATACGGTTTTTGCGGCAGGAACAGACTGCTGTCCGGCACGTTCAAGGCGCCCTTGCCGAATGGCCAAAGCCCGCTCAGCGCACGCAGCAAGGTGCTCTTGCCGCTGCCCGAGGCGCCGCTGATTAACACGTGTTCGCCCGGTGCAATATTCAGCGACGTGGGGTTCAGCAACACGCGGCCATCGGCGAGGCTCAGCTGCACCTCGTTCAGGCTCAGTTGCTCGACGTTGCGACTGCGGGTAATCGCCGGGTTGGCGTCCAGATGCTCGCCCTCGGCCAGCGCCTGACGGAAGCTCAGAATCCGGTCGCAGGTGGCGCGCCATGCCGCGAGGCTGGCGTAGGCGTCGATAAACCAGCTCATGCTTTCCTGCACGTTGTTGAACGCCGAGTTGATTTGCATAAGGTCGCCAAGCTGAATCTTGCCGGCGAAATAGCGCGGGGCGGCGACGATCATGGGAAAGATAATGGCGATCTGGCCGTAGCCCGAACTGAAGAATGTCAGACGCTTCTGCACCTTCATCAGCTCCCAGAAGTTGCTCCACACCTTGGTGAAGCGCCCCATCAAGCGCTGCTGTTCGTTTTGCTCGCCGTTGTACAGGGCAATGCTTTCAGCGTTTTCGCGAATACGCACCAGGCCAAAACGCAGGTCGGCTTCGTAGCGTTGCTGGTTGTTGTTGAGCACGATCAAACGCCGCGCCACCAAGTGCACCAGCCAACTGCCGACCAGCGCATACAGCAGCGCCGCCCAGAACATATAGCCCGGCACGGCGATGCCAAAGAGCTCCATGCTGCCGGACACGCCCCAGAGAATCACCGAGAACGACACCAGACTGACCACGTTGCGAATCAGCCCAAGGCCAAGGCTCAGCGTGCTGTCGGTAAAGCTGTTGAGGTCTTCTGCCAGACGTTGGTCCGGGTTATCGGTGTAGCCGGCTTGCTCGAGGCGGTAGTAGTTCTTGTGCGCCAACCAGGCGGCAAAGTGTTTTTCCGTGAGCCAGCGACGCCAGCGGATGGTCAGCATCTGCGTGAGGTAGAGCTTGTACACCGCGATCAGAATCGCCACCGCCGCAATGCCGCAGAAGTACAGAATCAGCCGGGTAAAGGCTTCAAGGTCTTTGTTCTGCAGGGCGTTGTAGAAGTCGCGGTACCAACTGTTGAACCACACCGAAATCGCCACGCCCACCAGCGACATGGCGATCACTGCAATCAACAACAACCAGGCCATGCCTTTTTCTTCGCTGCGCCAGTAGGCGCTGGCGAGGTGCCAGACGCGGGAGAAAAAGTGGCTGGGCAGCGCATCATTGACCGCTGAATATTCGGCGTTCTTACTCATGGATGGCACTCAAGACAGGGATGAAAAAAAAGCGCCTAACCAGGCGCTTTACTGCATAGGGGGGCGCTGATTAAGACAGTTTCCAGCCCCCTTGGATAGCCTGTCTCGCGGCCAGTTCAGCGCCGTACCGGACGCTTCTGCAATTTGCGCTGTAGCGTCCGACGGTGCATGCCCAACGCACGCGCGGTGGCCGAGATATTGCCGTCGTGTTCGCCCAATACGCGCTGGATATGCTCCCACTGCAGGCGGTCCACCGACATCGGGTTTTCCGGCACCAGAGTGGAAAGGTCGGCATGTTCGGACACCAGCGCCGTCAGCACGTCATCGGCGTCGGCGGGCTTGCACAGGTAGTTGCAGGCGCCGCGCTTGATCGCCTCCACGGCGGTGGCGATGCTGGAATAACCGGTGAGAATCACCACGCGCATTTCTGCATCTAATGCGAGCAATTTCGGCAGCAGCACCAGCCCGGAGTCGCCTTCCATTTTCAGATCGAGCACGGCGTAATCGGGAATATCCTGCTCGGCCAACGCCAGGCCAGCTTCGGCGGAGCCGGCAATCGACACGCGCAAGCCGCGGCGACTCATGGCGCGGGCCATTACGCGGGTGAAGGTTTCGTCGTCATCGACCAGCAGCAGGTGCGGTTGCTCTTCGCCTTCGATGGGGGTTTCTTCGCTCATTGGCTTCTCCGGTTCAGCTTGGCTGACGAGGCAGGCGCAGCTCGGTAAGCGTGCCGCCGTCTTCATGATTGTAGAGTTTCACCGAACCGCCAGCCCGCGTGACGCTGGCCTGGCTCAGGAACAGACCCAGGCCAAAGCCTTTGCCTTTGGTGGTGATAAAGGGTTTGCCGAGTTGCTCGGCAATGGCCAGCGGCACGCCGGCGCCGTGGTCGCGAATGCTGATGCACATTTCCAGCACGTTCCAATCCACGCGAATGTCGAGCTTGTCGGCGCAGGCGTCGGCGGCGTTGTTCAGCAAGTTGAGCAGGGCTTGGGTGAGGTCTGGCGGCGGCGCCAAACGCGGTACCGCGCCGATGCCGAGAATTTGATAACGGTAGGTGGCTTCGGGGCGCATCAGGTGCCAGCGGTTAAGCGTGGTTTCCAGCCAACTGGCCACCGACTGTTCTTCCACGGTCAGGCGGCGGTCGGCCTCGGCGGCGCGCACCAGTTGCTGCAAGGTGTCCTTGCACAGGCTCACCTGTTCTTGCAGCACGGCCAGGTCTTCTTGCAGCAGCGGATCAGGATGCTCGCGGCGCAGCTCTTTGATCAACACACTCATGGTCGCCAGCGGCGTGCCCAGCTCGTGCGCGGCGCCGGCTGCTTGCGTGGCCACCGCGAGCAGTTGTTGGTCGCGCATGCTTTCCTCACGACGCTCGGCCTGCAACTGCACCTGACGCCGCACCGCGCCGGCCATTTTCACCACGAAGAAGGTAATGAACGCCGCCGACAGTGCGAAGTTCAGCCACATGCCAAACAGGTGCAGGCTGATCAACATCGCCTCGTGCTGCACGCCATGCAGGTGCAGCGGGTGATACCAAATCAGCAACGCGGTGTAGCCGCTCAATGCCAAGCCGCTGAGCACCATGGAATACAGCCACGGTAAGGTGGCGGCGGCGATGGTCAGCGGCACCAGGTAATAGGAAACGAAGGGGTTGGTCGAGCCGCCGGAGTAGTACAGCAACACGCTGTGAATCAGCAGGTCGCAGGCCAGTTGCCCGGCATATTCCAACTCGGTCACCGGCCATGGCCCGCGCAAGCGCAGGGCCGTCAGGCAACACAGCACGGCTGAACAAACGAGGGTCAAACACAGCGGCAGCCACGGCAGTGGCAAGAGGTCGAGCAGGTAGGCGACGCCCACCGAGGTGGCCTGCGCGGCCAGCACCAGCACGCGGATCAGGCTCAAGCGCCATAGATTCTGGCGGCTGGCGGAAAGCAACAACACGGGGGCGAGCATGAGCGCTCCTGATGAGAGCCACAAACGACGGGCGAGTATAACCAGCAGTGCGACAAACCGCGCCAAGTGCGGCAACCCGTCGCAACGCCATCCAATACAGCCCCCGTAGGAGCCAGCTTGCTGGCGAACCCTGCAAACGTGATTTCCAGCGTTGCACGCAGAATTCGCGACAGAGGTCGCTCCTGCGCGAGCGGCACCGTGACGGAACCCGCCCCTGCCGCTACAGTCTGAACCGCGTAACCCTGCCCTGTGCCCATAAGGAGTTTGCATGTCTTCGCTCAGCCGCCTTACCGCTGCCATCGCCCTCAGTGCCGCCACCCTCACGGCGCTGCCCAGCCATGCCGATGAGGCGCGTTACAACCAGGTTTCCCTGCGCGCCGAAGTCAATCAGGACGTGCCGCACGACCTGATGAACGTCACGCTGTACACCGAAGCGCAAAACAGCGACCCGGCCAAGCTCGCCGCTGCCACCAGTGAAACCCTCAACATCGCCGTGGAACGCGCCCGCCAAGCCAAAGGCGTGACGGTGAAACTCGGCAGCCGCAACAGCTACCCGATCTACGATAACGACGGCCAGAAAATCACCGGCTGGCGCGAGCGCGGCGAAATTCGCCTGGAAAGCAGCGACTTCGCCGCCCTGTCTACCCTCACCGCCGACCTGTTGAAAGACCTGAAAATGGCCAGCATGGACTTCGCCATCTCCAACGCCACGCGCAAAAAGAGCGAAGACGAACTGCTCAAAGAAGCCGTCGCAGCCTTTAAAGCACGCGCCGACATCGCCACCGCCGCCGTGGGCGGCAAGAGCTACAAACTGGTGAGCCTGAACCTCAACAGCGCCGGCTTCCAACCGATCCGCCCGATGCGCATGGAGGCCATGTCCAGCATGAGCAAATCAGCGGCGCCGCAGGAAATTGAAGCGGGCACCAGTGAAGTGACGGTGGCGGCAGATGGCGTGATTGAAGTGCAGATGCAGTAAGTTCGGCGTTGCCTGAACGATCCAATCGCGGCTAATGCGGATCGCCGCCCGCCCGCTCTTACAGGTGTAGGAGCGGCTTTAGCCGCGATGCTCTTCGCCACACCCCAGTGCTCCTTTTCGAAGCACTCGCCCCACTGGCAGATGCCGTCCCCTACCCCGACCGCTCGGTCACCTTCCTAACACTTATAAAAACGCGACATCCTCAGACGATCCCGCCACAGGTTCTACACTCTTTGACCTATGCAGCTTGCAGTGGGCATGTGCCCTGCATACTTTCCAGCCACTCGGTCGCTCACGATCTGAAGGCCGAACTCGCAAAAAACGACAACAACCTGAGGCCACCATGCAAAAGAAAGTTGCCCTTCCTTTGTTACTTGCAAGCGGATTGCTGACCAGCGCTCCTTTCGCCCACGCCGCCAGCACCCTGGTGTTTTGTTCTGAAGGCAGCCCCGCTGGCTTCGATGCCGCGCAGTACACCACCGGCACCGAATTCGATGCGGCGGCCGAAACCATGTTCAACCGCCTGACTCAATTCGAGCGCGGCGGCACCGCTGTAGAGCCCGGCCTGGCTACCAGTTGGGAAGTGTCTCCGGACGGCCTCACGTACACCTTTCACCTGCGCGACGGCGTGAAGTTCCACACCACCGAGTACTTCAAACCGACCCGCGAATTCAACGCCGACGACGTGCTGTTCACCTTCGAGCGCATGCTCAACAAGGACCATCCATTCCGTAAGGCTTACCCAACCGAGTTCCCGTATTTCACCGATATGGGCATGGACACCAACATCACCAAAGTCGAGAAAATCGACGCCAAAACCGTGAAGTTCACCCTGGCGGCGGTCGATGCAGCGTTTATCCAGAACCTGGCCATGAGCTTTGCCGACATCCTGTCGGCCGAATACGCTGACAAGCTGCTCAAAGACGGCAAGGCTTCGGACATCAACCAGAAGCCTGTAGGTACCGGCCCGTTCGTGTTCAAGCGCTATCAGAAAGATGCGCAGATTCGTTACACGGCGAACAAGGATTACTGGAAGCCGGAAGACGTGAAGATCGACAACCTGATCTTCTCCATCGTCACCGACGCTTCGGTACGCATGCAGAAGCTCAAGGCCAACGAGTGCCAGATCACCCTGAACCCGCGTCCGGCTGACCTCGAATCGTTGAAGAAAGACCCCAACCTGGTGCTGCCAGAACAGGCGGGCTTTAACCTCGGCTACATCGCTTACAACGTCACGCACAAACCGTTCGAGCAGTTGAAAGTGCGTCAGGCGCTGGACATGGCGGTGAACAAGAAAGGCATCATCGACGCCGTGTACCAAAGCGCCGGCCAGCTTGCCACCAACGGCATGCCGCCGACCCAATGGTCTTACGACAACAGCATCAAAGACCCGGCCTTCGATCCAGAGAAAGCCAAGGCGCTGCTTAAAGAAGCCGGCATTGCCGAGGGCACTGAGTTCACCCTGTGGGCCATGCCGGTACAGCGTCCGTACAACCCCAACGCCAAGCTGATGGCTGAAATGCTGCAAGCCGACTGGGCCAAAGTTGGCATCAAAGCCAAGATCGTCAGCTACGAATGGGGCGAGTACATGAAGCGCGCCAAAGGCGGCGAGCACGACATCATGTTGATCGGCTGGAGCGGCGACAATGGTGACCCCGATAACTGGATGGGCACCCTCTACAGCTGCGACGCGGTAGAAGGCAACAACTTCTCCAAATGGTGTGACCAGGACTACGACAAGCTGGTTGTAGCCGCCAAACGCACCACCGACCAAGCCAAACGCACCGAGCTGTACAAGCAAGCTCAGCAGGTGCTGAAAGCACAGGTGCCGATCACTCCCATCGCCCACTCCACGGTTTACCAGCCGATGCGCAAAAGCGTGAAGGACTTCAAGATCAGCCCGTTCGCGCTTAACTCCTTCTACGGCGTCAGCGTAGAGAAATAGCTATCGCGTCGACCGTCCGGCATCGCGCCGGACGGTCTCGATTGCAGAGGCGCTTGTTTGAAGACTCCGAAAAATACCCTTTTTTTCAGGGCGCTGCTTCTAGCGGCCGGTCTTTTGGCACCTGCTGCTTTTGCAGCGCCTGAACAGTCCTTGGTGGTCTGCACCGAAGCCAGCCCGGAAGGGTTCGACATCGTGCAGTACACGGCCGCGACCACGGCCGACGCATCGTCAGAAACGGTGTTCAATCGCTTGGTCAATTTCAAACCGGGCAGCACTGAACTCGTCCCCGGTCTGGCAGAAAGCTGGGAGATTTCCCAAGACGGTTTGACCTACACCTTTCACCTGCGGGCCGGGGTGAAGTTTCATCGCAACAAGGCGTTTACGCCGACCCGAGAATTCAATGCGGAGGATGTGCTCTGGAGCTTTCAGCGTCAGCTGGACCCGACGCACCCGTGGCACAAGCTGGCCAGCCGCGGCTTTCCCTACGCCGAAGCCATGGACATGGCCGCGCTGATCGCGCGCATCGAAGCACCGGATGCGCGCACGGTAGTGTTTACCCTCAACCACCCCCAAGCGCCCTTTTTGGCAGACCTGGCCATGGGTTTCGCCTCCATTTACAGCGCCGAATACGCCGCGCAATTGCTGGCCAGCGGCAACACTGAACAGTTGAACCGACAGCCCATCGGCACCGGCCCGTTTGTGTTCGAGCGCTACAGCAAAGACGCGCAGATCCGCTTTCGCAGCAACCCCGACTACTGGGACGGCGCCCCGACGCTGACGCGGCTGATTTTCGCCATCACCCCCGACCCGAACGTGCGCCTGCAACGGCTGAAGGCCAATGATTGTCAGGTTGCGGTGTATCCGCGCCCTACCGACATTCCCGCCCTGCGCGCCGAGCCCGAACTGAAGGTGTTGGAGCTTGATTCGCTGCTCACCGCCTATGTCGGTATCAACACCCGACACCCGCCGCTGGATGATGTGCGTGTGCGCCAAGCCATCAACCTGGCGTTCGACAAAGCCGTCTATGTGCGCGCGCAATTCGGCGAAGGCGGCGCCTCCCCGGCTGTAGCGCCCTATCCGCCGACGCTGTGGGGCAGCGACCCGACTATCAAAGACTGGCCGCACGACGTGCAGCGAGCCAAGCAGCTATTGAAAGAAGCCGGGCATGGCGACGGTTTTGCACTGACGATCTGGACCCGTCCTGGCGGCGGCCCGACCAACCCCAACCCCGGTATCGGCGCTCAGTTACTGCAAAACGACCTGGCCCAGCTCGGCATCAAGGCCACCATTCGCGTGTACGAATGGGGCGAGCTGCTCAAGCGCGCCAAGAATGGCGAGCACGACCTGATTTTCATGGGCTGGGCCGGCGACAACGGCGACCCGGACAACTTCCTTACGCCCAACCTGTCCTGCGCCGCCGCTCGTTCTGGCGAGAACCAGGCCGGCTGGTGCAACGCTGAATTCGACGCGCTGATTACCCAGGCTCGACTCAACAGTGACCAGGCGCAGCGTGCCGAACTGTACCGTCAGGCGCTTGGGATTTTTCACCAGCAGGCGCCGTGGATTTCGCTGGCCCATCCGAAGCAATTCAGCGTAATCCGCCGTGACGTGCAGGGCTTTGTGCTAAGCCCCATGGGCTCGAACAACTTCGCCAAGGTGCAGCGCCGTGCTTCTGCCGAATGAGCCTACAAGCCTGCGCGCCGCCGTCGAGGCCGGCCGTCAGCCAGTGCCTATGCTGTGTTGCACGGGTTGGCGAATGCGAGAAAAATACGCGCCCTTTTCGCCAGGGCTCGCGCAGAGACTGAACCTGCGTACGAGGCTGGGCTCAATAGTTCGCGAGACGCCTGCCCTCTCACTAACCCTCTCCCGCAGGCGGGCGAGGGGACCGAACGAGGAAGACGTAGCAACGCAGTTAACCCCCTCGCCCCAGCGGGGAGAGGGCTGGGGAGAGGGGGCTGGATATCAGCCCAGTGCACAGCGTGAACGGCGATTTCCTGCCCTCTCCCTAAACTTCTCCCGCAAGCGAGCGGGGAGCGAATACGAAACGAGTCAAACCGAACACCACCGTCACGGGCACCACTACCCACCCGCTGACCCATAACAGCCTCGCGCACACCCACGCGAAGCCATAAAAAACGCCCGGCGCCGCTGACCCATTGCGCTGCCAGGTATGCCTAACCGGCTGATGAGTTGCACCAGACCAGGAGTACCGCCCCGCGATGTTCACTTTCATTGCCCGACGATTGGGGTTACTGATCCCCACGTTCTTTGGCATCACCTTGCTGACATTCTCCCTGATTCGCCTGATTCCCGGCGACCCCGTGGAAGTGATGATGGGTGAACGCCGCATAGACCCACAGATGCACGCCGAAGCCTTGGAGCGTCTGGGCCTGAACAAGCCGCTGTACGAGCAATACCTGAACTACATCGGCGATCTGGCGCAGGGCAATCTGGGCGAGTCGCTGCGCACGCGCGAAAGCGTGTGGCACGAATTCCTCACGCTGTTCCCGGCCACGTTGGAGTTGTCGCTGGCGGCCTTGCTGTTCGCGGGCACGCTGGGGTTGTTGGCGGGGGTGATCGCCGCGCTCAAGCGCGGCTCGCTGTTTGACCATGGGGTAATGGGCATTTCGCTGGCGGGTTATTCCATGCCGATTTTCTGGTGGGGCCTGCTGCTGATCATGTTCTTCTCGGTGTGGCTGGGCTGGACGCCCGTGTCGGGGCGTATCGACCTGCTGTACGACATCGAACCCGTCACCGGCTTCATGCTGATCGACACCCTGCTCAGCGATGAAGAAGGCGCGTTTGTCGACGCCCTGCGCCACCTGATTCTGCCCGCCATTGTGCTGGGCACCATTCCCCTGGCAGTGATCGCGCGCATGACCCGCTCGGCCATGCTCGAAGTGCTGCGCGAAGACTACGTGCGCACCGCGCGGGCCAAAGGCTTGTCGCCGACCCGAGTGATTTTTGTCCATGGCCTGCGCAATGCCTTGATTCCGGTCCTCACCGTATTCGGCCTGCAAATCGGCGCGCTGTTGGCCGGCGCTGTGCTGACCGAAACCATTTTCTCCTGGCCGGGCATCGGCAAGTGGCTGATCGAGTCGATTGGCGCGCGTGACTACCCGGTGGTGCAGAACGGCATTTTGCTGATCGCCTGCCTGGTGATTCTGGTCAACTTCGTAGTGGATATCCTCTACGGCCTGGCCAACCCACGCATTCGCCATCAACGTTAAGGGAGGCCTGAACATGACCACCAACGCACCGTCTAATGCGCCGGCACTGGCCGACCCGAGCACCCTGTACCCTTCGCCAATGAAAGAATTCTGGCAGCACTTCGCCCGCAACAAAGGCGCCGTGGCGGGCCTGCTGTTTATGCTGCTGATTGTGTTTTGCGCGCTGTTTGCGCCGTGGGTGGCGCCGCACGACCCGAGTGAGCAATACCGTGACTTCCTGCTCACGCCGCCGGCCTGGGCGGCTGAAGGCCATAGCCAATTCCTGCTGGGCACCGATGAACTGGGGCGCGATCTGCTGTCGCGGTTAATTCACGGCGCTCGCCTGTCGCTGTTGATCGGCTTGGCCTCGGTACTGATGTCGCTGATTCCAGGCATTTTCCTTGGCCTGGTGGGCGGTTTCTTCCCGCGCATTCTCGGCCCGACCATCATGCGTGTGATGGACGTGATGCTCGCCCTGCCCTCGCTGCTGCTGGCGGTGGCGATTGTCGCCATTCTCGGCCCTGGCCTGATCAACACCGTGATCGCCATTGCCGTGGTGTCGTTGCCCTCTTACGTGCGCCTGACCCGCGCGGCAGTGATGGGTGAACTGAACCGTGACTACGTGACGGCCGCACGCCTGGCTGGTGCCGGGCTGTTCCGCCTGATGTTTGTCACCGTGCTGCCCAACTGCATGGCGCCGCTGATTGTGCAGGCGACCCTGAGTTTCTCGTCGGCAATTCTCGACGCCGCCGCCTTGGGCTTCCTCGGCTTGGGCGTGCAACCGCCGACGCCTGAGTGGGGCACCATGCTGGCCTCGGCGCGCGACTAC
>Ga0157370_10005490_pt1 | contig 14219 bp, 10 predicted proteins | sample C35metaG_FD_113463 | JGI IMG/M metagenome (GOLD analysis project Ga0157370, IMG submission 113463) | Corn rhizosphere microbial communities from Kellogg Biological Station, Michigan, USA - C3-5 metaG | ecosystem: Host-associated > Plants > Roots > Rhizosphere > Soil | place: USA: Michigan...
CGCTCGGCGACCTCGAACAACTGGTCCTCCTGGCCGTTCTGCAAGTGGGGCGAGACGCGTATGGCGTCCCCATCCAGGAGGAGATCGCGCGCCGCGCCCGGCGCGATCTGACGCTCGGCACGATCTACAAGACGTTGTCGCGGCTGGAGGACAAAGGCCTCGTCGCGTCGCGAGTCGGCCAGCCCACCGCCGAGCGAGGCGGCCGCGCCAAGCGGTACTACGCCGTGAGTGCCGCCGGACGCCGCGCGCTCCATCGGAGCATCACTGCGCTGCGCCGAATGGCGGTCGGCCTCGACGTCGGGTTGGAGGCACCATGACCCATCCGCCGCGGCACCCGCCGGTGTTCGCTGTGTTGCTCCTCGAGCGTCTGCTCGAACCCGGAGTGCGCGACACGGTTGTCGGGGACCTGACCGAGCGTTTCGCGCGCGACGTCGCCGCGCGCGGGGCACAGGCTGGTCGACGCCGGTTCTGGTGGGAGACGGCCGTTGCACTTCGTCACTTTGGCACACTCTCCGGGCTGCGCAGTTCTACTTTTCGCGGGGGTCACATGTCGTCGTTCGTTGCCGATCTACGTCACGGGGTTCGCCTGCTCGGCCGCGCGCCGCTGTTTGCGGCGTCGGCGATCGTCACGATCGCGTTGGCGATCGGCCCGACGACGGCCATCTTCAGCGTGGTCGATCCGCTCCTCATCCGACCCCTTCCATATAAGGATCCTGGTCGCCTGGCGTTCATTTGGGAGCGCGACGCCGACGGGCGGCAGGTGACCACCGGCTTCAGCACCGTGCAGGATATTCGCACGCGCGCCACGACGCTCGAGTCGGTGGCTGCCGTGAGGTACCTCACGACGACATTGTCCGATCCCACGCGGCCGGAGCATCTCGCCGGGCTCGGCGTCACGTGGAATTACTTTCGCACACTTGGCGTCCACCCGGAAATCGGCCGCGATTTCACGGCGGACGAAGACCGGCCGAATCAGCCCGCGGTCGTCATCCTCTCTCACGGGATGTGGATACGCGAGTTCGGCAGCGACTCGACTGTCGTCGGCCGCGACATTCGCCTGGACGGCAGGCCAACGACCGTGATCGGCGTGCTGCCGGCATGGTACGACGACGTGATCGCGAGCAGCATGGCGAACGCCGGCGACGTGTTCGAGCCGCTCGGCTACTCGACGACGCTGGCGTGGGGCTGTCGCACGTGCCGTCACCTCACTGCGGTTGCGCGCATACGACGCGGCGTTGCGCCCGAGCGGGCGCTCGCCGAGCTGAATCAGATCTCCGTGCAGCTCGTTCGCGCGTACCCAAAGGAGTATCCAGCGGCGGGCATGTTTCTCACGCCGATGCAGGACGAGGTCACTCGTTCGTCACGGCCGGCGCTGCTCGCGATCGCCGGCGCGGTCATGCTCGTGCTGCTCATCGCGGTCGCGAACGTAGTGAACCTGCAGCTCGCACGCGCGGTCGGCCGGGAGAGCGAGTTCGCGGTGCGCGTGGCACTTGGCGCCGGCGCGGGACAGTTGGCGCGGCAACTCATCGCGGAGGGACTCGTCGTCGCAACCGCGGGCGGCGCGCTCGGACTGGCGCTGGGGTGGGTCGCGCTTCCGGCGCTCGTGAGTCGGCTTCCTCGGGGCCTACCGCGTGTGTCGGCGATCCATCTCGACTTCGGCGTCTTGAGCGTCGTGACGCTCATCATCGTTGCCCTCGCCATCGTGCTCGGACTCGTGCCGGCGCGCGGCGCGCACAGGCGGGCCATTTTCGACGGCGCGCTGCGCGGTGCCGCGCGCGTCGGCGCGACGAGCCATCACCGCACGCGCGCGCTGCTCGTGGTGTCCGAGGTCGCGCTCGCAGTCCTGTTGTTCGCGAGCGCCGCGCTGCTTTCGCGGAGTCTCACGCGATTACTAGCCGTCGATCCTGGGTTCGATCCAGCCAATGTCGTCACGCTCAATATTGTTTCGTCGGGCTACAACTCGGCACAGACCTTCGGGTTCAGGGAACGCGTACTCGCGGCCGTGGGCGCCGTTCCCGGTGTGACCGATGCCGCGACGTCGACGTCGCTTCCGCTGAGCGGCGCCGTCGATCGCTACGGCATCGTCGCCGAAGACCATCCTCTGGCCAATCCGGAGCTCGCTCCATACGCGACAGGGTATCGCATGGTGGGCGACTACCTCCGCACGATGCGCATTCATCTCCTCGAGGGTCGCGATTTTTCCGCGGAAGATGAGCGTGACAGCTCAGCATCGCCGGTCGTCGTGAGCGCTTCGTTGGCGCGGACGATCTGGGGAACGTCGCACGTCGTTGGCAAGCGAATTCACATTCCGAACACCCGAGCGGAGTGGTCGACCGTGGTCGGCGTCGTCGCCGATGTCCGGCACAAATCGCTCGCCGCCGACGACGGATTGGCGGTCTACCTGCCGGAGCCGAGTTGGGGGTGGATGAACAACAGCGCCGTGCTCATAGTGCGGACGAGACGCGTCTCAGCCGAGTTGGTCCGCGGCATCCGTGCGGTGGTCCGCGGGGTGGATCCGTCGCAGCCGATCGCCGAGGCGCGCACGATGAATGACGTCGTCGCGTCGTCTACCGCACAGCGACACTTGGCGCTGCTGCTCTTTGGTGCGTTCGCGGTCCTGGCCCTCTTGCTTTCGGCGGCAGGCATCTACGGCGTGCTCGCCGGAAACGTCGCCGAGCGAACCCGGGAGATCGGATTGCGGAGCGCGCTCGGGGCGACGCCGGCCGATGTGCTACGCCTCGTTCTGAATCGCTGTCTCGGCCTCACGCTCGCCGGCATCGCCGCTGGACTCGTCGGCGCGCTCGCGGTAACGCGCTACCTGCATGCGTTACTCTACGGTATCGCGCCGACCGATCCGATGTCACTGGGGAGCGCGGCGATCACGCTGTTCGGCGTTGCGCTCCTCGCGTGTGTGGTTCCCGCGCTGCGTGCCGTTGGCATCGATCCGGTCGCCGCGCTGCGTGAATAGGATGCGTCTCGGCCGGTATCGCGCTAGGATTGGCGTACGTGCAACATCGCCTAGTCAGGCGCGTGACATCGTGCGCGCCATCATCCAGTGATACCATGAATTGGATGGTTCGAGCTGCTGCCATCTCGGCGATGACCCTGATTCCCGCGATCATCGCGGCGCAGGGCATCGTGCCTCCGCCGGCGCCGCAGAATCCCTCGCCGATGGTCGAGGCCACCCGTGTGCACGAACGCCTCGCCCCGCGCGATCTCGCCGGGATACGCCGGTCGTTCACGGGCCCGCTGAGGAAGCCGGTCGAGGTGTGGATTCCCGAGGGTGTAAAGCGCACCGCCGAACTACATCTCGTGATTCATTTTCTCGGAGCGGCGTGGCTGCCGGAGTACGCGGTCTCGCGCCTCGGCAAGAACACTGTCTGTGCCGTCGTGAACCTCGGCGCGGGGTCCGGCATCTACGATCGCGCTTTTTCGGAGCCCGCAGCGTTCGACTCGCTGCTGGCCGGCATTGCGCGCGAGATCTCTGACGTGTCTGATGCCCCGGCGCATTTCCGTCGGGTGACATTGGTCGGGTTCAGCGCCGGACACGGCGCCGTGCGCGTGATTCTCCGCGATCCCGCACATTTCGAACGCGTCGATGCCGTCCTGCTCCTCGACGGCATGCACACCTCGTACGTCCCCGAAGGGACGGTGCTCGCGGCCGGGGGCACGCTCGACCCGCGCAACCTCGACGCGTTCGTGCGATTCGCGCAGGCCGCCATGCGTGGTCAAAAGCGTTTTCTCGTCACCCATTCTGAAATCTTTCCCGGCACCTTCGCGAGTACGACCGAGACCGCCGATTACGTACTGCACGCGCTTGGCTTGCGGCGGACGCCGGTGCTGCGCTGGGGGCCGCGCGGTATGCAGCAGCTCAGTGAGGTGCATGCTGGCGGGTTCGACCTGCTCGGGTTCGCCGGCAACACCGCTCCGGATCACATCGATCATTTCCAGGCGATGCCGGAATTCCTCGAGCGACTCAGCAGATAGCAATAGTTCGTTGGCTACTGAAAAAGCAGTTGACAAACGATCGACGCGACCCTAATGTCCTGGCGTACGGAAGAACCAGTAGACGGAGCGTCGATGAACGAGATCTATTTTCCACCGCGCGAGCTCGCCGTCATGAGCATCCTTTGGCGGCTCGGCTCGGCCAGTGTGTCCGACGTGCGCGATGCCCTCGAGGAAGACCTCGCCTACACGTCTGTCCTGTCCGCCCTGCAGACGCTCGAGGAAAAAGGCTACGTGCGGCACAAAGCCGAGGGGCGCGCCTATCGCTATTTCCCGACCGTCGGCGCCGATCGAGCGGGCGGAAGCGCGCTGGCCCGCATTCGCGACGCGATCTTCCATGGGTCGGCCGAGCGGATGTTCGCGCAGATGGTTGCCGACAAGCGGCTCGGGCGCGAGGAGTTGGAGCAGATGCGACAGCTTCTCGACGAGCGGTTGGAGGAGAAGAAGTGATGATCGTCTTGATGATCTATAGCGCGCTCGTCGCGCTGATCGTGGCCGCCGCCGCACGCGCCGTCGAATGGATCGCCCGGATCGCCGGCGTCCGCGTCCGCTGGATCTGGGCCGCCGCACTTGCTCTCTCGCTGGTTCTTTCGTTGTCCGCCGCGCTGCGTGGCACGACGACCGTCGTGATTGCGGCCGCGGAGGCACCGGCGCCTCATATCGGGTCAGTTGCGCGCACCAGCCGCGAGACATCGTGGCTCCATGCCCTGCGCGAGCGCGTCGATTTCGTGCGCCAACGCCTTGACGCGCCGCTGCGAGGCGTCGCGGCCGAAGTGCACCGCACCGTGTCGCCCGGGGCCAACGTCTCCGCCGCCGTTCTCTGGTCGGCGATGAGCATTGGGCTCGCCCTGGTGGTCGTCGGAGTCGGTCGACGCTTCCGGAACGCTCGGCGCAACTGGCCGCATGTGACGGTGCAGGGCGTCGGCGTGCGCGTTGCGCCGCGAATCGGTCCGGTCGTCATCGGCGTCCTGCATCCTGACATCATCGTGCCGCGCTGGCTTCTCGCCCGCGACCCTGACGAGCAGACTCTCGTTGTCACGCATGAAAACGAGCACGTTCGCGCGCGCGATCCGTTGCTGCTCGGTGTCGCATGGGGCGCGGTCGTTCTCGCGCCGTGGAATCCGGTCATCTGGTACATGCTGTCGCGCCTGCGTCTCGCCATCGAGCTGGACTGCGACGCACGCGTGCTGCGTCGAGGTGCGGCGCCTCGCTCGTACGGCGCCCTGCTCATCGATGTCGCGCAGCATGCGCTTCCCCTCCGGTTGAGCGCCCTCGCGCTCGCTGACGACTCGTCCCACCTTCATCAGAGGATTCTCGCGATGAAACCCAGTATTCCACGTTTCGCCCGCATGCGCTGTGGACTGGCCGCCGCGTTCGCGGCCGCAGGTGTTCTCGTCGCCTGCCAGGCGACGCTTCCGACCGACGCCGAAATCGAGCGGATGGATGTCGCGTCGGCGACCCGTGCGGCGCGCGCGATCGCCAGAACAAGACATGCGGACACGAACGTCACCTACACGGTCGATGGCCGGACGGTTACGGCGTCCGAGGCGACGGCGCTGGCACCGGACGCCGTGGCTGGTGTTCGAATCGTCACGGCGCCAGAGGGCAAGCCGTCGCTAATCAACATTGAAACGCGAAAGATGCCGTCCGCCGTCGCTGTCGCCGATTCGGGTCTCGTTCGCCGCCGGCCGTTGACGAGCGATGGAAAGTCGGTGACGAGCCTGACCAAGGCGCCGTTCACCGGGCTGATCTTCATCGACGGAGCTCGTGCCACCGAGAGCCAACTGCACTTGCTCGACCCGAAGCAGATCGAGAGCGTCGAGGTCCTCAAGGGGCAGGCCGCCGCCGATTCGTTTAAAGATCCTGAAGCCGCGAATGGCGTCATCACGATAACGACCAAGCGCGGCGGCGCGAAATAGGAACCTCGCTCCGCAGAGCAACACCAGCCGCGATGCGTGCCGGGCGATCCCGTCGGCGGAGCCGACGTGCGGCTGCTCGGCGCCGGGTTGTCGACGATCACCGACTCGACAGGTCGCTTCGAATTTCAGTGCGAATGGCGCTTCGATCGCTGAACGAATGTCGCGGCACCGTGGACAGGCACCCGAGCTATTTCGTGCTGTGGACGCGAGCGCTACGCTGATTGCCGGTTCCGAAATGAGCTGACCTTGGCGCGCAGCTTGCCCGAAGAAGCTTGATCGGGGGAGACACACATGACACTCAGCGCATCCGCCGTCGCCGACGCGACGCATCACGACTCGTGGCGCTTGCTCGGCCAGCAGCTCCGGGTCGATTCCATTCGCGCGAGCTCGGCCGCCGGCTCCGGACATCCGACGTCCGCCATGTCGGCTGCCGATCTCATGGCCGTGCTGATGGCCAAGTATCTACGCTATGATTTCGGCACGCCGGACAATCCGAACAACGATCACCTCATCTTCAGCAAGGGACACGCATCGCCGCTGCTGTACGCCATGTACCGCGCCGCGGGGGCGATCAGCGACGAAGAGCTGCTCACCTACCGAAAGAAGGGAAGCCGGCTCGAGGGCCATCCGACGCCGGCGCTGCCCTGGGTCGACGTCGCGACGGGCTCGCTTGGCCAGGGCTTGCCGATCGGAGTCGGCGTCGCGCTCGCCGGCAGGAAGCTCGACCGCCTGCCATATCGCGTCTGGGTATTGACCGGCGACTCCGAGCTCGCCGAGGGAAGTATGTGGGAGGCGTTCGAGCATGCGGCGGTCGAGCGGCTCGACAATCTCACCGCGATTCTCGACATCAACCGTCTGGGCCAGCGTGGCGCGACGATGCACCAGTGGGATCTTGATTACTTCGCCCGGCGGTTGCGAGCGATCGGGTGGCACGCGATCGAGATCGACGGCCACGACGCCGACCAGATCGATCGCGCGTACGCTGAAGTCACGCGCACCGACGACATGCCCTGCGCCGTGATCGCCCGCACGATCAAGGGGAAGGGCGTCGCGTCGGTGGCCAACAAGAACGGGTTCCATGGAAAGCCGCTCGCGGATCCTGACGCGGCCATTCGCGAGCTCGGCGGCCGGCCGGACGTTCACGCGTTCGTCGCCAAGCCGAAGGGAACGGGCGTGCCGCACACGTTCGACACGCGCGGCGCGATCGAATTGCCGCGCTATGAACGGGGCACGAAGGAGTCGACGCGCAAGGCGTATGGCGACGCGCTCGCCGCCGTCGGCGCCGCGCGTGGCGATGTCGTCGTGCTCGACGGAGAGGTCAGCAACTCGACATACGCCGAGATCTTCGCCAAGCAGACGCCCGACCGGTATTTCGAGATGTACATCGCCGAGCAGCAGATGGCGGCCGCGGCGGTGGGCTTGCAAGTGCGCCACTGGAAGCCGTTCGCGAGCACCTTCGCGGCGTTCTGGAGCCGCGCCTACGACTTCATCCGCATGGCGGCCGTGAGCCGGGCGAACATCAAGCTTTGTGGATCCCATGCCGGCGTGAGCATCGGCGAGGATGGCCCGTCGCAGATGGCCCTGGAAGACCTCGCTGAATTTCGCGCCGTATGGTCGAGCACAGTGCTCTACCCGTGCGATCCCAACCAGACCGCAAAGCTCGTGGCGCAGATCGTTGATCGCGACGGAATCGTGTACCTCAGAACGACGCGCGAAAAGACGCCGGTGCTCTACGATGCCGACGACGATTTTCCGATTGGCGGCAGCCGGACGCTTCGTCAGTCGGACACGGATGCGCTCACTATCGTCGCCGCCGGCGTCACCGTCCATGAGGCGCTCACGGCGGCCGATCGTCTCGCCGCCGAAGGGATCGGCGCGCGTGTGATCGACCTGTACAGCGTCAAGCCTGTCGACACCGATTCACTGCGTCTAGCGGCGGCCGCAACGCACGCGATGATCACAGTGGAAGATCACTGGCCCGAGGGTGGTCTTGGCGACGCCGTTCTCTCGGCGCTCGCCGACGCCGACAGTCGCCCGCGCGTCGTGAAGCTTGGCGTCCGCGCGATGCCAGGCTCTGCCACGCCTGCGGAGCAGCTTGCCGCGGCGGGGATCGACGCGGCCGCCATCGTCGAGGCGGCTCGCGCGCTGGTCTCGCCCGCGACCGCCACGGCGCCCTCCTAAGGGCGCTCATGGCGCCGCGCGGTCAGGTGTGTGCCGCGGCCATCTGATCGCACGCGTCGGCGCAGTGCCGGCAACGCTCGGCGCAGGCGTGCATCACGTCGTCGCCGACGAACTGATCGCAGTCTTCGGCGCAGTGCTGGCATACGGCTGCGCACGCGGCGCAGATGCGACCGTGCTCGTCCGAGCCGCGCAACATGAAGTCGGCGGCGGTTTGACAGATGTTGGCACAGTCGAGCAAGAGCGTCACGTGCGCGTCGGCGGCGTGCGCGGCCCCTTGCTCGAGGCAGTACGGGACCGTTGAAAGACACACTTCGTGGCATTGCACGCATTCGTCGATGCAGCGACGCACGGCGGGGTCGATGAGGTTCATAGCGGTTCTCGGCATGGCCACTCCCTCCGATCGGGCAGACCGACCGCCGCATGTTTCACGCCGGGAACTATGAGTGCGGCGTGTGAGCCGTCGACGCGATCAATACGAACTCGCTGATCTTCTCCGCGGTCAGAACGCCGACCAGCTCGCGGCCGCGGAGCACCGGCAGCGTGCGACAGTGACAAGTCTGGAGGCGCTCCAGCGCATGCTCGAGCGATTCGTCGGGCGTCGTCGACGCGAAGCTGCGTTCCATGACGTCGGCGACTGGCACTTCCGTGCGGCCGGCGGCGAGTGCCTTGAGAAGGTCCTCGCGGGTGAGCACGCCCGCGACGGTGTGATCCTCGATCACGGGGAAGTCGTGCTGAAATCCCGTCCGCACGATGTCGAGCGCGGCCGATACCCGCTCCGTCGGCGAGACCGTGCGGACGTCCGTGATCATCGCGCTGGCCACGCGCACGTCACCGACTGTCGCCTTGAGTTGCGCAGCGGCCGCTTCGGCGGCGGCACTGAGCCACACGAACACGGCGATCACGACGAGAAAGGCATTGCTCACCACGAACAGCCCCACGAGCGCGAACAGGAGCGCGAAGACCTTGCCGATGTTGGCGGCGATCACGGTTGCCTTCGCGAACGGCATGCGCATCGCGAGCGCGGCGCGAAGCACGCGCCCGCCGTCCATCGGGAAGGCGGGCAGCAGGTTGAACACGGCGAGAATCACGTTGACCCACCAGACCTGCGCCACGAACGCTCCGACGGAATCCGACGGGATGCCCGACGTGACGAGGGGCGTCCCGGCGATCCGCAGCGCGATGTAGAGAACGACGATGATGCCGACGGTCACGGCAGGACCGGCGATTGCGATCGCAAACTCCTGCTGCGGTCGCTCCGGCATTCGCTCGAGTTGGGCCACGCCGCCGATCGGAAGCAGCGTGATGCTGCGCGTCCTGACACCGAATCGCGCCGCGGTCAACGCGTGGCCGTACTCGTGGAGCACGACGGACGCGAAGATCACCAGCGTCAACAAGACGCCCGCGAGTGCCGCGCCCGCCGTGCGTGCGCGAGCGTAGTCGGCCAGGGCGACCCAAGCCAGAAGAATCAGAAAGGTCGCGTGTACGTCGATCTGGATCCCGGCGATTCGTGCAATCTTCCATGACCATCGCATGATCGGCGAGATCCGTTTTGTGAGTGGCGGACTTCACGGGCGGTGAGCTCGTCGAGCGTCGAGAGAAGGCGGTCCAGCCGAGGCGCGCCTTGCCTGACGCTCGATCGCGCCCGCGGCCGCTACGCCGGTGTCGGCGTGGCGCCGGACCGACTGGCGATTGCGCTCCAGAGCGCCAGGACGGCGACCACGATGCCAAAGATGATGCTGTCTACGCGCAGGCCGTCGTTCGTCGCGGCGTAGCCGTAGAGCCACGGCGAGATGATCAGCCAGAGGCCGAGAATGAAATTGATCCAGCTCTGCCAAGTCGTTTCGGCGCCGGAGAACCGCATGGCGGCGAGGATGACGACGATGATACCGACGATGACGCCGTTCCAGGCGGCACCGATGTGTTCGCCGTAGCCGAAGACCCAGGGCGAGATGATGACCCAAATGCCCGCAAGAACGTTCAATCCGCTCGCAGTGCGCACCTGGGTGTTGTGGCCGTGCGCGTATCCGGTATGGACATGTGCGCTTGTCATTTTGTCCCCTCCTTCGCTTTCCGATAAATGAGCATCCATCTATGCGGCAAGCCTCGGACCGAGTGCACAAACAAAGAGCGATTTTCGTCACGTCGAGGTCGTGTCGTGCTCGCCAGCGTCGCGTCGCGTTGACATAGGGGGAGGGAGTATCTAGGTTACAGTGTACCCCCCAGGGGTATGCGACAACGCTGGGCCGGAGACAGACGGATGACTGCTACCAACACGAAGCCCGCGGGCGCACGGCGTGCGGCGCCAGACCGCAAGGTCGTCATCCCGGTCACGGGCATGACCTGCGCCGCGTGTCAGGCGCGCGTGCAGCGGGCGCTGACCAAAGCGCCAGGCGTCGTCGACGCGTCCGTCAACTTGATGATGGCCAATGCCACCGTCTCGTTCGACCCGTCCGCCACCGAGCCCGAGACTCTCGTCGAGGCGATTCGCGCCACCGGCTATGGTGCCGACCTGCCGGCGCCCGATCGCTCGGTCTTCGAGGACCAGGAGGAACGCGACCGGGCGCAGCGTGACGAATTTCTCGAGCTGCGCCGGAAGGCGATCGCGAGCGCAGTCGTCGGCGTCGTCGTCATGATCGCGTCGATGCCGCTCATGGCGGCCGAATCGCACGCGGCCGCTGGCGCCGTGGCCGATCCGTTCATGCGGTGGGTGATGACCTCGTTGACGCCGGCCCTGCGCGTCGCGCTGCCGGGCCTCTATGCTGTGCCGGCGCCGATCCTGTCGTATGGTTTGCTCGCGCTCACGCTCGGTACGATGATCTTTGCCGGCCGCCACTTCTATACCCGCGCGTTCGCGTCCTTCCGCCACCGTTCGGCGGATATGAATACGCTAATCGCCGTCGGGACAGGCGCGGCGTTCATCTACTCGGTCATCGCCACGGTCGCACCGGGGTTCTTTGCCGCGAACGGCGTCCAGCCCGATGTCTACTACGAGGCGGTGGTGATCATCATCGCGCTCATTCTCACCGGAAACGCGTTCGAGGCGCGCGCCAAACGACAAACGGCCACCGCGCTGCGTGCGCTGGCCCGGCTGCAGCCCAAGACGGCGCGCATCGTCCGCGACGACCGCGAGCTCGACGTGGCCATCGATCAGGTGCTGGCTGGTGATGTCGTTGTGGTTCGACCCGGTGAGCGCATCCCCGTGGACGGCGAGATCATCTCCGGACAGAGTGCCGTCGACGAGTCGATGATCACCGGCGAATCGATGCCGGTGGAAAAGCAGGCCGGCGCGCGAGTAATCGGCGGAACGATCAACGGGACGGGGTCGTTCCGTTATGGCGCGACCAGGCTCGGCGCGGACAGTCTCCTCGCGCAAATCGTCAAGCTGATGCGCGACGCCCAGGGGACGCGCGCGCCGATTCAGGCGCTCGCCGATCGCGTGAGCGCCGTGTTCGTACCCGTCGTGATCGCGATCGCAGTCGTCACGTTCGTGGTCTGGTTCGTCGTGCTGCACGCCGGCGGTACCGTTGGAGGCGCCGCAGCGGTCCGTGCCTTCGCCGCCGCCGTGGCGGTGCTCATCATCGCCTGTCCATGCGCGATGGGCCTCGCCGTGCCGACCGCCGTCATGGTGGCGAGCGGGAAGGGCGCCGAGCTGGGCATTCTCATCAAAGGCGGCGAGGCGCTTCAGCGCGCGAGCGATGTCACGACCGTCGTGCTCGACAAGACGGGAACGGTGACGGAAGGGAAACCGGCCGTCACGGATCTCATCCAGGCAGGCGATGGCGTCTGGTCGCGAAGGGAGTTGCTGGCGCTCGCGGCATCACTCGAGCGCTCGAGCGAGCATCCCCTCGCCGATGCGATCGTACGCCACGCCGAGGCGCAAGGCGTCGCGCTGCGGCCGGTGGAGAGCTTTCGCTCGATCACGGGGCGCGGAGCCAGCGGCGCGATCGATGGTCACGCCGTCGTCGTCGGCAACGAGGGGTTGATGACCGATCGCGCCGTGCCGGTCGCGTCGTTCGCGGACGACGTCGCGCGTCTCTCGGCGGACGGGAAGACACCGATCTACGTCGCGGTGGACGGCCGGCTGGCGGGTGTGATCGCGATCGCCGATCCGATCAGGCCGACGTCCCGGGCCGCGATCGCCGAACTACGCGCCATCGGCCTCGACGTGGTCATGCTCACCGGCGACAACCAGCGGACGGCCGATGCGGTCGCGCGCGCGGCAGGGATCGAGCGCGTCGTGGCCGGCGTGCTCCCCGACGCCAAGGTCGCCGAGGTGGCGCGACTTCAGCAGGAGGGACGCGTGGTCGCGATGGTCGGTGACGGCATCAACGACGGCGCAGCCATCGCTCGCAGCGACGTCGGGTTCGCGATCGCGACCGGGACCGACGTCGCCGTCGAAGCGGCGGACGTGGCGCTCATGCGCGGCGACCTCGCCGGCGTCGTCCGCGCGATCACGCTGTCGCGCCGCACCATGCGGACGATGAAGCAGAATCTGTTCTGGGCGTTCGTATACAACGTGATCGGGATCCCGGTGGCGGCGGGAGTGCTCTATCCGGTCTTCGGCATTCTGCTGAGCCCGATCCTGGCGAGTGTGGCGATGGCGTTCAGTTCCGTGAGCGTCGTGTCGAACAGCCTTCGTCTGCGGCGCGTTCGAATCGCCTGACGCCGCGAGACACACCAACGGTGTCGACCAGGAGGAAGCAATCGATGGCCAGACAGGCCAAGAGCAACGGGAACGGTGCGGTGATTGCGCGAAAGGCCGTCGCCGTCGACGACGATGCCAAGCAGCGAAACCTCAAGCGTCTGCGGCGCATCGAGGGACAGGTGCGCGGGTTGCAAAAGATGGTGGACGAGGAGCGGTACTGCGCCGACGTCATGATGCAGATCGCCTCGGTCCACGAGGCACTGCGCGCCGTCGGCCGCGAGTTGATGCGCAACCATCTCAAGCACTGCGCGACGACGGCCATCCGCTCCGACGCGGCCGACGCGGAGGCGATGTACGACGAGCTCGTGGAGCTGATGTACAAGCACAGTCGCTGAGCCCGGCCCCTATCTCGACGCTCGCGCCGCCGGCCGTTACTCGCTCCGAAGCGCCAGCGCCGGATCAACCGCGGCGGCGCGCCGTGCGGGCAGCCAACTTGCCGCCGCCGCCACCGCGAGCAACGCGACCGCCGACCCAAACAGCGTCGCCGAATCGGTCGGGCTGACGCCGAACAGCAGCGATCCGAGCGCCCGCGTCATCGCGATCGCTCCGATCACGCCGCCGCCGATGCCGACGAACGTCACCACCATCGCTTGACGCACGACCATTCCGCGCACCTCGCTCGCCTGTGCGCCGAGAGCGAGACGCACCGCGATCTCCTTGGTGCGCAGACTCACCACGTACGCGATCACCGCATAGATGCCGACAGCGCCGAGGACGAGCGCGAGCGACGACGCGATGCCGAGCAGCAGGAGCGTGAATCTCGTACGCGCCTCCGCCCCTGCGACCACAGCGGGCATGCCGCGCGCCGAATAGAGCGGAATCGACGAGTCGGCGCGACGTACGGCGTCTTCGGCTTGCGCGGCGATCAGTTCCGGGGCGCCCGCGGTACGCACGACGACCGCGACGTCGCGGGGCGTCCAGCGCGCCGTGTCGGATCCGGCCGGGGCCGCACCCATTCCACCCATCCCGCCCGGCGTGGCCGGTATCGTGACGATCGGCAGATAGATCGTTTCGTCGGGCGGTTGCTCGAGCGTCGTACCGCGCACATTGCCTGTGACGCCGATGATGGTGAACCACTCGCCGGTGGGCATCGTGCGCACGCGTTTGCCGATCCCATGGCCGCCCGGCCAGTATCGCTCGGCTAGCGCGCGGCTCACGATCACGTCGCGGCGCGGGGCGGCCGGGTCGGGCGGCTCGAACGTGTGTCCCTCGAGGAAAGGAATCCCGAGGGCGCGAAAGTATCCGGGGCTGGCGAATGCGACTTGATGAATGTTGGGAATCGTCCCGGGACGCGTGGGGGGATCCTCGACCCAGAGCGCGGTATCCTGGCGCGCCTCGTCGTCGAGTGGAAGCTTCGTCACGACGCCAGTCGCCTGCACGCCGGGTAGTGCGGCGATGTCGCCAATCGC
>Ga0157370_10005491_pt1 | contig 14219 bp, 5 predicted proteins | sample C35metaG_FD_113463 | JGI IMG/M metagenome (GOLD analysis project Ga0157370, IMG submission 113463) | Corn rhizosphere microbial communities from Kellogg Biological Station, Michigan, USA - C3-5 metaG | ecosystem: Host-associated > Plants > Roots > Rhizosphere > Soil | place: USA: Michigan...
GCACGTGTGCTGCACCGAGCTAGCTGCTCGGCTCGTCCATCGCGCCGGTCGCGTGTTAAACTTTAGCAGCCCGCTGCATAATGTGCTGCGCTGTCTCACCCGCCTCACTCAAACTATTGGCCACATAGCGAGTTGGGTTGCCCGCATCCCACCATAAATGCAAAATAGACTGTGAGGCCGTGCAGTGCTGCACACGTCCCCGGAGCATGAGATGGCCGCATAATTCCATTGTTGGCCGGCAACGGGACCTCATCACTTCTGACCTGAATGGCTGACAATCGTCCGCACTTCGAAATTCCCATTGAGAGAGTCCGCACTGCGCCGATCAAGGTGCGGGGACAGTCAAAACCGTACTCGCGAGCCAACTATTCTGCGCACGCAGACTTTCTCCGGGAGCGCACCGCCGCCATTCAGGCGTACGTGTCGGACACGGCTGACGCAACCGCATCGGAGGCTGTTTTCCTCCAAGTTCGTACGCCACACGAACTGCCAGCACGGGGAGAACGGCAACGACTCGGCAGTGCCGGGCTCGACGTCGTCGCGTTGTCGTCGGTCGACGCAAACAGCGCGACCGTTCAGCTACGCAAATCAGAACTGCACGCACTCGAACAAAAGATTCGCGTTTATGGCGCGACGCCAGAGAATCGAGGTAAATCGCATTTCGCGGTGATTGACGACATACGTCCGGTACCGATTGAAGAAAAGCTTTCTCCCGAGCTTATGGTAGATGACAATAGCGCGCGCGACTGCCTCCTGGTCTTCTACGCGAACCTGAGCGATCGAGATCGCGCCGGCATACTCTTGGCCGTTCGGTCCTTTATGGCGCGGACCGGATTGCCAGTCGCAGCCGAGCGACGACTGAGCAACGGAGTTACGCTGGTCGAGGCAACGCTTCGACCCTCCGAAGCACGCGCAGTCGGGACCGCGTTCACGACCCTTCGTCAAGTCGTGCCGAACAATGTCTTCTTTGTCCCCGACGGGCGTAGGATCAGCATGATTTCAGCCGCGATTCGTGTCGATCCTCCGGAGGGCACCACCAGCGTTGCCGTTGTCGACACCGGTGTTAGTTCCGCATGTACTGGCGTCACGAGAGCCGTTATTGCCACAATACCACAGCTTCCGGAGGGCTCGGTGAGCCCGCATCTGGAGCATGGTACGTTCGTCGCCAGCCGGGTCCTCTATGGCGACGAACTCGAGAATGGCTTGCGATCAGGTCTCCTGAAACCGCAGTGCCCGATTGTTGACATTCCGGTTATCGGGGTGGATGCGAACGGTCGGGAGGTTCCTGTTCACGAAGGCCACCTCGCCTCCGCGATCGACGCGATCATTCCGGCGCTCCCGGCTTCGGCTCGCGTCATGAACGTCTCTCTCGGAACAAACGCGCCAGCAAGTGACGGTCAGGTGTCGATTGTGGCTCAAGTCCTGGACAAGCACGCACGTGACAAGGATATCGTCGTAGTTACGACCGCTGGTAACATTCGCGATCCGCGGCTTCTGGCGCAGTACCCGTCAGCTCACCCGCAACCATGTTGCAGGATTGATTCGCCTGGCGATTCGCTGCTCGCAATCACCGTGGGGTCGATAGCGAAATACGTGGACACTGGGTCGCTCAGCCGGGCACGAGAGCTTTCGGCTTTCTCTCGACGCGGGCCAGGTCCGTTCGGCGGAATCAAGCCAGATGTCGTTGCCCACGGAGGCAACTGCTTGGCAGATGGGTCTACCTCGTCGCGCATCGGCGTTCATGGCTTGGCTGCTAGCGGTAGCTCATGGGAATGCGACTACGGCACCAGCTTCGCGGCGCCGCTCGTATCCAGCATGGCCGCGAAGCTGTTCGATCACTACGGCAATCCCAGCGCGAATCTGGTGCGCGCCCTCCTGTTGCATTTCACACAACCAGCCCTAAGTCCATCGATCCCTTGTCAACGAGAACATCTTGTCGGCCTCGGTGAGCCGGATCTCGATGCAGCTCGATGGGCTTCCGAACACTCAGCCGCGTTCCTTCATTCGGGACAGCTTACCGCGGCCACACACACCTTTCTCCCGTTCTTTGTTCCCGCGTGCCTGGCTGTGAATGGAAATGGACGGCTTCAGATAAAGGTCACTGTCGTGATCAATCCGCCCGTCTCGCCAGACAATCAGCTTGAGTATTCTCAAGCTCGGGTCAGCTTAGGTCTGCGGAAGCCGTCTGAAGTGGGGCATCGGAGCGTTGGCGTGGGCCGCGACACGGTAGATGCTGATAAGTGGTCTCCCGTCTCGCAGTTGACACGGTCGTTCACTCGGTCGTACGAGACCGGCGGGTGGGAGCTGCAGCTTCGACTCTGGACGCGTGGAGTTTCGGCAGGGTTTCGTCAGAGCTACGCAGCCGTAATCGAAGTTGTCGATGCGACGGCCACTCAGCCCGTGCGATCGTCTGTGGAAGCGGAAGTCGGCCCTGCATTCAGCGTCGCGGCCATTCGCGCCGCCGCCTAGGGATCGTTGCAGCTGACGAACGATTTTGGGATTACGGACGCTGCGCATGCGGTCCTGTTTGACTCGTTCGCAGCTGAACTCGGGTGTCTTGCCTCCAGACGAACAACGAATGAGTCACCAATCCGCAGAGTGAAATGGAACAAGGTCAGCTCAACTGGGTCGCGAATTTCATCTGGGGAATTGCTGACGACGTTCTCCGAGATCTCTACGTCCGCGGCAAGTACCGCGACGTGATCCTGCCCATGACGGTCCTGCGCCGGCTCGACGCCGTGCTCGAGCCCACGAAGCACGCTGTTCTCGACATGAAGGCCTCGCTTGATAAGGCCAAGATCACGAACCAGGAGCAGGCCCTGCGCCAGGCGGCGAGGCAGGCCTTTTACAACACCTCGAAGTTTACGCTGCGCGATCTCAAGGCTCGTGCGAGTCAGCAGCAGCTCAAGGCGGACTTCGAAGCGTACCTCGATGGCTTCTCCCCGAGCGTCCAGGACATCCTGCAGAACTTCGAGTTCCGCAACCAAATCCCGCGGCTCTCCAAGGCCGATGCTCTCGGCACGCTGATCGAGAAGTTCCTCTCGCCCGACATCAACCTGAGCCCGAACCCTGTGTTCAACGGGGACGGCTCGGTGAAGCATCCCGGGCTCGACAACCACGGCATGGGCACGGTGTTCGAGGAGCTGGTTCGTCGCTTCAACGACGAGAACAACGAAGAGGCCGGCGAGCACTGGACGCCCCGCGACGCGGTGCGGCTCATGGCGAAGCTGATCTTCCTGCCCATCGCCGACCGGATCGAGTCGGGCACCTACCTGCTCTACGACGGCGCGTGCGGGACGGGCGGCATGCTCACCGTTGCGGAGGAGACGCTCCGGCAGCTTGCCCGGCAGCACGGCAAGGAAGTCGCGACCCACCTCTACGGCCAGGAGATCAACGCCGAGACCTACGCGATCTGCAAGGCCGACCTGCTGCTCCAGGGCGAGGGCGACGCGGCGGACAACATCGTCGGCGGGCCGGAGTACTCGACGCTCGCGAACGACGCGTTCCCCTCGCGCGAGTTCGACTTCATGCTGTCGAATCCGCCTTACGGCAAGAGCTGGAAGACCGACCTCGAGCGTATGGGCGGCAAGGACGGCCTGAGGGACCCGCGCTTCCTGATCGAGCACGGCGGCGACGCCGAGTACCCGCTCGTCACCCGTTCGAGCGACGGCCAGATGCTGTTCCTCGCCAACATGCTCTCGAAGATGAAGCACGGGACCACGCTCGGCAGCCGCATCGCCGAGGTGCACAACGGCAGCTCGCTCTTTACCGGCGATGCGGGCCAGGGCGAAAGCAACATCCGCCGCTGGATCATCGAGAACGACTGGCTCGAGGCCATTGTCGCGCTGCCGCTCAACATGTTCTACAACACCGGGATCGCGACCTACATCTGGGTGCTCTCGAACCGCAAGCCGCAGCGCCGCAGGGGCCAGGTGCAGCTCATCGACGCGACGCAGTGGTTCACGCCCCTGCGCAAGAACCTCGGCAAGAAGAACTGCGAGCTGTCGGACGATGACATCGCGCGCATCTCGGACACCTTCCTCGCCTTCAAGGAGACCGAGCAGTCGAAGATCTTCCCCAACGCCGCTTTCGGCTACTGGAAGGTGACCGTCGAGCGCCCGCTGCGGCTCAAGCGCATCGATCGTGAGCGGGCCTACACGCCCAAGGAGATCAAAGCGCTCAAGGAGACGTCCGAGCGCGCCACCGACGCCCCGCCCGTCATCAGGAGGATCCACAGGAAAGGCACCGCGGCCGATCCGCTACGTGGACTCTTCGAGACCCGGATCGGCGGCAAGCCCGCCGTCGTCGAATACGAGCCCGATCCCGGCCTGCGCGACAGCGAGCAGGTGCCGCTGCTCGAACCCGGTGGCATCGAGGCCTTCCTGCGCCGCGAGGTTATGCCGCACGCCGCCGACGCCTGGTACGTGCCGGACAGCGTGAAGACCGGCTACGAGATCAGCTTCACCCGCTACTTCTACAAGCCGCAACCGCTGCGGACGCTCAATGAGATCCGTGCTGACATCCTGGCACTGGAGAATGAGGCCGCAGGGCTGCTGGGGGAGATCATCGGCTCCGTAAGCGCCGAGGGCCTTGCACGATGAACATGCGAGGAAGGAGCGCATGGTGCTAGAGCAACTCATCGTCGCCTGGAGTCAGGAACGCCCGGCATGGCAACGGGAAGTCATGCGTCGAGTGGCAGCCGGTGAGACGTTCTCCCAGGAAGACTACGACAGCCTGGTCGAAGTCATCGTCGAGGGGAAGGAACTTCCGGTGGGCCTCTTCGGGCTCGATCAGCTGCCACCGGCCGCGTCTGAGGACGTTTCGGTTTGCCTCCTGGCGGTTGAGAAGCCCCAGCACGTAAACGCTCTGGAATCGAAGGAGCCTCTGACCTTCGAGCCTCGAGGGTTGACGATTGTTTACGGCGACAACGGCAGCGGAAAGTCCGGCTACGCGAGGCTGCTGAAGCGCATTATGCGGTCTCGTCACCGGGAGGACGTGCTGACAGATGTCTTCCGTGACACGGCTTTGGCGCAGCCGACCGCTACACTCTCGGTCCAGATCGGCGACGCCGAGATTTCCCTCGCATGGCCGGAGTCCGCCCGTCCGGAACTGCAGCGCATGCTCTTCTACGATGCGGCCTGCGGCGGTGCGTATATAGGCAGTGAATCGGCTTTCCCGTACCGCCCATCGGCCCTGTTCGTCATGGACGGCCTTATTGACGCCTGCGTGGCGGTCCGCGCGCGCATTGACGTCAAGCTTGCGGAGAACGGCGCGTCAGCTAGCCAATTACCAACTGTCTCCGAGGAGGTGCGAGGGTGCGACACCGGGCAATTCCTTCTCTCTCTCTCTGCGAGCTCCTCGATCGAGAGACTTGACGCGCTGATCGCTAGCTTCGAGGCGACTAATGAGACGATCGACGAACTCAAGGATCAGGAAGCTCACCTGCGTCTCGCTGACACTACTAAGGCTCGACAGCAGCTCACCCGCCAAGCCGAGAAGCTGATCACGCTGAGTAGCCATATCGAATGCCTTGATGCCGCGGTGGGCAGCGCGGCTCTCGCCGATATTAGAAGTGAACTAGCTGCGGTTAAGACACTTAAAGACGCGGGAGCGTTACTTGCGCGCTCCTTCGAATTGGAGCCTTTGGCGGGCGTTGGAAGCTCTCCTTGGAAGGCCCTTTGGGATGCCGCCCAACGCTTCTCAAAGGAGCACGCCTACCCGAACGACGACTTCCCGTTTCTGGGCAATGAGTGCCGGTGCGTACTGTGCCAGCAACCGTTGGAGGCGCAGAGCAGAAGTCGCCTCGCTCGGTTCCACGAGTTTGTCCGAAGCGACACTCAAGTCCAACTGCAGAATGCGACGCACGCCTACGAGCAAAGAGTCCAGGCTTTGCGACTGCTTACGGTCTCACCACGTGCCATCGCGGACAACCTCAAGGATCTTGAAGAAACGAATGCCGACATTGTCGCTGGCGTCCGGACGCTCCTCTCGGTCTACGAGGCTGCAAGCGAGAAGGTGCGCGAGGCACTGTCACACCACCTTGAGCCTCCCCAGGTCACAATCGAGCATGGAGCTCTCATCAACCGTCTCAGGGAAGCCAGTGCAGCCGCAAACGCGGCTGCTGAGGAGCTCGATAACCCAGCGAGAATTCAGAAGCAGGTTGCTGCTCTCGCCGCAAGGCGAGCGGAGCTCGAGTTGCTCGAGCAGCTCACGAAGTCGCGGCCAGCAATTCTCAACGAGATCGCGCGCCTAACGGAGCGCGACGCGCTGGAAGCGGCGAAGAGTGCTGCGTCGACTACGGGCATTACGAAGAAGATCCTAGAGCTTTCCGAGCAAAGCATCACTGACGTGGTACGTGACACCTTCACGAGAGAGACGGACAGGCTTCGACTAGAACGGGTGACGCTTGCCAGGACTCGGGCGGAGAAAGGAGCCCTGCTTCATCAGCCAAAGCTCGTTGGGGCACGCCAGCAGGTTCCGTTGCCAAGGGTGTTCAGCGAAGGCGAGCGGACGGCGCTGGGACTTGCGGCGTTCTTCACCGAGGCTCACCTCGATGGTTCCAAGTCGGCACTCATCATTGATGACCCTGTGACGTCGCTCGATCATATCCGCCGGGGCCTCGTAGCGAGTCGGCTTGCAGCGCTCGCCGGGATTCGACAAGTGGTCCTGTTTACCCACGACGTCGCGTTCGTGGCGGATCTTAAGCGGGAGGCCGTTGCGAGGGGTGTCCCGGTCGCAGAGCGTTCTGTCATGAGAAGCCGGGCGGACGAGCGTAAACCAGGTGCCTGCACTACGAAACACCCATGGAAGGCGAAAGATGTTTCAGCGCGCCTCGATGAACTTCGGCGGGAGCTCAGTCGAATCAGGAAAGAGAGCAGCATCTGGGACGAGAAACAGTACGAGGAAGCTGTCGCCGTCTGGGCCGGTAGTCTGTCAGAGACATGGGAGCGCATTTTCAGCCAGGAAATCGTCGGACCTGTCCTTGCGGACGGCGGTCTGGAGGTGCGTCCGATGATGGTGAAAGCCCTGGCTCGCTTCTGCGACGACGATCATCGTGAGTTCGCGGGCAGCTATGGCCGGGTGTCGCAATGGGCTAAGCGTCACGACAAGAGCGCCGCGGTGAACTACGTCGCCCCCGATATCGACGAGCTTGACGAAGAACTTCGATTGGTCGATAACTGGTTTAAACGTGTCAAGGGATACAAGGCATGACCGCTCACGTCAAACCGTATCCCGCGATGAAGGAATCCGGCGTTCCTTGGCTGGGGAAAGTGCCGGAGCATTGGAGAACAGAGCGCGCGAAGTGGCTGTTCCGAAGAATGAATAGACCCGTTCGTGAAACCGATCAGGTCGTGACCTGCTTCCGAGATGGAACGGTTACGCTTCGGACGAACCGCCGCGTGGGCGGATTCACCGAATCGCTCAAAGAGATCGGTTACCAAGGCATCCGTCGTGGCGACCTGGTGATCCATGCCATGGACGCTTTTGCTGGAGCCGTTGGAGTGTCCGATGTCGACGGCAAAGGTACACCGGTGTACTCGGTTTGCGAGCCGCGACCGATGGTGGACGCGCACTATTACGCTTACGCGATCCGTGAGATGGCGCGAAGCCAGTGGATTCAGGCCCTGGCAAAGGGTATCCGGGAGAGATCGACCGACTTTCGATTCGAAGGATTCGGCTCGCAGCCGGTGCCACTCCCACCCCTACCCGAACAAGCCGCCATCGTCCGCTTCCTCGACTACGCGGACCGGCGGATTCGGAAGTACATCCGCGCCAAACAGACGTTGATCAAGCTGCTGGAAGAGCAGGTCGCGGTGCGCGCATCGGCTACGATGCAACTCCCGGCGTGCAGAGCCAAGAGGTTGCAGAACGTCGCGGTCGAATGTCTTCGGCCTATAGGCCGGGAAGCTGGTGAACTGTACGTGCCGCTGGGCTTGTATAACCGGGGACGCGGCATCTTCCACAAGCCACCGACGTTTGGCGTTGACCTGGGGGACTCAAGCTTCTCGTGGGTCGAGCCGGGCGACTTGATCGTGAGTGGTCAGTTTGCATGGGAAGGGGCCGTCGCGCTTGCGTCGGCGGCGGAAAGCCGAAAGATCGTCAGCCACCGGTATCATCTACTTCGAGGAGTCGAGGGGCAGACGACAACCCCTTACCTGTGGGCGCTGCTGCGTTCGGATTTCGGCGCCATGATTCTTGACCAGCATTCCCGCGGAGCGGCTGGCCGTAATCGCCCGTTGAACCTTCGGACGCTGTTGAAAGAGATGGTTCCTGTTCCTCCGTTTGAAGCTCAGTTAGCACTGGACGAACTCGTAGAGACGATTGCGCCCCTTCGCGCTCAAGCCGCAGCTGCAGTCGCGAATTGCCGCGAGTTCCGCGTGCGCTTGATCGCCGACGTCGTCACCGGAAAGCTGGACGTGCGCGATGCGGCAGCGCGGCTACCGAAAGACGTCGACCAGGCCGAGCCGCTCGACGAGATTGAGTCCGAGGGCGAAGGGGGCGAAACGGGCGCCGACGACACTTCCGAGGTCCTGGAAGAGGCAGAGGCGTGACCTCCGACATCTCCGAACGCGGTCTCGAACGGCTGATTTGTACGGCGTTGACCGGCTCGCCCTGCGACCCGGGCATGGTCAGGCCGGCCGCCGTGCACGAACGTCCCGCCGCATACGCCGCGGGCTGGATCGGCGGACGCCCGGAGGACTACGACCGCGAGTACTGCGTGGACCTCGCACAGCTCTCCGCCTTCCTGTGCGAGACGCAGCCGGAGGTGGTGGACGCTCTCAACCTCGACGGAGATGGGCCCACTCGTCGCAAGTTCCTCGCGCGGCTCCAAGGTGAGATCAGCAAGCGCGGCACCATCGATGTGCTGCGCCATGGGCTCAAGCACGGACCGCATCACCTCGACCTCTTCTACGGCACGCCTTCGCCAGGCAACGCGAAGGCCGCCGAGCGCTATGGGGCCAACGGCTTCAGCGTCACTCGTCAGCTTCGCTACAGCCGCGACGAGACGCAGCGCGCGCTGGATGTGGGCCTGTTCATCAACGGATTGCCCGTCGCCACCTTCGAGCTGAAGAACAGCCTGACCAAGCAGACGGTGGAGGACGCCGTCCAGCAGTACCAGCGCGACCGCGACCCGCGCGAGAAGCTCTTCGAGTTCGGACGCTGCGTGGTGCACTTCGCCGTGGACGACCACGAGGTGCGCTTCTGTACGCACCTGAAGGGCAAGGGCTCGTGGTTCCTGCCCTTCAACCAGGGTTGGAACGATGGCGCGGGTAACCCGCCCAACCCGAACGGCCTCAAGACCGATTACCTCTGGAAGCGCATCCTCACCCGCGACGGTCTGACGGACATCCTCGAGAACTACGCGCAGATCGTCGAGACGAAAGACGAAAAGACCGGCAGGAAGAAGGCGGTGCAAATCTGGCCACGCTTCCATCAGCTCGATGTGGTGCGCCGGCTGCTGGCCGACGCGCGGACAAACGGTGCCGGCCAACGCTACCTGATCCAGCACTCGGCTGGCAGCGGCAAGTCGAACTCTATCGCCTGGCTGGCACATCAGCTCATCGGTCTCACGAGGGACGAAGCGACGGTCTTCGACTCGATCATCGTCGTCACCGACCGCCGGATCCTCGATCAGCAGATCAAGGACACCATCAAGCAGTTCGCGCAGGTGGGCGCTACTGTCGGACACGCTGAGCATTCCGGCGACCTGCGCAAGTTCATCGCCGACGGGAAGAAAATCATCATCTCCACAGTGCAGAAGTTTCCGTTCATCCTCGAAGAAATGGGGAGCGAGCACCGCGGCCGGCGCTTCGCGATCATCATCGACGAGGCGCACTCGAGCCAGGGCGGGAGGACTTCGGCGGCGCTGTCGATGGCGCTCTCCACGGCTGGCGCCGCGGACGACGACGAGACGGTCGAGGACCGGATCAACCGCCTGATGGAGGCGAAGAAGCTACTGCCCAACGCCAGCTACTTCGCTTTCACCGCGACGCCCAAGAACAAGACGCTCGAGATCTTCGGCGCGCCCGAGCCGCAGCTCGACGGCACCGTGAAGCACCGGCCGTTCCACAGCTACACGATGCAGCAGGCGATCCAGGAGGGTTTCATCCTGGACGTTCTCAGGTACTACACACCCGTCGACAGCTACTACAAGCTGGTTAAGAAAGTCGAGGGTGACCCGGAGTTCGACACGAAACGCGCGAAGAAGAAGCTGCGCCGCTATGTCGAGAGCCATGACCACGCGATCCGGCTCAAGGCCGAGATCATGGTGGATCACTTCCATGAGCAGGTGCTGGCGCTCAACAAGATTGGCGGTGAGGCGCGCGCGATGGTGGTGACGAGCGGCATCGAGCGCGCCATTCAGTACTACCACGCGATCCGCGACTATCTCGCCGAGCGCAAGAGCCGCTACCAGGCCGTCGTGGCGTTTTCCGGCGAGCACGAGTACGGCGGCGTAAAGGTGACCGAAGCGTCGCTCAACGGCTTCCCATCGAGCCAGATCGCCGACAAGATCCGGGACGACCCATACCGCTTCCTCATCTGCGCCGACAAGTTCCAGACCGGGTATGACGAGCCGCTGTTGCACACGATGTACGTGGACAAGATTCTCTCTGGCATCAAGGCGGTGCAGACGCTCTCGCGTCTCAACCGCGCGCACCCGAAGAAGCACGACGTGTTCGTGCTCGACTTCATGAACGACGCCGACACCATCCAGGCGGCGTTCGCGGACTATTATCGCACAACGATCCTCGCCGAGGAGACCGACCCGAACAAGTTGCACGACCTCAAGGCCGTGCTAGACGGCTACCAAGTCTACGCCGCGGCGCAGGTGGACGAACTTGCGACTCTCTACCTGGGCGGTGCGGACCGCGACCAGCTCGATCCCATCCTCGATGCCTGCGTCGCCGACTATCGGGAGCGTCTCGACGAGGACGGGCAGGTGGACTTCAAGGGGAAGGCGAAGGCTTTCCTGCGGGCGTACGGGTTCCTCTCGTCGATCCTCCCCTACACCAGCGCCGAATGGGAGAAGCTCTCGATCTTGCTGACCTTCCTCGTGCCCAAGCTCCCGGCCCCCGTAGAGGAGGACCTGTCCAAGGGCATCCTCGAAGCGATCGACATGGACAGCTACCGGGTCGAGAAGAAAGCGGCGATGAAGATCCAGCTCGCCGACGCGGACGCGGAGATCGAGCCGGCGCCGACCACGGGCGGCGGCCACAAGCCCGAGTCCGAACTCGACCGGCTGTCGAACATCCTCAAGACCTTCAACGACCAATTCGGGAACATCCCGTGGACCGACGCCGATCGCGTGCACAAGCTCATCACGGAGGACATCCCGAGCCGCGTGGCGGCGGACAGGGCGTATCAGAATGCCCGACAGAACTCCGACAAACAGAACGCTCGCATCGAGCACGACAAGGCGCTCGCACGCGTCATGACGGCCGTGCTCAAGGACGACACCGAGCTGTTCAAGCAGTTCATGGACAATGAGTCGTTCAAGCGCTGGCTGACGGATACGGTGTTCGGGCTCACCTACGGAACACCAACAGGCGGACTCTAGTCTACGACGTCACGGGTCGTTTTGAGATGGAGCCATGAGACGCCGATCGGCGTAAAGTGCAGTTGAAACCGGGGTAGCGCAGCAACAGCGATGGACGGTCGGGGTCTTGTGCGTGCCGTAGTTGTCCAAGATCAAATCCACCTCGAACTCCCCCAGCACTTTCGCGTCGATGGTGTACAGAAAGTGCAGAGGCTCCTCCGGCTTTGTTGCGAAGCGCTCACGTGGCGCCGGAGCATCACTATCCGTACTTTCTGATTGTAAGTGGCCAGAACGCAGCGATTCAAAGGACGATTACGACGCCAACAACAACGACAGCATCGGCCACAGTAATTGGCAATACGGCGTACGGCACAGCAACGACGACTGGCAGTAAGATCTACGTCATCTCCCCACCGAGTACGACAAACACGATCGTCTGCCTCAAAGACAAGCCATCATCTGGCTTGTACTATGACGCTGGGATCTAGATAACTCGCCTGGTCAAAAATATGGGATTAAGCCTGTGTCGAATCCCTGGATCTGCATCCCGCTTCCTCCTTGGTTCCCCGGAGCTTGGCTGATTCTTCGTTCGGCGCTCAGTTACTGCGCTTCACGTTTGTGCCTTAACATAAAAGCCGGCGTGCCGTAAGAAATGCCGAATGAGCGCGGGTTGGGCATGGAGGCGCCGGAAGCTCCTACGGGCGAGCGTGGCGAGGGCGGTGATCGGCGGCGGGAGCGCTCGGCGCCCAGAGTCTCATAGCCCCTTCTTCAGAGCATGCCTCGCGTGCTCAACACAGTCTAGAGTTCACGGGCCGAAGATGTCAATTACGAGTCGATTGGATTCGATCCCTACTCGCGCGGCCACTGCCCCGCTCTCACCCGTCAGTGGCATGGAGAGCCGACCAAGCGGCGAGAGATCCGCTCCGCAGACGTATGTCGTTTGCTCAGCTGAATCGTGCACCAACGACACGATTGTATCGGCACTCGGAATCGCTTCCCGTTCCGTCCACAGCACTTCAGCTTCCATGCGGCGATCACTCCAACGCTCGGCATCGCCATCCCCCCACCGGCGGACGAAAGCCTGCCACATAGCGGCCGAGTCTGGATCAGCCCAGAACTCGCGCGGCTCAGTCTCACTGCGGATGCCTGCGAGCCACTCACGAAGGCCGTTCGTCGAAGAGAAATCCGCTGGGAATGCGGCGAGCACTCGAATGATCATCGAACGGGACGGTAGGCCGGACTGGGCGAGCACAACTCCCGCTGATGTCGGCACGCCATACGTTAGCACGGGGGCAACCGTACCGGAGAGCAAATCCGCATCGGTTGCCCCTGTGTGAATCGCATGCACTCGAATCGCCTCGACAGCCCATACCAACCTGTAGACAACATCATTCTGCACGAATGCGACCGCGTCCTCGCGTCGACCGGTGGCTACCGGCTCACCTCGAACCCAGGCAGTGAGGGCGATCTCCCAATCGTCAGCAGCGTTCTCAAATGCGAACGGCGGGACGCTTCGAAGCCGCCGCGCTAGTTCGACAACGTGTTCGGCCGCAGCTTCGACATTACCGATTACTAGCGAAGCTTCAGCAGATCGTAGCAACGCGACGAGATCCACTTGGTGCTCATCGAGGAACTTTCCTGTAGCGTATCCAACTCCCGCAGCATAATAGCCGCGGCGCGCGGAAGCTGACGTCCTTGCCCACAACCACTGTGCGCGGCCGAGCATAACCTCGCGGCACAATTGTGCAGAGGCCTCTCCGCGATGAGCAAGTCGCCGAACCCAAAGAGACGCATGCAGCGCAGCGTCGAGCGCATCCGCGAGGAGTTCGGGCGCACAAGCGAGATCTTCGATGCTGCCGAACAGAGCAGCGTCAAGCTCCGCCAACACGGGCGCGATTAGTTCATGGCCCTGCGCGCCGTCGATAGCGAGATCGAGAGTCTGCACATCCCACTCAGAACCAACATTAAGTACGTACTCGCGAAGTGCGCCGCGCGTGACGCCGAGACCACGGCTGAGGAGATTGATCAGCAGCTCAACGAGCATTACGAGCCCGCTCTCGAGGCGGCGACTAGCTGAGTCGCGAACCAACTGTTGGTACCGCCGGATACGCTGGCGCCCCGACCAGCCCATCTCAAAGACCGGAAATACAGTGATACCATCGAGGTCCACGTACGCGCGGCCAGCGCGGCCGATAACATTGGCGAATTCCTCAGGCTCAATAACGTTATCGCCGAAGCGGTAGATCGACCGGAAAATGAGCACACTGCACGACAGGTCGATTCCCTGTGCGAGCGTCGGCGAGGCGATCACCAGGCGCAGGACCTTGCGTTGCAAAAGGTCCTCAATCTCGGACAGAAATGCACGCGGGAGAGCGCCGTGATGTAGTGCGACACCCTTCTGCAGTGCGCGTAGGCCAACGTGGTCATCTCCTAGCCACTCGCGACCTACTCGGAGCGCCCGCGAGATATCTGCTTCGGGCTGCAGAAGCGACGGAATGTAGCCCTGCCGTTCGAGGACCAGTAATGCCTCCCCGAGGGTCTCCACCGACCGCCGCTGTGGGCAGTAGATGAGAACCCGGTGCTCGTCAGCAAGGAACGCCCTCGCGGCGGCAAGAACGAACTCGTTGTGATCCTTCGGAAAACTTCGTCTCCGCCTACCGCGAGGCGCCTCCGGCCGCAC
>Ga0157370_10005492_pt1 | contig 14218 bp, 12 predicted proteins | sample C35metaG_FD_113463 | JGI IMG/M metagenome (GOLD analysis project Ga0157370, IMG submission 113463) | Corn rhizosphere microbial communities from Kellogg Biological Station, Michigan, USA - C3-5 metaG | ecosystem: Host-associated > Plants > Roots > Rhizosphere > Soil | place: USA: Michigan...
CGGTTCCCGTGAAGCGCAACTCGAAGAAGCGACCGTCGCGCGCGAGCACCGCGGCTGTCGCGCCGCCTGCGAGCTCGATCGTGCTGCCCACGTGCGGCGGATGGCTCGCCTTCAACTGCACGAGCGCGGTGTCGGTTCCACTCATCCGCTCGACGAGCATCTCGACTTCGCCGCCGCTTCGCTTGCGGCCATGCACGCGCGCATTGATCACCCGCGTGTCGTTGAAGACGACGAGATCGTTCTTCTCGAGCAGGTCTGGAAGATCGGTGAAGCGGAGATCAGCGAGCGATGTGCCGTCGACGTGCAGAAGACGGCTGCCCGAGCGGCGCGCGGCAGGCGTTTGCGCAATCAGCTCCGACGGCAGTTCGTAATCGAAATCGTGCAGCGTGAACGATGACATTGCGTTCATCCGGGGCGGGCGACGCAATCGCGCGATTGCGCACAGACACGGTCAACTTGTCGTCGACAAGCTGTGCACCGGATCACGTATCGCGCGAAATGCAACAACGCGTGCGCGAACAAAAGCGATCGGCCGAGCGTGGCTTGCGCTCGGCCGATTGCGCCGTACAATGCTAACGTCATAACTGCACCAGTCTGAAAAGGGCAAACCCGGCGAAAGCCGGGGGCGCAAAGTCACCGGTCTACCGGACCCAGAGGGTCCCACGACAGCGGGATTGCCGGACTGATCGCCGACGGCGGCGCTCGTTGTCAGCGCTGCTCGATGCGATGTCCAGTTGGCGCCGACGCGTCTCGTGCGTCGCTTGCTGCCGGCTGGGCGCCGTCCATTCCGCTTCGCGGCCCGTGGGCAATTCTTGCACGGCTCGGAGAGGCATTACATGCGACGGCAAACACGTACCATCGGCAGCCAACCCGCTACACGCAACCGCTCGCCCGGCCTTGCCGGCGATCTGCGTTGGCTGCTTCTCGTCACGCTCGCGATCATCGTGAGCTCGCTGCTGAGCGGTCCTGCTGCGGGCGCAGGCCTGCTGCGCAACAGCGACGGCCATGCCGTTTCCGCGCAAGGATCGGCGCATGCGGCCTACGCGAGTGGCCACATCCTCGTCGGCAGCAGGGCTTCGAGCGACGATGCAGTGTTCGAGAAGGCCCTGGTCAAGGGCGGCGGGCATTCCCTCGGCAAGATCGCGCAGCGCGTGCACGTCGTCGACGTCGCGCCGGGCGACGAGGAAGCCGCTGTCGCACGGTTGCGCGCCGATCCCAACGTCGAATTCGCGGAAGTCGACCGTTTGATACCCGCGGCGGGCGTGACGAATGATCCGATGTCGGGCAACGAATGGCACCTGGCGACGGTGGGCGCGCCGACCGCATGGACCTATTCGACCGGCGCCGGCATCACGATCGCGATCCTCGACACCGGGGTCGACGGCACCCATCCGGACCTCGTGGCGAACATGGTCCCGGGCTGGAATTTCTACGACAACAACAGCAACACGCAGGACGTCAATGGCCACGGCACAACCGTCGCCGGCGCGGCCGCGGCGGTCACGAACAACAGCGTCGGCGTCGCGTCGATCGCAGGGTCGGCGAAGATCATGCCGATTCGGATCGCCGATCCAACCGCGTATGCGCTGTGGAGCACCGTCGCGCAGGGCATCACGTACGCGGCCGATCACGGCGCGCGCGTCGTGAACCTGAGCTACGAAGGGGCGTCGGCAAGCTCGACGATCCAGCAGGCGGCGAGCTATCTCCGCTCGAAGGGAGGCGTGCTCTTCGTTGCCGCCGGCAATACGGGTGCCGTCGACAATACGCCTCCCACGGACCAGATGATGGTAGTTGCCGCCACGCTGCAGGACGACTCGCATGCGAGCTGGTCGACGTACGGCTCGTTTGTCGACATCTCCGCACCGGGTTACAACATCATCTCGACGGCGCCTGGCGGCGCGTACTGGTATTGCTGGGGCACGTCGCTCTCGACGCCGATCGTCGCGGGAACGGCGGCGCTGATTCTCGCCAAGCGTCCCGACTTCACGCCGTCGCAGGTCGATGCAACGCTCAAATCGACCGCGACCGATCTCGGTGCGCCGGGAGCGGACGTCTATTTCGGCGCCGGCCGCGTGAACGCCGCGGCGGCGCTGCAGCAGGCGGCCGCGGCGCCAACGAGTCCCTCCGATACGACGAAGCCCTCCGTTGCAATCGCATCGCCGACTGGCGGCACGGTTTCGGGAATCGTGACGTTCAGCATCAATGCATCCGACAACGTCGGCGTGACGCGCGTCGAGTTGCGCGTCAACGGCGCTCTGATCGCGACCGATACGGCGGCGCCGTGGCAGTTCGGCTGGAGCTCCACCAGCGTTGCGAACGGCAGCGTCAGCGTCACCGCAACGGCTTACGACGCGGCGGGCAATTCGGCGGTCTCGCCGGCGGTGACGCTCAACGTGTCGAACGCGACGATCGCCCCTGCTGATACGACACCGCCCACCATCGCGATCGCGTCGCCGACCGGTGGCAACGTGAGCGGCAGCGTGAAAGTCAGCGTGAATGCGAGCGACAACGTTGGCGTCACCCGCGTCGACTTCGTCGTCAACAATGCGGTGCTCGCGAGCAGCAACGTTGCGCCGTACGCATTCACCTGGAACACGAGCGCGTACGCGAACGGCGCTGCGACGCTTGCGGCGCGTGCCTATGACGCCGCCGGCAACGTCGGGACATCGGCGAACGTCGTCGTCAACGTGGCGAACTCGACGGGCGGTACCGGCGTCAGTGATACGACGCCGCCGGTCGTCACGATCTCGAGCCCGCTGCCAGGCAGCATCGTGTCGTCGACGATCACCGTACGCGCGAGCGCCACCGACAATTCGGGCAGCGCGGGCATCACGATGAAGCTGTACATCGACGGCGCGCTCGTCGCGTCGGTCCGTGGCGCGTCGCTTTCGTACAAATGGAATCCGCGCAAGCTCGCGTCGGGCGCGCACACGATCACGGTGACAGCGACGGACGTCTCGGGCAACACGGGGTCGCAAGCCGTGCAGGTGACACGCTGACACATCGAGCAGCAACGCAAAGGCGCGGCATGTCCGCGCCTTTGTCGTTCATGGGGTCATGCGCACGTCGGCTTCGCGGGACGGCGCGCGAAAGCCGAAGGCGAGGCGCCCGACGATCGGTGCGCGGCGGAAGATGCGGAGCCAGCCGTGGCGTTCGATCCACAGCGCGTAGCGAACGTAATCGGGATCGCTTGAAAGGTGCCATTCCTCGGTCTTCGCGCGAAGGAAATAGATCAGGTTGACGCCAAGCAGCATCGCGCAGCGCGGCAGCGTGTCCCACAGGCTGTCGCGCGGCAGGAACGGCACCGAGATCATCCACCAGGTGAGGTTCTTTGCGATGTAGGCGGGATGCTTGGTGAAACGGTACGGGCCGTTGGTGATGATTCCGCGATTGGTGAGATTCGAAAATCGCGCCGCGAAGATGACCGTCGCCCAGACATAGACTGCGCTCAGCACCAGAATGCCGCTGCCCCAGATCGCGAAGAGCCAGGGCTTGTACGCAAGCCATGCGGTCCACTGGAAACCGGTGCCGTAGGGCAGGTAACGATAGGTGATCGACGACCAGAACGGCGGGTAGCAGGCAAGGGCGACGAGCCAGCCGAGCATCGTCGGCTCCGCCGAGCGGATGTGGGTATCGGTGATGCGAAACGCCATCGCGTACCCCAGCGTGCCGATGCCGACGTCGACGAGGTAGATCGCGCGGTAGAGAAGGTCGTACGCATTCGCGAAGGAGCGGATGGCGCCAAAGTCGAAGACGAACATCCAGCGCAGATCGTCGCAAAGGAAGATCCACATGAGCGCCATGAAGAATCCCTTGATCGCCCAGCCGAGCAGGTGCTGGACGATGACGCGGCGCTCGACGGCGCGAAAGCGCAGCAGGACGAGCGCTCCCATCTGAAAATAGCCGTCGTACGGCGCACGCATGTGCCGGTCGACCAAATGAAAGTAGGGCAGCGCAAGAATGGCCCACGGGATCGCGATCAGCCGCAGCACGTGGAAGTAGTCGGCGAAACTGCCGTCGTGGTACTGCGGCAGCAGCGCGTAGGCTGCGCCGACGAGGCCAACCGACGCGAGAAGACCCAGATACTTGGTGAGCGTACGCCGCCACGACGGATCGTCGTAGCCGAAATCGAGCCCCGTCGACGGCCGCAGATACACGCGTTGCCAGCCGAGGTCGACGGCGAATATCGCGAGCGTCGTGGTCGCGATCACCAGCATCGCGCTCGGCACTGCATCGTGCGCGAACGGACGAACGACGACGACGAACGCGAGCGTTGCGAGAAAGGTGATCGCGGCGACGGCCGCCACGATGCCGTGCGTGGCCGAGCGCGGCATCGTGCGGCTTTCGTCCGCCAGTCCGTCACGCCGGCGGGAAGCATCCGGACCAACGCCGCGGGCATCGGGTGAATTCATTGCGGGGAAGCGATCATGGCTGCGGCGCGCCGGTCCGCGCGCCGCGGGTCAGGCGAACCGGGGTATGCAGATGCAATGGTAGCCGTCGCGCCGGAGGAGGGTCAAAAAAGCGAAGAGGGCCGCAAGGCCCTCTTCGTCGGTCGACTCATCGTCCGCGTGCGACTGCGCGCACCTCCTCCGCAACGGTCGACGCTTCTTCCCGATCTAGCTGCGCTTCGACGAGGCGCGGCGCCCGAGCGCGATGATCGTCAGGCCGAGGCCGAGCAGTGCCAGCGTCGCGGGTTCGGGAACCGTGCCGCCGGTCGTCGTGCCTGGCCCGCCCGTTGTCGTGCCCGTGCCACCGCTGGTCGTGCCGGTGTTACCGAACGCGACGCCCGTTGCGCCCTGGCAGCCCGAGCCGTTCGACGATGTACAGATATCGGCAGCGAACGTGGCAGTGCCGTTGGTGATGAAGCTCGATTCCGTGAGGCCGGTTGCCGTTATGTCGAATACCAGGGGACCGGGATTGGGATTGCTGCCCCCGCTTCCGCAGGCAGTTCCGCACTCCAATGCATATTGGAACGTGCCGGCGCCATCACTGTTGTTCGCGGTAAGGTCGACCGTGAATCCGGTCGGGGAAATGTTGCTGAAGCTTCCCGAGGTCAGCGTCGGGATCGAACTGTCCAGCGTGAAGGCAAACGTATCGAGCCCCGTACTGACGAACGTCACGTTCGATGCCAGATCCACCGTGACCTGAACTTCGTCGGTCGCGACCTGATGGAGGGTTACCGTGCCGTAGTTACCGGACCCGAGTGTACTTCCGCTGTCGAGCGTGAATATCAAGTCGGCCGAGGCAGGTGCAGCCACCACCGACAGGCCGAGTGCAGCGAGTGCAGCGACGAGAATCTTCTTCATGACGTCTCCAGATGGGTTGAATTTATTCCTTCTTGGACGTCCTTAAGCAACCCGTGCGCCAAAATTACCAAGCTTTTGAAGTCAAAGGACTTTCACCGGTGATCAACAGCGATACGAGTCTGGCTTGTAAAGGCGGCCGACAGGTGTGAGAGCGGTTGGTGCCGGGAGAGGGAGTCGAACCCTCACGGTATTTCTACCGGCGGATTTTGAGTCCGCTGCGTCTGCCATTCCGCCACCCCGGCGTTCCTTGTCGCGTACAGGTTCTCGCGCTACCGTCACGATCATTATCGCGCACCGTTGCGAGCGGCGGACAAGAGCGCTCAGATATGCATCAGTGCGAGCCCGCCGATCACGACCGCAATCGTGCCGGCAGCGTAGGAAACGAACTGCAGGCGGCGGCTGCGCGTCAATAGCGTGATCGCGGCGAGCGCGATCGCGACCTGCGTGAGCGTCATCGCCTGCGCCCAGCGGTGGTGGACGTGCATCGCCGCTTCGCTGGCGGCCTCGAGTTCCTCCGAGCGCTTCTCCTTCTTCTGCGCGTCGGCCATGATGTCCTGCTTCTCCTTGTTGTAGCGCTCGGCGTCGGCCTTGAAGCGCGCACTGGCATCGCCGGTCGCGAGCGCCGCGCCGAGTTCCGCGAGGTTCTGCTTGCTGCTCTTCGCCTGGTAGTAGTTCCACTGGTCCGATGCCTCGGTCCTGCGGATCGCCGAGTCGTTCTTGTACAGGAGCGCGTCGTTCTGCGTCTCGCCGACTTCGTAGCTGAAAAGCGCACCGATCGTCGCGAGGATCGCGGTAACCACCGCGATGCGTCCGGAAAACGGATCGCTCGAATGCGCCGCATGCTCGACTGCGTGATCATGCGGTCCATGCACGTGGAATTCCTCGGCCATCGGCTTCTCTCCCTCGTGTTGTCTCAAGTGCGTTCGTAGGTGACGAACGCGTACGCAAACGCCTGCTCGCCTTCATGGACGTGCGCCTCGCGCGACGTCTCGCGCCATTGATGCGGATCGAGCGGCGGGAACGTCGCATCGCCTTCGAACGCGCGCGCAATCTCGGTGATGTACGCAATGCGCGCGATCTGCAGCGCGGCGCGGTACAATTCGCCGCCGCCGATGACGAACGCGGGCGGAGGATACGCGACTTGCGAGAGCGCGTCTTCCAGCGACGAGGCAATCGTCGCTGCTGCCGCGCGATACGCATGCTGTCGCGTGACGACGATGTTCTGGCGCGATGGGAGTGCGTGCGGAAGCGACTCCCAGGTTCGCCGGCCCATGATGATCGCGTGGCCTGTCGTCAGCGTGCGGAAGTGCCGCAGATCCTCGGGCAGGCGCCACGGCAGCCTGCCCTCGCGGCCGATGACGCCGTTGGCCGCGACCGCAGCAATCAGCGCGGGTGCGTCGGGCAAGGCATGCGCGCCGGACGCGATGCGTTGCTTTCGCACGGCAGCGGCAAAGCCGAATGCAAGCGACGCGGCAGTGTCATAATCCGTCGATTATAGCCAGCGCGCCGGTCGCGGCGCTCGCCTTTCCCGCGTGTATTACCCGCGCTCGTTCCTCAAGTTCATCCTGCTGGGCTTCCTGCTCGTAAGCCTTCCGCTCGTCTACGCGCTGGCGGAGATGATCCTGTCGCTCGACCGTCTCGAATCGCAGGGACGCCAGGAGGTCGTGCAGGCTGCGCAGGCAGGGCGCACGAGCCGCCTTCTCTACGAGCAGGCGACGACGCTCGAGCGCATCGCGCGCCAGCATCTGATCCTCGAGGACAGCGCGCTGCTCGACGAATACGCGAAGCTGCGCGAGGAATTCCGCCAGACGGCGAACCAGCTCGCGTCGCTGCCGCTCGAGCCCGGGTCGCAGGAAACGCTCGAGAAGCTGGCCGACCGCGAGAGCCGGCTGCATCAGCTGTTGACCGCGCCGCGGCGCGGCTCCGAAACGGCCGACGAGATCGCCGACGGGTATTCGAAGCTCGTCGACGGCGCGCAGTCGATGCTCGCAGCGAGCAATCAGCTCACGCAGCGCGCGATCGAGCGACTGCAGGAGACGGCGACGCAGGGACGCGAGAAATGGATTTACATGGCCCTCGCGACCGTCGGCATCGCGATCGCGCTCGCGATCGTCTTCGCGACGCTGATCGCGCGGCCGATCCGCCAGCTCGATCTCGCGATTCGGCAGATGGGCAGCGCCGACTTCACCCACGCGATCCGCGTCAGCGGTCCGCAGGACCTGCGCTACGTCGGCCAGCGCCTCGAGTGGCTGCGCGGGCGCCTGTCGGATCTCGAGCAGCAGCAGGCGCGCTTCCTCCGCCACGTTTCGCACGAGCTCAAGACGCCGCTCACCGCCGTGCGCGAAGGGGCCGAGCTTCTGCGCGACGACGTCGGCGGCAAGCTGACTGCCGAGCAGCGCGACATCGTTCGCATCGTGCGCGACAACACGCTTTCGTTGCAGAAGCTCATCGAGGATTTGCTTGCCTATCAGCAGACGCGCGCGATGGAACCGGCGGCGCTCGGGCCGGTCGCATTGCCCGATGTCGTCGCACGAGTGGTTCGGGAGCAGCGCCTCGCGGCGGTCGCGCGGATGATCACGTTCGAGACCGATCTTGCGTCGGCGACCGTGATCGGCGACGCGGAAAAGTTGCGGACGATCGTCGACAACCTGTTGTCGAACGCGCTCAAGTATTCGCCGCGCAACGCGACGGTCGGGTTGAGCGTCGCCGCGCGCGACGGGTTCGCCGTGCTCGACGTCATCGACGGAGGGCGCGGTGTCGCCGTCGCCGATCGCACGCGGATTTTCGAATCGTTCTACAGGGGACCGGCGCCAGTCGACGGCCGCATAAAGGGCTCCGGCCTGGGACTTGCGATTGCACGTGAGTACGCGCTTGCACAGGGCGGCAGCATCGAAGTCGCCGACCGTGCCGACGGCAAGAACGGCGCATGGTTTCGCCTGAAGCTGCCGCTCGCCCCCGGCGAGCCGGCCGCACCGGTCACGCAGTCGTTGGAAGCCGCCCACTCATGAATCGTGCTGCGTGCGCGGCGCTCGCGCTCGCGATCGCGCTCGGCGGTTGTGCATCGTTGCCGACGCCGGTGATGCCGGCGGACGAGAACGACCCGGCGACGTATGGACCCGATCCGCAACCGATCGACCCGACGCCGCTCGAGCCGATCGAGCCGCCGCTCGCGACCGCGACGCCCGCCTCGCCACCGATGGCGACGCCGCCCGCGCAGCCAAGCGGCGCGTCGGCATCGACGCCACCGGCGGTAATCGTCGTGACGCCACCCGCCGCGCCGGCGCCGCCGAGCGGGGACGAGCAGATGATCGGGCTCCTCGCCGACTTGAATCGCTTCGGCGGCATGCAGGGGGAGGAGCTCAAGCGCGAGCTCACCGCGGCATCGCAGGCGTTCTCGCGCCAGCACACCGACATCAACCGCGTCCGGCTCGCCGTCCTCTATACGCTGGTGCGGCAATCGCCGCAGGACGATCAGCGCGCGCTGCAGCTTTTCGAGAACGTCTCGAAGAGCGCACCTGCGACGTCGCCGGTGCGCCATCTGGCCGCCGTGCTCCAGGCGCAGGTCGTCGAGCGCCAGCGGGCTGTTCACGACGAGCAACAGAAGGCCGATGCGGCCATCCAGAAGCTCGAGGCCCTCCGCGCGATGGAGCGGAGCCTGCTGCGCGACCGTGTGCGAAGCGGCGGCGGTGGTGGCTCGTCGGGCGCCGGCGGCTCAGGCCGCTAGTCGGTGCATTTCACGAACTGGCGCGCGCCGCGACTGCCGCGCGCCGCGAGCGAAAGGAAGTCATGAATCGAGGCGACATCCTGCTGGTCGACGACGACCCCGACCTGCTCAAGCTGATCACATTGCGGCTTTCGTCCGCTGGTTATCGCGTTCGCACCGCCGACAGCGGCGAGACGGCGCTCGCGACGATTGCAGTCGAACGTCCGGCAACGGTGATCACCGATCTGCGCATGCCCGGCATCGACGGGCTGCAGCTGTTCGAAGCGATCCATCGCCAGCATCCGGCGTTGCCGGTGATCATCCTGACCGCGCACGGCACGATTCCGGACGCGGTGAACGCGACGCAGCGCGGTGTCTTCGGCTATCTGACGAAGCCGTTCGACAGCCAGGATCTTCTGCAGAAGGTGGCCGGCGCGCTGCAGGTATCCGGTGGCGACGCGCCGGGCAGCGAGAGCACCGCGGGACAGTGGCGCGCGAACATCATCACGCGAAGTCCGCGAATGGAAGACCTGCTGCGGCAGGCGAAGCTCGTCGCCGATTCCGATGCGAGCGTGCTGATCTTCGGCGAATCGGGCACCGGCAAGGAGCTGCTGGCGCGCGCGATCCACGACGCGAGCCGGCGCAGCGACAAGCCGTTCGTTGCGGTCAACTGCGGCGCGATCCCCGGCGATCTGCTCGAATCGGAGCTCTTCGGCCACGCGCGCGGCGCCTTCACCGGTGCGATCCAGGCGCACAAGGGACTGTTCCAGGCGGCCGACGGCGGCACGCTCTTCCTCGACGAGATCGGCGACATGCCGCTGCCGCTGCAGGTGAAGCTGCTGCGCGTGCTGCAGGAAGGCGAGGTGCGGCCGGTCGGCTCGACGCAGGCGATCCCGGTCGACGTGCGCGTGATCTCGGCGACGCATCGCGACCTCGACTCGCAGCGCGAGCAGGGTCTTTTCCGCGAAGACCTCTATTACCGGCTGAACGTCGTCTCGCTGAAGCTGCCTTCGCTCGCCGAGAGACGGGAAGACATCCCGCTGCTTGCGGCGCACATGCTGCGCCGGCTTGCCGAGCGTTACCGGAAGCCGGCGCCATCGCTTGCACCCGACGCGATGGCGCTGCTCGTGGCCGCACCGTGGCCCGGCAACGTGCGCCAGCTCCTCAATCTGCTGGAGCAGGCCGTTGCGCTCGCGACGACGCCGGTGATTCCCGCCACGCTCGTGCAAGCGGCGCTCAAGGAGGATGCGGCGGCCCTTATTCCGTTCGAGGAGGCGCGCAAGACATTCGAGCGGGACTATCTGGTGCGGCTTTTGAAGATCACCGGCGGCAACGTCACGCAGGCGGCGCAACTCGCGAAACGGAACCGCACCGAGTTCTACAAACTGCTGCAGCGGCATCGACTCGAGCCCGGGATGTTCAAGGAAGCCAAAACCTGAGACGCTGTCGTCGTTCGGCGACGAGGAATTTGCCTTTTCGTCAAAGCGTTAGCGCGAACAGTCACTTTGCTGTCGGTCGGGCGCGACAGATCGGTGCAAGCGACTCCTGTCCGACGCCCGCGCATTGCTTCGATTGTCACTCTGAGCACAGCGTTTGGAAGTCGATCCGGAGGCGATCGAGTCGTGTGGCATGCGGCTTGCTTGAACGAGCGCGTAACCACCGCGCACAGCGCGCATCGTCAAGCGGATCGACATCATGGAAACGCAAGCTCCCGACCTCGCCCTCCACTTCAACGCCGGCACGCCAGGGGTCGAGAAATCGAAGCGCGACGAAGACATCGTCGCGGACGAGGCGGAACTCGAGCTGCTGGCCGATCGCGTGAGCGCCGCGCGCAGCGTTTACTGATTGTCGCGAATCCCGTCGCTGCGCGCGGCGGCGCCGCGATCCTCTCGGCATTCGCCCAAGCGCGCAGTGTCGTAACAGGCGGGCGTCTTCCGGTCCGGCAGCGTACGGTATGCTCGCGTGGCGTTCGCCCGCGAGCGCGGCTCCTTGCCCGCCATGCAAACCTACCTTTCGCTCGTGCGCACGATCCTCGACACGGGTACGTGGCAGGACAACCGCACCGGCGTCCGCTCGATCAGCATTCCCGGCGCATCAATGCGCTTCGATCTGGCGGAGGGCTTTCCGGCGATTACGACGCGGCGACTGCCGTTCAAGTCGGCGCTTGGAGAGCTGATCGGGTTCCTGCGCGGCGCACGAAGCGCCGCCGAGTTCCGGGCGCTCGGCTGCAAGGTGTGGGATCAGAACGCGAACGAGAACGAGGCGTGGCTCGCGAATCCGTATCGCATCGGCCCCGACTGGCTCGGCGAGATCTACGGCTACCAGTGGCGCGCGTGGCCGGCGTACAAGCTGCTGGACGCCGACGGCGCGGCGCAGATCGACGACGCGCTTTCGCGCGGCTATCGGCTGATCGGCCGCATCGACGACCAGCGCGCGCCGAAGGTGCTGCTGCACAAGGCGATCGACCAGGTGCGCGCGTGCATGGACACGATCATGGCGAATCCGACGAGCCGGCGGATTCTCTTTCATGCGTGGAACTGCGCCGAGCTCGAGCAGATGGCGCTGCCGCCGTGCCATCTGCTCTATCAACTGCTGCCGAATTGCGCGACGCGCGAGCTGTCGCTTTGCCTCTACGTCCGATCGAACGACGTCGGGCTCGGCGCGCCATTCAATATCTGCGAAGCGGCGCTCCTGCTGTCGCTCGTCGCGCGGCTGACCGGATATGCGCCGCGCTGGCTCAGCTATTTCATCGGCGACGCGCACATCTACGAGAACCAGCTCGACATGCTGCACGAGCAGCTCCGGCGTACGCCGTACCCGCTGCCGCGTCTCGCCATCGCGGACCGCGTTCCGACGTTCGCAGAAACCGGACGTTACGAGCCGGAATGGCTCGAACGTATCGAGCCGGGCGACTTTTCGCTCGAAAACTATAGGCATCACCCGCCGTTGACCGCGCCCATGGCCGTATAGAAGACTTGAGCCCCTCCCTCCGACGCTAGTAAGAACACTTGAAAAAGCGTCGATTGATGCTATTATCTATGGTATGCGAGCGATTTCACACAATTTGAATGAAGGCCGGCCGATCACGGCGGCTTTCGCTCGCGCGCAGGCTGCCGGCAATTGCCGCACACACCGGGCATTCGCAAGTCTCCTCTCGATCCGCCGCACTGACCGCGGAACGCTCGCCTGCCTCGGCGACGCCCGGTAGTCACGCAGGGCGCCGCCACCCGGCGCCGCGGACTACCGGGACCCTTCGACGCTTAGGCGATCGCGCAGCCTGCCGGCTTCGCGATCCGGATCTCATCGCCCTGATCGGGAGGTAATCGTGGTCGATCGCAACGAACTGATGATTTCGATTAACGACGCAGCGACGCTGTCGGCCGTGCTCGCGACGCTTTCAACGCGCGAGCCGGCAGCACCGGACGCCGTCCTCGAACTGGCCGACATGCTCGACACCGCGACGCTCGTGCCGCACGCGCTTGCGCAGGACATCATCGGCCTCGACGCCGAGGTGACGTATGTCGAGCTGCCGCGCGGACAGGCGCGCACGGTACGCCTCGTGCATCCGGCCGCGGCCGACGCGTCGAAGGCCCGCGTGTCGGTGTTCGCACCGGTGGCGCGGGCGCTGCTCGGACGCCGGGCGGGCGCGCGGGTGCCCGTGGCGCTGCCCGACGCCGAGATCGACGAATTGCATGTCGTGGCAGTTCGCCCGGCGCGGAGGCAGCCATGATGTCGCGCCTCGTCGCCCGGCTTGCGGCGCGCACCGAAGGCGGCTTGCGCGCGCCGGTCGAAGCGCTGCGCCGGCGCTATGGCGGCGGCGTCGTCGAGCCGCCGTCGGTGCGCTATGCGCACGGTGCGCCGGTCCTCGAGCCGTTCATGAACGTGCTCGCGAGCGGGCCATCACGGCATTTGGCCGACGTGCAGAAGGACCTGGGCCGGCGCCGGTCTACGATCGCACGGCTCGATCGGCATCCGAACGTGTTCGTGCTCGAGGCCGAGGCGCCGCTCGGCCATCTCCTCGGTTATCGTGAATGGCTCGACGCCCGCTTCGGCAGCGAAGTTGACGTCACCACGTGGCTGTCGCGTTACCGCCCGATCGTCGACGACGGGCCGAGCTCGGCGTAACCGTTTCGTCGGGGCCGGCGCGAACGATGCGTCGGCTTGCGCGGGCATCGGCGGCCCGCGAGAATGCGCGGCACGCATGCCGCAGCCCCTCCTTCCGACGGCGAAGCCGCGCAGCCAGTACGCGCTCCTGCGCGAGCGGCGCTTCGCGCCGTTCTTCTGGACGCAGTTCCTCGGTGCGGCGAACGACAACGTCTTCAAGAACGCGTTCGTCGTCTTCGTGACGTTCGAGGCCGCAGGCAGTCTCGCGCTCGACTCGGGAACGCTCGTCAACCTGATCGGCGCGGTGTTCATCCTGCCGTTCATGCTGCTGTCGGCGACGGCGGGCCAGCTTGCCGACAAGTACGAGAAATCGCGGCTGATCCGTCTCGTGAAGGTGCTCGAGATCGCGATCATGATCGTCGGGCTCGCCGGCTTCCTGTGGTCGAGCATTGCGCTGCTGTTCGCTGCGCTTGCGCTGCTGGGCGTGCATTCGACGCTGTTCGGACCCGTCAAATACGCGATCCTGCCGCAGCACCTGACTCAGGAGGAGCTGGTCGGCGGCAACGGCCTCGTCGAAGCGGGCACGTTCGTCGCAATCCTGCTCGGCACGATCGCCGGCGGCGTCGTCGTCGCAATCAAGCCCGCCGGCCCGATCACCGCGGGCGTGCTCGCCATTGCGATTGCCGTCGCCGGCTGGCTTGCGAGCAGGCGCATTCCCAATACGCCGGCGGTTGCGTCCGCTCTCGCGATCAATCCGAACCCGGTCAGCGAAACGTGGCGCAACATCGGCATCGCGCGCGAGAACATCGTCGTGTGGCGCTCGATGCTCGGCATCTCGTGGTTCTGGTTCTACGGCGCGATCTACCTCGCGCAACTGCCGGCGTTCACGCAGCGCGTGCTCGGCGGCGACGAGCACGTGTTCACGCTGCTACTCGCGCTGTTCTCGATCGGCATCGGCGTCGGGTCGCTCTTGTGCGAGCGGCTCTCGGGGCACCGTGTCGAGCTCGGCCTCGTGCCGTTCGGCTCGATCGGCCTCACGCTCTTCGCGGTCGACCTGTGGCTCGCGACACGAGCGCTGCACCCGACGGCGGTCGGCGGCATCGGC
>Ga0157370_10005493_pt1 | contig 14214 bp, 13 predicted proteins | sample C35metaG_FD_113463 | JGI IMG/M metagenome (GOLD analysis project Ga0157370, IMG submission 113463) | Corn rhizosphere microbial communities from Kellogg Biological Station, Michigan, USA - C3-5 metaG | ecosystem: Host-associated > Plants > Roots > Rhizosphere > Soil | place: USA: Michigan...
ACAAGAATATAAATTAGAAAACAATATAGTAAGCAGAATTAAGTAGATGGCAACACATGAAAAAATTAAGTTCGCTGTAATAGGATGCGGACACATTGGTAAAAGACATGCGGAAATGATCTCCCGTAATGGAGAATCTGAATTAGTGGCATTAATAGACGTTCAAGACCCCTCTAAATTAGGGATTGATAAGTTCAATGTGCCATTTTTTAAGAGCATTGATGAATTCTTGGCATCAGGAATTGAAGTTGATGTAGTTAATATCGCTTCTCCTAATGGCTTTCATGCTGAGCAATCATTAAAGTGTTTGGAGGCTAGAAAGCATATCGTGGTTGAAAAACCAATGGCTTTAACCCGCAATGATGCAGAAAAAGTAATATTTAAAGCACTTCACGTGCATAAGCATTTATTTGCTGTTATGCAGAATAGATATTCTCCGCCTTCGGTCTGGATAAAGGATTTGATTGAGTCCGGTAAATTAGGTAAAATTTACATGGTACAGCTAAATTGCTATTGGAATCGTGATGATAGATATTATAAGCCGGAAAGTTGGCATGGGAAAAAGGACCTTGATGGTGGAACCCTGTACACTCAATTTTCGCACTTTATCGATATTATGTACTGGTTATTTGGAGATATGGAAAATATCCAGGCCAAGTTTAATGATTTCAATCATGATGTGTTAACGGATTTTGAAGATTCAGGATTTGTAAGTTTTGATTTTGTGAATGGTGGAATGGGATCTCTTAATTATTCCACTTCTATTTGGAATCAAAATTTAGAAAGTAGTATGACTATTATTGCCGAAAATGGTTCAGTTAAAATAGGCGGACAGTATATGAATGAGGTTGAACATTGTCATATTAAAGATTATGCGATGCCTGAACTTGCTCCAACTAATCCAGGAAATGATTACGGCGCTTATAAAGGCTCAGCTGCGAATCACCATTATATAATTGAGAATGTTGTTGATGTTCTTAAAGGCAGAGCTTCAATCACAACTAATGCCTTAGAGGGACTTAAGGTAGTAGATATAATAGAAAGAATTTATTTGTCTAATAATTATAAAGATAAGAGGAGTCGCGAAATACAATAATTGTCCATGATATTGATAGATGCTTAGTAAAATAAAAGCTAAATTTTTAACAACAAGTAATAAAAACATTTTAACTCTTTTTAGCGGAAATGTTTTTGCTCAAGTTTTACCCTTATTATTCGCTCCGTGGATTGCTAGGATATACACTCCGAGTGAACTAGGGATATTTGCTATAATATTTTCCTTTACAAATGTTCTTTCTACAATAATAAATGGACGTTATGAAATGGCAATTGTTATACCCAAAAGTAATTCAAGTACATTTAGCGTCGTTTTTTTATCAATATTTATTGCCGTAGTTTTCTTCTTGTTTTTATTACCCATATCTATTTTCTTTTCTGAGGAAACTGCGGCGGTTTTAAAAAATCCTTCAATTAGGAGCTATTTGATTTATGTGCCTATAATAACTCTTCTTATTGGAATATATAATCCATTAAAGTATTATTTCACCCGAGAAGGGAATTTTAAAATTCTTACTTATTCTCAGGTTAGTAAATCTGCTTCCCAATCCATCTTGCAGGTTCTTTTAGGACTTACTAGATATAAAGAGCTAGGTTTAATATTAGGGTATTTATTTTCTCAGTTTTTTGGAAATACCACAATAATTAGATCGTTTATTTATAAAATGAAAAGATCTACTTATAGGAAAGTAGATATGAATTCAATGAAATATGTAGCCTATAAATTTAAAGAATTTCCGCAATATTCTGTTTGGGGCATTTTTCTAAATAATATAGCACAAAATGTAACAATCTTTTATATAGGGAGTTTATTTGGAAACGAAAATCTAGGCTATTTTTCCTTTATGCAGCGTTATATTAATGCTCCATTGTTTCTAATTAGTGGGACTATCGGCCAAATATATATACAAGAACTTTCGAAGAACCTGCGTGCTGGGAAGTCAGGAATGAAAATATATAAAGCCTATATAAAAAAATTGTCACTTCTGAGTGGTTTAATTTTACTTCCGATGTATTTTTTAATTAGTCCTTTTGTTGAGGTTTTTTTTGGGAGTCAATGGATCGAATCAGCTTTAATTACTAAAATTATGATTCCACTTTTTTTTGTAAGATTTATCACTGTGCCACTAACCCTAACGATTTCTGTTTATCAAAAGCAAAAATTAGCTCTTTTATTACAATTGGGTATTTTTACAATGACTTTACTACCTATATTTTATGCTCAATATAATAAAAGTTCAATGGAAAGTTTTTTATATCTACAAACAATAACTTTAGCGATATACTATTTGTTTTTAGTATATGTCTTTTATAAGGTAGTGAAAAAGGGAGATTACAAATTATCTAAAATATAAGCAACATGAGATATTGTAGTCTGAAGGTAGTTTTTATTGTTTTTCCCATATGAAAATAATTGTAACAGGTGATTTGTTTTCTGGAGGGGATATAGTCACAGGAAGACATATGCCCGAAATAAAAAGTGATGCATTTAATTCTGCGGATCTAAGGATCACTAATTTAGAGAATCCACTAAGTGATTCAGATGTTTTTGCTAGTAAGTCTGTTTTGTATGCTCCATTAGAATCATCTCTAACTTTATTAAAGAATCTAAGAATTGACTATTGTAGTTTAGCCAATAATCATATTCATGATAAGGGTTTAAAAGGTATTGAAGAAACAATCTTGGGATTAAGTTCTGTAAATATAAAATGTTTTGGAGCGGGTGTTAATATAAGTGAAGCAAAAAAACCGATACAGCTTGAGGAGAACTTGTTTATGCTTGCGTATTGTCAATTTAACTCGCCAACACTAAATCATATTCAACTTGCTAATGATGATACACCTGGAGTCAATCCCTTGGTTTTATCTAATATATTTCGTGATCTGGATTGTCTGCCAGAGGGCGCAAAAGTTATTCTTCTTTTACACTGGGGTAGAGAGCATGTCTGGTTAACAGATTATTCTAACATATTGTTAGCGAAGAAATTACTCGATCACCCCAAAGTTAAAACAATAATCGGCTCTCATCCCCATAGAATACAGCCTGTATTAAAATATAAGGGAAAGACTTGTTTTTTTTGCTTAGGAAATTTTCTTTTTCCTAATTTTTTTATTGAGCCACCTAAAAGAATTACTTATTCTGTTAAAAGCGATTGCCTTGTTACAACAAGATATCATTCTGTCTCAAGATTAACATACAAAAAATGGAAAATTGTAAACAGAATTTCAATGGGAGTAAGATATTGTACCAGAACCGACAATCTTGAGCCGGTTTACTTTTATCAAAACAATAATTTTCCCAATGTTATAGAAGTAGGTGGGATATTTAAGTTCTGCATTACACTATGGCTGAGCTTTCTTAGATTATTTTTTTTGCTCCCCCCTAAAGTGTATAATATTTTTCAGGTTTTTCAAGTAAAGTTATTTAATCTACAATGGTTTATTGGAATTGCCTTTTTTAAGATTAGGCAGGATGGATTAAAAAAAGTAATAAAGAAAATATTTAATCTTTTAACAGCGAGATTTAAATAAAAACAATCCAATATTGCACAATTCGCAAATAAACTAGAGCACCATTAAAAAAGACGCATTAAAGCATGAAAACGAAAGAAACATCCGCGATTATTTTTGGAAGCCATTTTAATTCTTATTCTATTCTTCAAGAACTTAAATCAGTAGGAGTTAAGGATATCATTCTTCTTTATACTGAGAAGGGTCTTGCCACTTATAGTAATATTCCCTTAAGAAAAATACAAGTTGAGAATAATTATAGCGGATATTATAATGCTTTGACTGAGTTAAGGTCAACATACACTAAATTAGTGTTGTTTCCAACAAATGATGATCACGTTGATTTTTTTTACGAATTTTATGAGAGATTAATTGATTTTTGTTACGTGCCCTTGAATCCCAAAACTTATAAAAATGCAATTGATAAATTTAATCAATATATGGCTTGTGATCGTTTTAAGGTTCCATATCCGAAGACTATTCGATTAAATTCCGTTGATGCTATAAAGAATATCTTGGAATCCGATTTTCCATTAATTGTAAAACCTGTCCAGAGAGAAGATTCAAAAAATGAAATCTTTAGAAATATTATTTTTAAGGATAAAGAATCTTTTTATGAGCAAGAAAATAAAATTTTTAAGGCTTTGAATGATGGATTTGAATTAATAGTGTCAGAAATTATCCCCGGGCATTCTAATGGTACAATTTATGCCTATTGTGCATATAGAAGTCCAAAGGATGGTACTATATTAAATGAGTGGACAGGTAAGAAGTTATCACAACATCCTAACGATTACGGGGTGTTTTCGAGTGCTTCTAATGAGGCTCCTGATGTAATCAGGGATCAAGGAAGAAAATTAATTGAAAAACTTGACTTATTCGGTTTTATTGAACCAGAATTTAAGTATGATGAAAGAGATGGTCAATACAAGTTGATGGAAATAAATCTACGTCCTATGATGTGGAATCGTATGGGATACTTGTCTGGTGTTAAATTGCATTATGCTCAATGGTTAGATGCAAATAATAAACAAGTAGAACCCGAAACGCAAATCAAAGAGAAAAAGTTGCATTTTTATTATTTGAGACACGAACTCAATAACCTAAGAAGGAGACGTGGATATAGTAAAGTCTTTAAAAATAGTCTGTATGGGGGAGATAAAAACTATATGGCACTATGGAATATACAAGATATAAAGCCGTTTTTATTTGACTTGCTTGTTACAATAAAGAATCACTTGATATATAAAAGATAATGCCGAAAACAATAAAGGGACGTCTCCTTATTTTTTTTAAAAAAATATTACTGAGACAAAAAGGAGTTGAAATCTATAATAATACTGTTTTTAGTAAGGTTAAATTTCTTGGAAAAGCTGTTATTGAACCCTATTGTAGATTAAGTGGGGATCCATTAATAACTATTGGAGATAATTTTTACTTAAACTCTAATTGCCATTTATTGGGAGAAATAAAAATAGGGGAAAATGTAATGATTGGGCCTAAAACCATTATCTGGGGAAGGGATCATGGAATGGAATTGGGAATGCCCATGAAGTCCCAAAATCATACTAAAGCTCCAATTATTATTGGAGATGATGTGTGGATAGGTGCTGGAGTTATTATTTTAAAGGGTGTAGAGATTGGAGAAGGATGCGTTATTGGAGCTGGCTCAACAGTTACCAAGAATATTCCTCCATATTTTATAGCCGTAGGTAACCCGGCAAAACCAATAAAGAAAAGAATCTAATTATGAATAATAAATTCTTGGAAGTTAGACGTAAAGAAAGTTTTATCCCTGTACTACTAGTGTTATGGAAATCTCTGTTAGATTTCTCATATATCTATTTAGTAGCCCCTTTATTTGGCTATTCAGGGTTTCAATTAAATATTTCTATTTCCAAGCTAACGGAGAGCTATTTGTTACTTCTTTTGATGGGCTTTTTGACCCCAAAAACCATATCTAAAGTATCTGAATTCTTAATTTATTTACTTTTTCTCACAGTCCTTATTCCTATAATTTCTTACTATTCTTTGAGCAATGAGCCAAGCTGGCCTTTATACTGCATGGGCGTTCAATATATAATAGTTTTATTAGTTTATAAATATGCGTCAAGTAAAAATCTACGATTAAAGCCCTTGAAAGGAGGGACTAAAATCGGCATTAGGCTAAGTCTTTTTTTTGTAGTTTCTATGTTAGTATATACTTTAGTTCTTCAGGGTGGGCTTGGCAGATTAAATTTTGATCTAAAAAAAATATATGAAGTTAGAGAAACCTCAAATGATTTATATGCATCAGGGATTTTTGGCTATTTATTGCCATGGACTTTCCGAGTGTTTAATATCCTTTTGATTGTTATATCAATTCAAAGACGAAAGTATCAGTATGTAGCAGTTTTTGTATTTATACAGATAATATTTTTTGGATTAACAGCCTTTAAAGCAGTATTGATTTATCCGTTAGTGTTAGTAGGAGCATATTTTATCTTGAAAGCAAAAAGAAAAATTTTTCTATTTTTTATCGCCCTATATTCTTTGACGGGAGTTTCATTGTTAACCTATTTTATTAATGGAAATATGCAATTGGCGAGTATTTTTATTAGAAGAACATTTTTTACTCCATCGATGATAAATTTCCAATATTATGAGTTTTTTGAGAAGAATTCACTCATTTATTTGTCTAATAGTATCTTTTCCTCTATAATTACTTATCCCTATAATGTATCCCCAGCGGTGGTAATAGGTACTTACGGTGGTAATGATGAAACAAATGCCAACACAGGTTTTTTAGCCACTTCCTATATGCATTTTGGTTTTATTGGTGTAATCATTTTTCCTGTGATAATAGCAATGCTTTTGAAATTTATTGATGCATTTGAGGGTAGAGTGCCTCAATGGTGCCTTTTAGGGATGCTTATTTTGCCCTTTAATGCTATTTTTAGGAGTGCGGATTTGTTAACCTCATTGTTAACTCATGGTCTTGGTATTGCAATTGTAATGATTTGGTTAATATCTGATATAAATAATCAAGGTAAATTAAAAGTAAAATAAATGTGGATTGTCAATATAGAAAAGGAGTGCGATAAACCAATAATTCGCTATGCAGTAAAGACTTTTATTTATCATTTAGGTGTTTTACCTTTAAATAGTGATTTGTACTTAAATGTCGGAGAAGTTATTGAAAATAATTACTCAGGAATTTGTATTAATTTCTTGAATAGTGATTGTGACATTTCTGAGTTTGAAAATAAAATAGATGTAAACATCGATTTCTTGAATGACATTGGTGATTTTCTTAGTTTAAAATATGAGGAAGGTGCCCAATTAGATTCTTTTGGCAGGGTGAGATTTTCAGTTTTGTCAGAAAAAATCCAGAAAAAGCTTTCAGAATCCTTTATTGATATTAAAATAGATGAAATAAGGGAGAAAATTGTGCGAGTTTGTGCCAAGAATGAAGTTGAAATATTATCGAATAGGCCTTGGGATAAAAAGACTATTGTTCTTTCTCATGATGTTGATGATTTATTTGGCAAATCAATCTTGAGATATCTTTATTGGAGCTTAAAGCAACCCGGGAGGTTCAAAAATAACCTCAAAAGAATTCAGTGGTGGTTAGAACAAAAGGAGGACCCGTATTTTTCACCTATAAAAATGAGTGAGATTGAAGGGGAATTTGGATTTAAGTCTACATTTTATTTCATGGCCAAATCTGCATATTTAACGTTTGATGAAGGAAGAAGATATAATGTTCAATCTAACAAAGTCAAAAGATTAATTAGGGAGATAGAGGCTAAAGGTTGGGAAGTTGGCTTTCATCCATCTAGAGAAACATTTTATTCTTCAAAAAAGTTGCGTCAGGAATTTTATTCATTAAAAAAAGCCTCGAATAGTATAATTGGAGCTAGACGCCATTATTTGAAGGGAACTTTTCCTGAAATATGGAGAGAACTTCAAGACATTGATATGGCATATGATACTTCAGTTGGGTGGCCAGATCGTTTTGGATCAAGAGTTGGAACAAATAGACCCTTTAGGGCATTTGACTATAAGGAGGATTTGGAAATGACCATATATGAATTTCCTTTAACTTTTATGGATGGTACACTTAAGTATGAAAGCGATCAGCAGTATGTAAAAGATTATTTATCAATAGAAAAGGAGCTTATGAATTCTGGTTGTTTATCTTTCTTATGGCATACAGATAGATTCTGCAATGAAATATTTAATCCAAGCTGGATGTATATATATACTGAAATATTAAAGAGTTGGCATGCCAATGGTTACCGAGTTATATCAAGTAAAGAACTAATTGATGAATATAGAACGCATGAAGAAAAATTTGAAATAAAATTTAACAATGAAACTTGGAAAGATTAGGCATATTATTTGATTTAAATAATTTATGATTCTAAAAAAGATTAAACTAAATAATATAACCATGTTTTATACTAGAAATAAATATCTAGCTAGACTATATTTTAGTTTTGCGTTTTGCGTTCTAAATGTTAGTAATGCGGTATCTCAACCCGTAAATGAAAAGTTAGCTGTAGTTTTATCAACTAACGGAATGGTTGCAGATAATTATATTGGAGGGTTTTATAAATCTGATGTTTTAGGATATCCAGTGTTCAAATCCATTATTCCTAAAAATGTGATTAAAATTTCGGACTCTCAAGGTCTAATTAGTATATTAAAAACCGTTAAACCGTATTCCGTAATTTATTTAGACGACAATTCTACCTTTGATTTATCTGGATATTCAGAGATAGTTATTCCCGCCAATGTTACTTTAATGAGTGGAAGAGGAATAAACAAAAGTAAGGGGGCTTTGATTTATACCAAGACATTGAAAACTTTTCCCTTGTTTCAAACAGGGGGAGAGGGAGTAAAACTGATAGGACTTAGACTTCAGGGACCTGATACGGATGTTATCAATCCGATTCTAAGAGATAAATATTTATCGAAAAATTTTAGATTAACTTCTGGCCCATCAATGTTAAAAGGGGTTGATCCGACTCTAAAACGAAAATTGACCTATGGTATTGATAATTCACAAGGTATCAAGGTTCAGCATATTAATGTACTGATACAAAATTGTGAAATATTTGGATGGAGTCACGCTGGGATCTATCTTAATGAGGGCAATGCTACAATAAGTTATAATTATATTCACGATAATCAAAGAATGGGCTTAGGGTATGGGATTATGAATGATCGTTCAGATGCTCAAATTACCGCTAACATTTTTAGAGATAATCGACATGGGATAGCTGGGACAGGAAGGCCTGGGACAAGTTACACTGCTTCATTTAATATTTTTATTCTAAATAAAATTGTTCAAGGTCATCAAATAGACATGCATGGGGGGAAGGATAGAAAAGAAGATAATAATATTGCAGGAGATGATATAAGAATTGTTAGTAATCTGATTTTTTGTAATAGCAATCCAGCGATTCTTATCCGTGGTAACCCTCAGAAATCTACATACATAGATGATAATATTATTATTGAAACGAGTAGAGTTTATTTGAACGGATTTATGAATTTAAATTCATTTAAAAAGGTGAGTCTTGGAGATAAAAAATCAATAATTGTAAGACAAAATAAGGATAATAATAATAAGGGAATCTACATTGGTGAAAATGATATTTTTAATAATCCAAATTAAAAAAATTAGAATCCCTCGCTTTATTGTGCCAATAAAATATTGATGTAAAATAAGATCTGTCTATTTATTTAAAACTCCAATAGTAATAATGAATGTTAAAATCTGTCACATATCTACTGCTCATACAAGATATGATGTAAGAATATTTTTGAAGGAAGCAACTTCTCTGGCTGAATTAAGTTCCTTGTTTAGCGTATCTCTCCTAATAGCAGATGATTATCCAGATGAAGTTCGGAATGGTGTAAGTATAAAGAGTATCGGAAAGCCGAAGTCTAGAATAGAAAGAATGTTTACAGCCTCAAAAAAAATATTAAAAAAAGCAAAAAAAGAGGATGCTGACATATATCATATTCATGATCCCGAACTGTTTTGGTTAATAATACCATTGAAAGCTGCTAAAAAGAAAGTAATATTTGACTTGCATGAGGACTTACCGGCGCAAATTTTAAGTAAACCATATCTAAACTCCATTTCAAGAAAATTACTCTATTGGGTCGCGAAATTATATGAAGGTTTTTTGTTTAATAAGGCAGATTATATAGTTACTGCCACACCTTTTATATGCGATATAAATAGAAAACGTAATCAAAATATAATTTGTGTAAGTAATTTTCCGATACAAGCTGAGTTTAGAAATGATGCAACTGTAGATTTAAATTTAAAAGAACTAAGTGTATGTTATACAGGAGGTATAAGTACTATTAGAGGGGTAGGTTTTCTAATTGATAGTGTTCTCCAATCCGATAGTGATTGGATATTGCATTTGGCAGGGCCGATTGGTGATCGGTTAATTGAAGAAAAATTGAATGATGCTCTATCTAAAACAAATCGAATAAAATATTGGGGAAATGTAGATCGGGTAACATTGAAGAAGATATTCAGTATTTCTAGGGCTGGTTTTGTAACTTTTCTTCCGGTTCCAAATCATACTAATGCAGTTCCTAATAAACTCTTTGAATATATGTCGTCCGGACTTCCAGTGATATGCTCTTCATTTAAATATTGGGAGGAAATCATATCTGAAAATAATGTGGGATTAGTTGTTGATCCGTCTAATATCTCTGAAATAATAAGAAGTGTGGAATACATTATGAAAAATAAGGATGAAGCAATCGAATGGGGAAGAAATGGGGTTCTGGCAGTTAAGAATAAATATAATTGGGAAGCAGAACGCGAAAAATTAATCAATGTATATAAAAGATTCTAAAATGAAAATAATAGTGGTAATTGGTGCCAGACCTCAATTTATTAAACATGCTCCATTTGAGTTTGCGTCTAGGGATAAATTTGAAATGATAACTATTCATACTGGGCAACATTACGATGCTAACATGAGTAAAGTTTTTTTTGATCAGTTAAAAATAAAAAAACCAGATTACCTATTAACTACAGGAGGAGGAAATCATGGAGAGCAAACTGGTAAAATGCTACAGGAGATTGAACCAATAGTATTAAATGAAAAACCAGATTATATGTTGGTTTATGGCGATACTAATTCAACCCTAGCAGGGGCTCTGGTTGCGTCAAAGTTGCATATACCTGTGATACATGTAGAAGCTGGGCTAAGAAGTTATAATAAATCAATGCCAGAAGAAATAAATAGGATATTAACTGATCATATGTCAGATTTACTATTTACTTCAACCAAGCAAGGAGTACTTAACTTACAGAATGAGGGTGTTAAAGAAAATGTACATTTAGTCGATGATATAATGGGTGATTCAGTTAAGCTTGCTCAGAAACTATTAGAAAATGAGCCAATAGAAACTGATTATCCTTATTATTACGTCACTATTCACAGGCCTTATAATACGGATAATAAATTAAGGATGGTTAAAATATTGGATATTTTAAACAACTTAAAATTTAAAGTTATTTTTCCTATCCATCCTAGAACAAGAAGTTTATGTAAAGAATTTGCTCTGGATTTGAGTATATATCAAAATATCGATTTTATTGAACCAGCATCTTATATTGATAATATACAATTTATTAAAAATTCTGTACATGCAATAACTGATTCAGGGGGATTACAAAAAGAAGCTTATATCCTTCAAATTCCTTGTATAACAATAAGATCGGAAACTGAATGGGTAGAGACATTAAGTGGAGGCTGGAATGTTCTTTGCTTCGAAGATTTGAATGAGATACCAAGATTATTAGATAGGCAATTAGGTGAGCATATAGATGAATTGTATGGTAAAGGAAATTCTGCAGGCCAAATAATTGATTTAATTACAAGACACTACGAAATGATTTCTAAAAACGACCCTAATATTTGAGATGAAATTGATTGCTTTAGAAAAGTTTTGGCTACTAAAAGAAGTGTCTATGCCATTTTTAGTTAAAAGAAATATCCTATTAACATCAGGTAATTCGAGGGTTTTTCAGATTAAGCAGAATTCTATTTCTTTCAATTATCTAATATTAAAGCCAATAAATTCGACTAGTCTTTTTAAGTAGTTAGCAGTTTTGTATTATGAGTCATGTTTTAATAATTAATCAATTCGCAAGCAAACCTCAAAATTCGTTTGGAGCTGGTGAGAGGTTTTTCCATTTATCGGAATATTTTAAAGAGGAAGGATATTCATGTCACATTATTTCTGGGGCTTATAATCATTTGTTTAAAGTCTTTCCAAAAGTAGATGGTCTTTTTACCACTGAAAATATTGGGAATAATAAGTTTACATGGGTGAAAATGAATCAATATAGGAAAGAAAGTAGTTTTGGGAGAATTTTTTCCTGGTTCGAATTCCTTTTTAAACTATTTTTTTTTAAACTTAAAGAAAAACCTTCTATTGTTATTGTTTCTTCTATGTCTCTTTTGCCAATTATTTATGGTATTTGGCTTAAAAGGAAATATAAAGTAAAATTAATTTTTGAAATCAGAGATATTTGGCCATTGACAGCAATCCAAATTGGCGGTTATTCAGAATGGCATCCCTTAATTTGGTTGCTAAGAAGAGTTGAAATTTGGGGATATCGTTCTGCTAATCACATTGTGTCTGTGTTACCAGGATTTCAAAGGCACTTGATCGAAAGCGGGTTTGAAAATAAAAAATTTACCTGGATACCTAATGCCATTATTTTGGATAAAATAAATTCTACAAACTCTGATATAGAAGCAAAAGTTTTATTGCCCAAAGGTAAATTTAATATTGTCTATGCAGGGACTTTTGGGAAAGCAAATGCTTTGGAGTACTTTATTGAAGTAGCAAAGATCTTAGAATCCAATGATCAAATACATATAAACTTAATTGGAGATGGGACAGAAAAGGAGGAACTTCTTAAACTTAGTTTTGGCCTAAAAAATGTTAGTTTATATCCTGCAGTGTTAAAATCAGAAGTTAATTCTATACTCAAGCAGGCTAATGTCTGTTATATCGGTTGGCATGGATTAAAACTTTATGAATATGGTGTGGCTGCAAATAAGTATAATGATTATATGCTTGCCGAAAAGCCAATACTTTCGTCATCAAATATAAGAAATGATGTTGTAGATTATGCCAACTGTGGCTTAAAGGTTGACGCTGAGAATCCCAAGAAAATTGCAGAGGGAATCTTGAAATTGTATAAAATGGAATCTGATGAATTGAATATTCTAGGAAAAAATGGGCATAATTATCTTATCGATAATCAGATTTATCCGGTCGTTGCAGTAAAGTATATGGGTGTTTTTAAAGAAGTTATGTTGATGAATTAATCCAGCAGTACTATTTTTGCCAATAAATTAATTTTACATTTTTTAGAATATTATGACTTATCTTTTATTTGCAGCTTTCTTATTTATTATAATGGTTGCATATTTCAATATTGCTAAAAGATATAATATTATAGACAAGCCAAACGAAAGAAGTTCCCATTCAAAGATAACCATTAGGGGAGGAGGGATAATTTTTCTTGTGGCAATAATTATATCTGGCATCTTAAATCAACAATGCCTTATTCCAATGATTGGAGCATCCATTATTGGGATAATAAGTTTTATTGATGATCGTATTACACTTTCCAGTAAAATTAGAATTCTGTTTCATCTGGCAGCAGTTACACTTATGTTCTATTTCTTGCCAGTGTTTGGGATTTTACCTTGGTGGGGAGTGGTGATACTGTATATCCTTGTTATTGGTGTAATTAATGCTTATAATTTTATGGACGGTATTAATGGAATAACCGGGTTATATAGCCTGGTCATTTTAGGTGGATTGCAATATGTGAATTTATATCAAACCTCTTTTGTTGCTCCTGATATGATCTGGTTGCCAATGATCTCCTGTTTAGTCTTTCTTTATTTCAATTTCAGAAAAAAAGCAAAATGTTTTGCCGGGGATGTCGGGAGCGTAACAATGGCTTTTTGGATAATTATGTTACTACTACAATTGATTATGAAAACAAACAACTACTCATATATTTTGTTTTTATCTGTGTACGGCGTAGATGCAGTATTAACTATAATTCATCGACTCATGTTAAAACAAAATATTTTCGAAGCTCATCGTTTACACTTCTATCAGATATTGGCGAATGATCAGAAAATACCTCACTTAATTGTTTCTTCTATATATGGAGTGTTGCAGCTACTAATAATAGTTTTGATAGTTTTAGGAGGCATAAATTTTTATGTTCTAGGATTAATGATTCTAGCTCCTTTGATTTTAGTTTATTTAATAATGAAACCAAAACTTATGCTTAAAGCAGCTTAATAATGGAAAAATCTTATGTAATATATGGTGCCGGAGGACATGCCAAAGTTATAATAGACCTCGTATTAGAGCATGGAGGTAAGGTTGAATGTGTTTTTGACGATAATGTAGAAGAGGAAAATGCTACTTTTATGGGCATTCAAGTTCTAAAGTACAATTCTGAATTATACAAAGAATCAAGATTAATAATTGCAATTGGTGACAATAAGATTCGTAAAATACTTACTCATAAATTGAAACATAATTTTGCAACTTTAATACACCCGAAGGCATCCGTATCCG
>Ga0157370_10005496_pt1 | contig 14205 bp, 12 predicted proteins | sample C35metaG_FD_113463 | JGI IMG/M metagenome (GOLD analysis project Ga0157370, IMG submission 113463) | Corn rhizosphere microbial communities from Kellogg Biological Station, Michigan, USA - C3-5 metaG | ecosystem: Host-associated > Plants > Roots > Rhizosphere > Soil | place: USA: Michigan...
GAGCGGCCTGCACTACAACCGGCATCGGTACTATGATCCGGATGTTGGACGGTACCTGACGCCGGACCCGATCAAGTTGGCGGGTGGGCTGAACCAGTACCAGTACACGCCGAATCCGACGGGGTGGGTTGATCCGTTGGGGTTGAGCGGGAACTGCCCGCCGCCGAATAAATCTGGGTGTGGGGCGCCGGATGATACGACTGGCGCTAGGGTTGATGAGGGTGAGTCCAAGTTACCTAAGCCAAAAACACGCCCTCAAAACTTTGCTGATGAAGAAAAGCTGATTGGGCACTATGAAAAGCATGGCGCAGAATTTAAGGCTATGAGCAAGGAAGAATATTTACTTATAGCCCGTGACGTTGTGAATCATGGCACCCGTGTGGAGTACGTATACAAAGGCGAAATTCGAGCGGGGTATTTACAGTTGATAGGTAATAATCGAAAAGGCGAGGCAAAATTCGCTTTTGTCGGCACAAACGATAAGCAGGAAATTACGACGTTACACACAAAAAGTGGAAAGGAATTCTGGAAAACTATAAATGGTGATGCTCGCGATAAAGTAGTGAGGCCGGCGAATGACTAAGAAATATGAAGCGATGGTGCTGGCAATAGGCCGAGTGGTTGAGGAGGAGGTCTTATTACTCGTGAAAGGTTTAGAAGTTAAATGCTTCGCAAGCTATTGCCCATCAAAGATTGAAGTGGGTGAGACCTATCAAGTGGAGTTCGAGTTGGTACTTCCCGACAACGATGTTGTCGCTGCGGCAGAGGAGCCACTCCCTACACTCATAGAAATGATAGGTAACGGATTTTCATGCGCGCTTTATGGGTATTTGGATGGGAGCGTGTTTCGATCTTTCGTTGATTTTTCGGATCAGGACATTCACTACGACCATCCTCATCTGAACGGACAATTTGTAAAAATTCAGGTGGATCGAATAGACGTGTCTTTCTGATGGCAATTGCGAAATTTCTGGGCAAGCTCGTCGGAAGTTTCCTTCAACTCGTATCGATTTCCATGAACTGGTGCAGGTCGGCCCTCATCGATAGTCTTTCACCTGTCGCTGCAAATTCAGTGACAGGGTGTGGAAGCCCTTCTATCGTTAGGCGCGTCACGCGCCACCAGTTCGGCGTGTTTTATCGTCTGTTTTTTATGGTGGCTGTGCGCGGGGCGCTTTCGAGTGCGCCGGGTGCCAACGTCCCGGTCTTCCACACCTGCGTACAGCTGCCACCTATTGCGTGGAAGTGATTTTTGGCGGCTTCTATCCATACGTTAGGACTTAAATCGATGAAAACTCTGACACCCGACCCACCCTACGAAAAACCAATCCCCCACCCCGACAACCGCTTCATGGCCCTCACCGGCAACTGCACCGACATGCCCACGCTGTTCGTCGATACCCACGCGCCGCTCGATGTTTTATACGAAGCCGCCAACTATCGAATTCGCGCCGTCACGCAGGTGCTGGAGAACATTTCGATGCGAGGTTCGGTTGAGTGCGAATCCTTCATCCTCAGCGACTTCGCGTTGCTCTGCGCCATTCCATTGCGCGATGGCTGTGATGTGCTGGATGTAGTGGGGCGGCGATTGCGTGCACGGACCTCTGAGGTTTAGAAATTGAGGATCAGGCTCAACAATCGGGCTGCCTGATCTGGCCTCTTCGCGAGCAGGCTCCACAGTTGATCGCATTCCAATGTGGGAGCGAGCCTGCTCGCGATGGCGTCGGAAAATTCAGCGATGCCCTGCAAGCAATGAATCCTCTTTTTCTGGCGCAGGGGCAGACCAAGCACTAACAACCGACTGCAAAAACTGCTGCGACAACTCAGGTTTATCCAGGGCCCTGGCAATGAGCATTGCGCCGGCTATCGATGCCAGGATTCGCAGCGATTCCTTGTACTTCTCCTCATTGTTTTCGCCTTCGACAAGCACCATCAGCGTTTCGATCAAGCGCTCAACACCTTTGGTGAACGAGCTGCTGACCGTGCCGCCGGTTCGGGCGACGTCAGCGGCCAGTGCGGGGATGGGGCAGCCTTCGGTCCAGTTGTCCATGTGGCTTTGCGTCAGGTAGCCCTCAATCAGCGCCGGGATGGATTTAGCGTTTTGCCAATCCTGGATGTTGGACTCGAACGTGCGGCTGACGGCTTCTGAAGCCAGCTGTTCCTTGCCCCCTGGAAACTGTCCGTAGAAGCCGCCGTGGGTCAGGCCGACTGAACGCGACAGTTCGCCGATGCCGATCCCGTCGATGCCTTTTTCCCGGTACAAGCGGGACGCGGCAGTGAGGATCGCCTCTTTGTTGGCTGCTGCCTGGTCTTTCGTGACTTTCATGAACGGCTCCTGTCGCCGAACGGGCCTTGCCAAGGCCACGTGTCGCTGAGATGTTGTTATTTATTATGTTCGTCATATAAGATCGCCGCAATGGCTTTGTCGGTGTCGGCGAATGTCTGGCGACTCCCGAGCCGGTGGCTCATGCCACAACACTCTACGTGGGCTGATCTATGCAACGTAATGATCTTCGCAGTATCGATTTGAATCTGCTGGTGGTTTTCGAAGCGCTCATGCAGGAGCGCAGTGTCAGCCGTGCCGCGAAGAAACTTTCGCTCGGACAACCGGCGGTCAGCGGGTCCCTGGTGAGATTGCGAAGGCTGTTCAACGACCCGTTGTTTGAGCGTCAGGGACGCACCATGGTGCCCACCGCGCGGGCGTTGTGTGCGGCGCAGACGCTGGGGCCAGCGCTGGATTCTGTGTGTCATGCGCTGGCGAATAACAAGGCTTGAACCGGGGTAAGTCTCTTTTTTTGCCTTTAAACATGACGACCATCATTTAAGTTGATACCCAACTTCACTCCGTTCAATTCGTCGATACCTCGCGCGAGGTCGAGAATCCGGAAATTCCTAAACCGTCTGGCGGACACCCCCCATGGAACAGTCACTGAAACCTTTGCGTTATCCCCTTGCTGTGTTGGCTCTGACGGTCCTCACCGCGTGTGATCGAACACCCAACGCCGCTCAGGCTCCGGGAGCGCCGCACGTCACCGTCGCCAAAGTGCTTGAGCAACCCATCACTGAATGGGATGAAGTGACTGCCCGGCTGGAAGCACCGGAAACCGTTGAGGTCCGCCCACGGGTTTCCGGTCAGATCGAACGTGTTGCCTTTACCGACGGTGTGCTGGTGAAGAAAGGCGATTTGCTGTTCCAGATTGACCCGCGTCCGTTCGAACACGAAGTCCATCGTATCGAAGCGCAGCTGCAACAGGCTCGCGCCACGCTGGTTCGCACCGGTAATGAAGCGCAGCGTGGTCAGCGTCTGTTGAGCAGCAACGCCATTTCCGCCGAGCTGGCTGACACCCGCACCACCACCGCGCAAGAAGCCAAGGCCGGTGTCGATGCCATTCAGGCGCAGTTGGACCTTGCACGCCTGAACCTCAGTTTCACCCGCGTCACCGCCCCGATTTCCGGCCGTGTCAGCCGTGCGGAAATCACCGCTGGCAACATCGTGACCGCCGACACCACACCCCTGACCAGCGTGGTCTCCACCGACAAGGTCTATGCCTATTTCGATGCAGACGAACGCTTGTTCCTCAAATACAGCCAGCTCTCGCGCCAAGGGCAACGCAGTCAAACCACCCCCGTGTACATGGGCCTGTCGAACGAGGAGGGTAACAGCCACCTCGGACAAATGAGCTTCGTCGACAACCGGGTCAATCCCAAGACCGGCACCATTCGTGGTCGCGCGGTGTTCGACAATGCTGACGGCCAATACACCCCGGGCTTGTATGCCCGGTTGAAGCTGGTGGGCAGCGCAGCCTATGCCGGTTTGCTGATCAAGGACGAAGCGGTGGGCACCGACCTGGGCAAGAAGTTCGTGCTGGTGATCGATCAGGACAACAAGGCCGTGTACCGCAGCGTCGATCTTGGGCCGAAGCTCGAAGGTTTGCGCATCGTGCGCAGCGGCTTGCAGAAAGAGGACCGCATCGTAATCAACGGCCTGCAACGGGTTCGCCCTGGCGCTGTGGTCGCCCCGCAGGATGCGCCGATGGCCGATGCGGAAACCGTCGCGACCCTGAACCGTCAACGTCAGGCCATCGAGGCGGGCAATCAACCTGCCGCTCCGTCCTCGATCTCAGACAAATCACCGGCGCTGGTGAAAACGGATGCGTCCGTTTCACCTCGCGGATAAGAGAACACCGCCATGAAATTCTCTCAGTTCTTTATCACGCGGCCGATCTTCGCGGCGGTGCTGTCGCTGCTGATCCTGATCGCCGGGGTGATCTCGCTGTTCCAGCTACCGATCAGCGAATACCCCGAAGTGGTGCCGCCGACGGTGGTCGTGCATGCCAACTACCCGGGGGCCAACCCCAAGGTCATCGGTGAAACCGTTGCGGCGCCGCTCGAACAAGCCATCACCGGCGTCGAGAACATGCTGTACATGTCCTCGCAGTCCACCGCTGACGGCAGACTGACGCTCACTGTGACGTTCGCACTGGGCACTGACCTGGACAATGCTCAGGTCCAGGTACAAAACCGTGTGACCCGCACCGAACCCAAGCTGCCCGAGGAAGTCACACGCATCGGTATCACGGTCGACAAGGCTTCTCCCGAGCTGACATTGCTGGTGCATCTGGTCTCGCCGGACAAGCGCTACGACATGCTCTACCTGTCCAATTACGCGATCCTCAACGTCAAGGATGAGCTGGCGCGCCTGGACGGTATTGGTGACGTGAAGATGTTCGGTATCGGCGACTACTCGCTGCGAATCTGGCTTGACCCTCAGAAAACCTCGTCGCGCAATCTCACCGCTATCGATGTGGTCAACGCGGTACGCGAGCAGAACCGTCAGGTCGCGGCCGGGCAACTGGGGTCACCGCCCGCGCCCAATGCCACAAGTTTCCAGATGTCGATCAACTCTCAGGGTCGGTTGGTCACCGAAGAAGAGTTCGAAAACGTCATCGTCCGCGCGGGCAGTAACGGTGAAATTACCCGCCTCAAAGACATCGCCCGGGTCGAGCTTGGTTCCAACCAATACGCGTTGCGCGCCTTCCTCAACAACCAGGAAGCGGTGGCGATGCCGATCTTCCAGCGCCCGGGCTCCAATGCCATCGACATCTCCGACCAGGTGCGGGCGAAGATGGCCGAGTTGAAGAAAAACTTCCCGGAAGGCATGGACTACGAGATCGTCTACGACCCGACCATCTTCGTGCGCAGCTCGATTGAAGCCGTGGTTCATACCCTGTTTGAAGCACTGATCCTCGTGGTGCTGGTGGTGGTTCTGTTCCTGCAAACCTGGCGCGCCTCGATCATTCCACTGGTCGCGGTACCGGTGTCGTTGATCGGCACATTCGCCGTGATGCACTTGCTCGGATTCTCGCTCAACGCCCTGTCGCTGTTCGGTCTGGTACTGGCCATCGGGATCGTCGTCGACGATGCGATCGTGGTGGTGGAGAACGTCGAGCGCAACATCGAGTCGGGGCTTGAACCGATCGAGGCGACCAAAAAAGCCATGGGCGAGGTGACGGGGCCGATCATCGCCACGGCCTTGGTGTTGTGCGCGGTGTTCGTACCGGCAGCGTTTATTTCCGGCTTGACCGGACAGTTCTATAAACAGTTCGCGTTGACCATTGCCATTTCGACGGTGATCTCCGCGTTCAACTCCCTGACCTTGTCGCCCGCATTGGCTGCGGTCCTGCTCAAGGCCCACGGCGCGCCAAAAGACCGTTTCTCCCGGATGCTGGATCGTGTGCTCGGTGGCTGGTTGTTCAAACCGTTCAACCGGTTCTTCGACAAGGCCAGTCACGGCTATGTGGTTGCCGTGGCCAAAATCATCCGCGGCAGCAGTGTGGCCTTGCTGGTTTACGCCGGCCTGATCGCGATGACGTACTTGGGCTTCAGCACGACCCCGACCGGTTTCGTGCCGACCCAGGATAAAAAATACCTGGTGACCTTTGCGCAATTGCCAGACGCGGCCAGCCTTGATCGCACCGAGTCGGTGATCCGTCGCATGAGCACCATCGCGATGAACGAGCCGGGTTTCGACAGCGCCGTGGCCTTCCCGGGTTTGTCGATCAACGGTTTCACCAACAGCCCCAACGCCGGTATCGCGTTCATCGGCTTGCGGCCCTTCGATGAACGCAAGGATCCGAGCCTGTCTGCCGGGGCGATTTCTGCTTCATTGAACGCCAAGTTCGGCAGCATCCAGGACGCTTACATTGCGGTGTTTCCGCCACCACCGGTTCAAGGCCTGGGCACTATTGGCGGGTTCCGCCTGCAGATCGAAGACCGGGGCAACCTGGGTTATGACGAGCTGTACAAAGAAACCATGAACATCATCACCAAGAGTCGCAGCGTGCCGGAGCTGGCCAACCTGTTCACCAGCTACACGGTCAATGTGCCGCAAGTCGAGGCGGCCATCGACCGAGAAAAAGCCAAGACCCACGGTGTCGCGATCAGTGAAATTTTCGACACGTTGCAGGTCTATCTCGGGTCGCTGTATGCCAACGACTTCAACCGTTTCGGTCGTACCTATCAGGTCAACGTTCAGGCCGAGCAGCAGTTCCGTCAGGAACCCGAGCAAATCGGTCAGCTGAAAGTGCGCAATGACCGCGGCGAGATGATCCCGTTGGCCACTTTCGTCAACGTCAGCCCGACGTCCGGGCCGGATCGGGTCTCGCACTACAACGGTTTCGTCACCGCGGAAATCAACGGCAGCGCAGCCCCTGGCTACAGCTCCGGTCAGGCGCAAGCCGCGATTGAAAAGCTGCTCAAGGAAGAACTGCCCAATGGCATGACCTACGAGTGGACCGACCTGACCTTCCAGCAGATTTTGTCGGGCAATACGGCGCTGCTGGTGTTCCCGCTCTGCGTGCTGTTGGCGTTCCTGGTACTGGCTGCGTTGTATGAAAGCTGGAGCCTGCCGCTGGCGGTGATCCTGATCGTCCCGATGACCCTGCTGTCGGCGATTGCCGGGGTGATCATTTCCAAGGGCGACAACAACATCTTCACCCAGATCGGCTTGATCGTACTGGTAGGCCTGGCCTGCAAGAACGCGATTCTGATTGTCGAGTTCGCCAAGGACAGACAAGAGCAAGGCATGTCGCCGCTGGAGGCTGTCCTGGATGCTTGCCGCATGCGTCTGCGGCCGATTCTGATGACCTCGTTCGCGTTCATCATGGGGGTGATCCCGCTGGTGACGTCCACCGGTGCCGGTTCGGAAATGCGCCGGGCCATGGGGGTGGCGGTGTTCTCCGGGATGCTCGGTGTGACGTTCTTCGGATTGCTGTTGACCCCGGTTTTCTTTGTCCTGATTCGTCGCTACATCGAGCGCAAAAAAGCGCGCCAAGTCACCCATGTCCACCCGGCAAACGCTTCGAATTCGGAGGCACACTGATGAATGCTTCAACGCTTTTTTTACCCGGTCTTCTGGTCGCTGCGCTCGCCGCCTGCACGGTTGGCCCCGATTACAAAACACCTGACACGGCACCTGCGAATGTCGTCTCGGCACAGACCAGCAACTATGATCAAACTCATTTTGAGACGGTGTGGTGGCGGCAGTTTGACGACCCCACACTCAACCAACTGGTGAGCAAGTCCCTTGAGGGCAACCGCAATCTGCGGGTCGCTTTCGCTCGCTGGAAAGCAGCCCGCGCGATTCGTGATGACATCAGCAACGACAACTTGCCGGTCGTCACCAGCCGCGTGAGCAGCCATCAGGGCAAGGCACAAGTGCCAGGGCAGACCGAAAACCGCGTCAATACCGAGCGTTATGACCTGGGCCTGGACATGGCGTGGGAAGTCGATCTGTTTGGCCGGATCCAGCGTCAACTGGAGTCCAGCGACGCTCAGGAAGACGCCGTGGCCGCCGACCTGTATCAACTTCGCGTGACCATGATTGCCGAGTTGGTCGATGCCTATGGGCAGTTACGGGGCGCGCAACTGCGGGAAAAAATAGCCTTGGCCAACCTCAAAAATCAGCAAGACTCGCGCACTGTGACAGTCAGCCTGCGTGATGCCGGGGTGGGCAATGAACTCGACGTGGTGCGTGCCGATGCCCGGTTGGCTGCTGTCGAGGCGACGGTGCCGCAACTGCAAGCGGAGCAGGTGCGGCAGAAAAACCGCATCGCCACGCTCTTGGGCGAGCGCCCGGATACATTGAGCGTGTCGTTGGAGCCGGCCGACTTGCCAGCGATCGCCAAAGCACTGCCGATAGGCAATCCCGCCGAGTTACTGCGCCGGCGTCCTGATGTCCTTGCCGCCGAGCGCAGACTGGCGTCCGCCACGGCGGATATCGGCGTGGCCACCGCCGATTTGTTCCCTCGGGTCAGCTTGAGCGGGTTTCTCGGTTTCACCGCGAGTCGCGGTTCGCAAATAGGTTCCAGTGCCGCCCGGGCATGGGGACTGGGCCCGAGCATTACCTGGGCGGCCTTTGATCTGGGCAGTGTGCGAGCGCGCATTCGCGGTGCCAATGCCAACGCAGAAGGCGCCTTGGCCACTTATGAGCAGCAAGTGCTGCTGGCGCTGGAAGAATCTGAAAATGCGTTCAGCGACTATGGCAAACGCCAACAACGCTTGCTCTCGTTGATCAAGCAAAGCGAGTCGAGCCGTGCAGCGGCGGACCTGGCGGCGATCCAGTACCAGGAAGGGACGGTGGACTACCTGGTTTTGCTGGATGCACAGCGCGAGCGACTCAATGCCGAGGATGCTCAGGCGCTGGGTGAGACTGAACAGTATCGAGGGATCGTCGCTATCTACAAATCGTTGGGCGGTGGTTGGGACAGCGGTGAAAACAAGGTCGCGCGACTGGATTGAGTGGCCCGACTCCCTGGGCAGTGGCAGGCAAAGGTGAGGGCGCGCGGAGTGGTCACCAACCGGTTGGTGCCACTCTTCGCCAAACAATCACTGTCAGAGCGAGTAACCAGGTGCCTGTCCGAGATGATTGTCCTGAGCGCCAGCAATCAAGTGCATTGGAATGTGAGGTTGTTCTTCCAGGGAGGGGACTTCGAAGCTCCCCACAATTTGAACGTGCCGCTCACTCACCGCGATCGACTCTACTGCCTGTGCTTTTGCCATTCTCGCGTGGTTCGCTGCGATTTCACTGAGGGTTGACACGTTAAATCTCCGGTGACTCACCAAGCGTTTCGCTGGGGTCCTTAAGCGTTAATTGGATGGCCGTTGCGTCAGAATTACGTCGTTTCTGGGATGCCAGATCGGCCTTTGCAAACCCCAAGCCAGAACTCTGGCGCGTTGAGCGCCAGGTTTCCCTATGCGACGAATGGTTGTAAACACTCGGTAACTTGCCCCGACGCGGCTGCAAACGAGGCCTTACTACCCTGTCTCGCACCATCAAAGAGTGACCTCAAAATCAACGATGGCACCTGCGGCAAATACATAGGAGCGGGGAGTGGGGATGTACTCCTCTTTCTCTTCCTTTTTCTTCAGCAACACCCCGGAAGCATCGCAATAAATGACTTCATCGTGCTCGTTTACGCCGCGAATGATGAATGTGTATTCAAAACCCGGATCAACCTCTATGCCGGCAGTCATCGGCACGCGCTCGACATCACGCCAAAAGTACTTCGCGAGACGTTGCAAGACGTTTTGTTGACGAATCACACCCATTAATCGTTGAGGCGTGGTGCCATCGACCACCGGTGTTGATTGTTGTGTAATTTCCACGATTCTTTCCGCAAGATTCCGGTGTACTTTCAAGGCGACCCAAGCCTTGGTCTTTGGCGGCTTCGGCGCGATGTTTTCAGCCTTGCGATTTTGTCGCAAGTTCAGGGCGACCATCAGTGAGTTGACGCTTGCACTACCACCGGCAAGTACGAGTGCCGTCAGGAATCGTGTTTCAAAACTGGATGTTACCTGCGAAATATAGATGTTCATCAGGTCGGCAACGAAGTCGATATTGAAACTTTTAATGATGAGATAAGCAGCAAGAAACATCACGACCGTGCGAACGCCGCGTCCATCAAAGAACTCCAGGAAGACTCGCCAGTTGAACACCACGGCGAATGCCGATTCGAGTATCACTGCCAATATGAGCATTGCAAAAAGAAGCCGCGTTGTCTTGCCGATCAATGCGGGGTCTTGCGCAGTCGGAGTATTGGTAATTTCGAACAGGTTGGTTTTTGACGTTTCGCCTTGCTTAAAAGTGATGGGCACTTCGCCTGTTGAAGGAGGCGGGTTCGCGGCGGTATAGATCAGAACCCAGTAATTGCTGGGTGTGCCTGTGGTGAGTACCCGTGCACCTGCAGGTGCTGTGCCCTCAATTTTGATCTCTTCGTTGCCTTGCGCCACGATGATCGTGGCGCCGGGTTGTACAAACAAGCGGGCGACTTCAGCCTTTGCGGGCATGGCGATCGCCAGCCATGCGAGCAATGACAAGACGATTGCCGACAGCCAGTGATACTTGAAGTTCGTTGCTGTTAAGTGGGTGGGCCACATCGATACTGCTCCTTCTTAGTTGAGGGGGACTCATGCAGCATCGAGCGCTGACCCGGTTCATGCGAACGCTGATGAAAATATAATCGCAAGTGGTGAATTAGCAAATTATGCGCAGGGATATAAACGCCGGTGTAAAGGTAACTTATCACTTGCTTTTCAATATTTTGCTGGTAATAGAACGCATAGCGAAATTTCATATGCCTTTCTTTGACATCAATCACTAAGCGCTCTTGACTGGTAGTCAATTGCCAATGGCTGATCCGAAGCCCGGCCACTTATATCGAGTTATGGCTCTGTTCCCAGTTGGCAGTTTCTCGCGTTGTTGAATTTAAACGGTTAGTCAGACAAGGAGATCGAGTGTGGACAAGTCCGACTACGCACCACCGGCCATGCGCAAACTGCGGGTGTATGCATTCGACCCACAAGCCTCGACTCAAATGGACACGGTGCGGATCAACCACGCCACCATCGAATTGCCATGGGAGCAGCGTTGGGAACCCGATATCTTGCCGGGGCCGGTGAACGAGTACCTGGAGGTCATTGATGTCGATCCTACCAGCGGCCAGTTCTACAAACCGGTTAACTTGAATGACCCGCATGTGTTGGCCCAGGATGGCATCGCGCCTTCGGAGGGCGACCCGCGTTTCCATCAGCAAATGGTCTTCGCCGTTGCGATGAAAACCATCAAATTGTTCGAGCGGGCACTGGGGCGCAAAGTGTTCTGGTCACCCAGAGCTATCGAGGATAAGCGGACAAAGAAGCTGACCTACGGCTATGTCCGCCGGTTACGTATTTATCCTCACGCCTTACGCGAAGCGAATGCCTACTACAGCCCGGCAAAAAAGGCGTTGTTGTTCGGTTACTTCAAGGCCTCACTGAGCAACGCCGGGGTGAACTTGCCGGGTGGCTGGATATTCACGGCGTTGTCCCACGATATTGTCGCGCATGAAACCACGCACGCCATTCTGGATGGCTTGCACCGTCGATACATCGAATCCACCAGCGTTGATAGCCTGGCGTTTCATGAAGCCTTCGCCGACATCGTTGCACTGTTGATGCATTTTACGTTGCCGGAAGTGGTGTCCAGTCAGTTGGCCGCGCGCCGTGGGGATCTGACCGAGCGTTCCTGGTTGAGCGGCCTGGCCCGTCAGTTCGGCGAGGCGTCGGGGCGCTACTCGGCATTGCGCGATGCAATCGACGAAAAGGGCAAGGACGGCTTGCCTGACCCTACGCGGCTTGCACAATTGAGCGAGCCCCATGAGCGCGGCGCGATACTGGTCGCCGCTGTGTTCGACGCATTCATCACCATTTACGAGCAACGTACGACCGATCTTTTTCGGCTGGCAGGGCATGACAAGGCATCGACGGCCAACCTGTCGACCGAATTGATCGCACGCCTGACCCGTGAAGCTGTGAAGGCTGCCGATCATGTCCTGAGGATGTGCATTCGTGCGTTGGACTATTTGCCACCCGTGGATGTGCACTTCGGCGAGTTTCTGCGGGCCATTGTCACCGCCGATAACGACCTTGTACCGGACGACCGCATGCACTATCGCCTGGCAGTTATCCAGGCGTTCCGTCGGCGCGGCATTTTTCCGGACAAATGCTTATCACTGGCGCCGGACAGTTTGCTCTGGGAATCATTGAAGGGTTATCAGACAGAAGAGCTTTCCCTGACCGCCGATGACCTGCTGGCCTTTCAGGCACCGCCCAAATCCAATTGGCCAGGTGGCTCACTTGATTTAACGCCGCAGTACCTGCGGGGCAATGCATTTCTCCAGTCCGAGCACAATCGTCAAGTGGTGTGGAACTGGCTGATGGAAGAGTCAGACCATGACGCTGAATGGGAGAAGGTCTTGGGGATTTTCTTCATGGCCCATCCCGACGCAACCAAGAAGCAAGGGGCGTTGTTTGTAGGATGGGATGGTGTTCAACCTGCCGTGGAGGTGCATTCGGTCCGCACCTGTCGCAGGGCCGGGCCGGACGGGCAGGACCTTCGGCAACTGGTCGTGGAAATTACCCAGCGCCGTCGCGGTTACTTCGACAGCGCGCAACAACTCAAGGAAGATCAGCAAGCCCCGCGCAAGGATGATCGCCGTTCCTATGACTTCACGTTCCGAGGGGGCGCGACACTGATCATTGACCTGCGTGATGGCACCCTGCGCTATGTCATCCGCAAGCGCATCGATGACGATGAACGTCTGGATGCCCAGAGGCGCTTCCTGCAAACCGGCAACGACTCTCTGGCCATGACTTATCGAGAACCGCGCGCGGACGATAACCCCTTTGCCATGACCCACCGTGGAGTCTGACGCCATGACCAATGCAGATTTGCAGGGCAAGGTGGCGATTCGCATGTACCGCGGGATTTTGGGCGACTGCTTTCTGCTTCGCTATCTGGACGCCGGGATCACCCGCCACATCTTGATCGACTGCGGTGTGCTTCAAGGGGTGACGGGGGCCAAACAGACAATGACGCGTATTGTCGACGACCTTCAAAAAACCACTGGCGGCTTGCTCGACCTGGTGGTGGTAACCCACGAGCATCACGATCACACGAGCGGCTTCCTGTATGAGCAAGCGCGCTTTTTTGGTGATGATTTTCGCATCGGTGAACTCTGGCTGGCCTGGACCGAGAACTCGAATGATTCCCAGGCCGTCGCACTGCACGCCCGATTCAAAAAGGCGAAAGTGGCGTTGGCGGGTGTCGTCGGCCTTAGCGGGCGTGGTACCCCATTGCACCAGGATGCACGAATCAAAACCGTGCACGGCCTATCGGCTTTCATCGAACCGCTGGCCAGCAAAGAAAAAGACAAGCGCACGACCATCGAGAAGCTCAAGGACAAGGCCGGATCGAAAGTGACCCGGTACCTGGAACCCGGTGATGTTGTGCGACCCGCCGCCATCGACGCGCTCAAGGCGTATGTCATGGGGCCACCGCGATCCGAAGAGCGCTTGCGCAAGGATTTGCCGAGCAAGGGGGCGGGGAAAGAGGTGTACATGACCAGCCTGGATGAGGCCATGGCGCTGGAGGAACGCACGCTGCGACTCAAAGGCGAGGTTCCGGACAATGTCGACTCACCCTTCGCGCCGCCTTATCAGCGACCTTTCTCCAGGGTCGCAGATGAAACGGATACCCTTGGCGGGGGGGATGAAGAGTCGACCAGCGTCGAGCAGCGCTATTTTGGCAGCGTTGACCAATGGCGCTGCATTGAGGACGAATGGCTGGACGGCGCGGAAACCCTGGCCCTGAAAATGGATTCGGACACCAACAACACCAGTCTGGTCCTGGCGTTCGAGTTGCCGGACGGCCAGATCCTGCTCTTTCCGGGCGATGCCCAGGTGGGCAACTGGCTGTCCTGGGGCGACCAGACTTACCCCAAAGACGCTATGTCAGGGAAGCCTCTGCCGCTGACCCGAGACGACATCCTCGCTCGGGTCACGCTTTACAAAGTCGGCCACCATTGCAGCCATAACGCCACTGCTCGTGCCGCAGGATTGGAAAAGATGAATGATTCCAGGTTGGTGGCGATGATCCCGGTGGTCGCCGATGTGGCGAAAGGCAATGACTGGAATATGCCTTACCCGGATCTCCTGAGTGCCTTGCAGCAACGTACCAGACAGCGGATCGTTTCCGGGGATGGAAACCCTGCAAGCGAAATCAAGGCCTTCGCCAACTCACCGACGGATCCGGCTAACCCGGTCACGTTAAGTTATGCGCCCGATGAGTTGTGGGTGGAGTTATTGATCCCGTACTGAATTCACCTCACC
>Ga0157370_10005500_pt1 | contig 14201 bp, 8 predicted proteins | sample C35metaG_FD_113463 | JGI IMG/M metagenome (GOLD analysis project Ga0157370, IMG submission 113463) | Corn rhizosphere microbial communities from Kellogg Biological Station, Michigan, USA - C3-5 metaG | ecosystem: Host-associated > Plants > Roots > Rhizosphere > Soil | place: USA: Michigan...
CCGTAGATCTCCTTCTGAATGCCCTCGAAATTGGCGTCCTGGGAGCGCTTGGAGAACTCCCCGCCCAGAATCTCCTCCCAGTTCGGCCCACCGACGATCTTTTCCATCGTCTGACCGGTGATCAGCGACTTGGGCCGGGCCGTCGGCATGTTCTTGGATGCCGGCGCGGTGTGCAGATTCTGGTAGTCGAAGGTAAAGGGCTCGTAGTAGTCGTCGATCTCCGGCAAGTCCGGATTGGCGAATATATTGGCCAGGACGCGCCATTTGGCGCCCAGCCGCGGCTGCAGCTTGCCGTTCTTCTTGACCAGCCAGCCGCCCTTCCAGCGCTTCTGGTTTTCCCAGTCCTTCGGGTAGCCGATTCCCGGCTTGGTTTCGACATTGTTGAACCAGGCATATTCAACGCCTTCCCGCGAGGTCCAGACGTTTTTGCAGGTGACCGAACAGGTGTGGCAACCGATGCACTTGTCCAGGTTCAACACCATGGCGATTTGCGCGCGGACCTTCATCAAACGACCTCCGCGCTTTTGGGCGCCTTTTCTTCCAGCCAATCGGTTCGGGCCTGTTTGCGGATGATCACAAACTCATCGCGGTTGGAGCCGACCGTGCCGTAATAGTTGAATCCATAGCTTTGGTGGGCGTAGCCGCCGATCATATGGGTGGGCTTCAGCACCGTGCGGGTCACCGAATTGTGGATGCCGCCTCGCATGCCGGTGATCTCCGAACCAGGCATGTTCACGATCTTTTCCTGGGCGTGGTACATCATGCACATGCCTTCCGGCACGCGTTGCGAAACCACTGCGCGAGCGACCAGGGCGCCATTCAGGTTATACGCCTCTATCCAGTCATTATCCTCGATACCCACCTTCTTCGCGTCGGTCTCGCTGATCCACACGATGGGCCCGCCGCGCGAAAGCGTCAGCATCAAGAGATTGTCGGTATAGGTCGAATGGATACCCCACTTCTGGTGAGGCGTGATGAAGTTGAGTACGACCTGCTTGTTGCCATTATCCCGGGTGTCGATGATCGGCTTGATCGTCTTGGTGTCGATCGGCGGCCGATAGACCACAAGCTGCTCGCCGAAGGCGCGCATCCAGGGATGATCCTGAAACAGTTGCTGGCGGCCCGTCAGCGTGCGCCACGGGATCAACTCGTGGACATTGGTGTAGCCGGCATTGTAGCAGACCTTTTCCGACTCGATGCCGGACCAGGTCGGTGACGAGATGATCTTGCGCGGCTGGGCCTGGATGTCGCGATAGCGGATCTTCTCGTCTTCCTTCGCCTCGGCGAGGTGGCCGTGATCGCGGCCGGTGAATTCGCCGAGCGCGCTCCAGGCCTTCATCGCCACTTCGCCATTGGTCTCGGGTGCCAGCGACAGGATCACTTCGGTGGCGTCGATGTCCGTCTCGATGCGCGGTAGTCCCTTGGTCTGGCCGTCTTCCGTCACAATCCCATTGAGTTTGCCAAGCAGTTCAACCTCATGATCGGTCTTCCAGGCGATGCCCTTTCCACCATTGCCGATGGACGACATCAGCGGCCCCAGGGCCGTGAAGCGCTTGTAGACATTGGGATAATCCCGCTCGACGACTGAAATGGAGGCCATCGTCTTGCCGGGTAACGGCGCAACCTGCCCCTTCGACCATTCTTTGATGTCCAGGGGCTGGGCGAGTTCACCGGGCGTGTCGTGCTGCATGGGCGTCAGGACAAGATCTTTTTCCCTGCCCAGAGCCTCCGGCGCGATTTCGGAGAACCGCTTGGCCAGCCCCTTGTAGATTTCCCAGTCGCTGCGGCTTTCCCAAACCGGATCGACCGCCGCGCTCAGCGGATGGATGAAGGGGTGCATGTCGGAGGTATTGAGGTCGTTCTTCTCGTACCAGGTCGCCGTCGGGAGCACGATGTCGGAATAGACGCAGGTTGTGGACATGCGGAAGTCCAGTGTCACCAGCAGGTCCAGCTTTCCTTCCGGCGCCTCGTCATGCCAAACGACTTCAGAGGGTTTCTGCTCCCCGGTCTGTCCGAGATCCTTGCCCTGCACGCCGTGCGTGGTGCCCAGAAGGTGCTTGAGAAAATACTCGTGACCCTTGCCGCTCGAACCCAGGATATTGGAGCGCCAGACAAAGAGATTGCGCGGCCAGTTGGCGGGATGATCAGGATCGTCGCAGGACAGCTTAAGGCGTCCGGCTGCAATCTCGTCGCGCGCAAAATCCTTGGGGTCTTTGCCAACCGCTTCGGCCGCTTTTACGACGTCAAGAGGATTGCTCTGCAACTGGGGCGCCGACGGCAGCCAGCCCATGCGCTCTGCGCGAACGTTGAAATCGATCAGGCTGCCTTTCCATTCGTGCTTGTTCGCCAGGGGCGATAGGATCTCATCAACGCCCAGCGTTTCGTAGCGCCACTGGTCGGAATGCGCATACCAGTAGGATGTCGCGTTCATCTGACGCGGTGGCCGCGCCCAATCCAAAGCAAAGGCCAGGGGCGTCCAACCGGTCTGCGGCCGCAGCTTTTCCTGCCCGACATAGTGCGCCCAACCACCGCCCTCCTGACCGATACAGCCGCACATCACCAGCATATTGATGATGCCACGATAGGTCATGTCCATGTGGTACCAGTGATTGATGCCGGCACCGAGAATGACCATGGATTTTCCCTTGGTCTTTTCGGCGTTCTTGGCAAAGGCCCGCGCGACGGAGATCACCGAATCCCGCTTGACGCCTGTGATGCGCTCCTGCCAGGCCGGCGTATAGGGCACGTCGTCGTCAAAGCTGCTGGCGACATGCTCACCGCCAAGCCCGCGGTCCACGCCATAGTTGGCGCACAGAAGGTCAAACACGGTGGCGACATAGGCGTCGCCTTCAGCCAGCTTCAATTGCCGGACCGGCACCTGGCGCATAAGTATTTCATCATGATCTGTGCCCGCGAAGTAGTCGTGCTGGCGGCCACCGAAATAAGGAAAAGCGACGGACAGAACAGAATCGCGTTTCTCCATCATGGACATTGAAAGAGATACCGGCGTTTCGGCGGCCCGTTGTTCCAGATTCCATTCGCCCTTCTCACCCCAGCGGAAGCCGATGGAACCTTGCGGCGCCACGACCTGGCCGGTCAGTTCGTCGAACGCCACCGTCTTCCATTCCGGATTGTTCGCCTCACCCAAGGTCCCGGTGAAATCGCTGGCCCGCAGGAAACGCTCCGGCACGTAGCGGCCGTCCTGTTTGATGAGGCGCACCAGGAAAGGCATGTCGCTGTATTTGCGGCAATAGTCCGTGAAATACGGAGTCAGCCTGTCGACGTGAAATTCCTTGAGGATCACGTGACCGAAAGCCATGGCCAGGGCTGAGTCCGTGCCCTGCTTGGGGTGCAGCCACATGTCACCGAACTTTGCGGCTTCGCTGTAGTCGGGCGTGATAACCACGCTCTTGGCGCCCCGATAACGTGCTTCTGTATAAAAATGGGCGTCCGGCGTACGGGTCTGGGGAACATTGGAACCCCACAACAGCAGAAAGCCGGCATTGTACCAATCCGCGCTTTCCGGCACGTCGGTCTGTTCCCCCCAGGTCTGCGGAGAGGCCGGGGGAAGGTCGCAATACCAGTCATAGAAACTCAGACAGACACCGCCCAGCAGCGACAGATACCGTGTGCCCGCCGCATAGGAGACCATCGACATGGCGGGGATGGGCGAAAAGCCGGCAATGCGGTCGGGCCCATATTTGCGGATGGTGTAGGCGTTGGCGGCAGCGATAATCTCATTGGCCTCCTCCCAATCAAGGCGGACAAAGCCGCCCAGGCCGCGCTGCGAGGTGTAGGACTTGCGTTTGGCGTCATCCTCTACGACGGACTTCCAAGCCGCCACCGGCGTCATGGTTTTGCGCGCGTCGCGCCATAGCCGGACGAGCGCGCCGCGGACCATGGGGTATTTCAGGCGGTTGCCGCTGTAGAGATACCAGGAATAGCTGGCGCCGCGCGAGCAACCGCGCGGCTCATGGTTGGGCAGCTCCGGGCGCGTGCGCGGATAGTCGGTCTGCTGTGTTTCCCAGGTGACGATCCCACCCTTGACGTAAATTTTCCAGCTGCAGGAGCCGGTGCAGTTCACGCCGTGGGTGGACCGCACGATCTTGTCATGCGACCAGCGCTGGCGATAGGCGTTTTCCCATTGCCGGTCTTCCACCGTCGTCACGCCGTGCCCCTGGGAAAAAGAACCTTCGTATTTCTTGAAGAAAGTCAGGCGATCGAGGAAGTGACTCATGCAAACCTACTGGTGCGTGGTGGTGTGGGCGCCATGCAGTTCCGCCATTTCGGGCAGCTGTGGCAGGGTGCGTAGAATAGGCAGTTTGCGCTCCATGATGCGGATGGCGCCGTGCATCCAAGCAAGGGCCGCCGCCACCAGGACGAACAGCAGCATGAAGCAGCTGGTCCAGACGCCGGTCAGATCGTTCATCACGCCGAAGGCGATGGGCAGGAAAAAACCGCCAAGGCCTCCGATGGCGCCAACCAGGCCGCCCACGGCGCCGACATGCTGGGGATAGTAGACCGGGATGTGCTTGTAGACGGCGGCCATGCCGATGGCCATGAAGAAGCCCAGCAGCATTGTCAGGCCAACAAAGGCCGGCAGCGGAATACCGAAGGAGAAGGCAATGGGTCCCCGGATGCCATGCACCACATAGTCCGTTTCCGGATAGGACAGCGCAAAACAGGCGACGATGGAGACACTGAAAGTCGTATACATGACCGCGCGTGCACCGATCCGGTCAGATATCCAGCCACCCAGGGCGCGGAAAAGGCCGGCCGGAAGCGCAAAGGCCGTGGTCAACAGGCCCGCGCGGGCCAGCGGCAGCCCATACATGCCCATATAGTAGCGTGGCAGCCAGCTTGCGAGCGCGACGAAGGCGCCAAAGGCGAAGAAGTAGTAAAGCGAGAAGCGCCAAACCTGGAGCCGCATCAGCGGAAAAAGCTGATCGGAGAGTTTGCGTGGCTTGACGGCGCCGCTGGCGCGCGCCGCACTCGCAGGATCTTCCTGCGTGAACAGATAGAACAGGATCGCCGCGCCGGCCAGCACCGCGGCGTAGATCTGGACGGTCTCGCGCCAACCATATGCGCCCACCAGCAAGGGCGCGCCAAAGCTCGTGATCGCCGTGCCGGCAGTGCCGGCGCCGAACACGCCGAGTGCGGTACCCTGATGCTTGCGGTCGAACCAGTTGGATACGTAGGAAATGCCGGCCGCGAAAGAACCGCCGGCAAAGCCAAGCCCCAGCGCCGTGAGCAGGAACAGGTCATAGCGCGAGACGATGGAGACGGCGTAGACGGCGCCCGAGGTCAGAAGCATCAGCAGCGCCAGGATGCGCCGGCCGCCGAACTTGTCGCTCAATACCCCCAAAAATAGCCGGCTGAGGGCGCCGGTGAGGACCGGCGTCGCCACCAGCAAGCCGAATTCCGAATCATTGAGCCCCAGTTCCTGCTTGATGCGCACACCGACAATGGAAAACAGGGTCCAGACCGCAAAACAGAGGGTGAAGGCGACGGTCGAAAAGCAAAGCGCTTGATATCGCGAGGATTTTCGCCCTGCCCCCGCCGCAATAACATTAGCCACCATGACGGCCCCTTTTGACGCCCAAGCCCCTTGCCTAGGCGCAAAAAGGCTATTGCCTCAGGGCAAGAGCTGCCTTGATCCGGATCAAGGCAGGCATGCCTGGTTCATCACATAGTCACCATGTCGGCTGCGAAAGCGGCAAGAGGATGTAATGACTGACAACAAGATGTACGCGCTTTCGCGGATAGCAAGCTTGGCGGCTTTGCCCCACGCGTTGCTGGAGCGAATGGCCAGCGCCGCTGGACTGCAAAGGATCGGCAAAGGATCAATCCTGTTTCGCGAGGGCGAGCGGGCGCATTTCGTCTACGGCCTGGTGGAAGGCACAGTCGCGTTGGAAAGCGGCCCCGCGGGCGAAGAAACCATCATCGATTTTCTGGAGAATGGAGACATCCTTCTGGTGCCGCCCGCCTTGCTGGACGTGTCCTATATGGTCGGGGCCCGCGCCGTAAATGATCTTGTGGTCGTGATGTTCGCGGCGGAAGAATTTCGACATTTCGCCGAGACGGAGATCGCTCTTTCCGCCGCGCTCAACCGGGTATTGTCAGCCCATTGGCGGCTTTTGCTTCGCCATCTGACCTACGCCAAGACGCAGGATGCAGACACCCGGCTGGCGCAATACCTCTCCAATCTCTCAGCCCGCGATCATGGTCCCGCCCAGCTTACCCTGCCCGGTTCCAAGAAAGATCTCGCGGCACATCTGGGCATGACGCCGGCGACACTATCGCGCTCCCTCAAACGGCTTGTGAACCGTGGCGTGCACAGCAATGGGGCGGACATCGACATCGATGACGTGGCGCGTCTTTGCGAGTCCCAGGCGCCCTCCGGACAACAAGCGGGTTCAAGCGCTCGCCAATGACAAAAGCTGTGCATGGCGCGACCGACATCAAGCGCGATGGAAGCACACTCATCGCCTTCGACCAGGCAGCACGAATCATCGCGGACTACGCTTCGCCCCTCGGCAGGGAACAAGTAGCGCTTGACCACGCGGCGGGCCGGATCCTTGCAGAAGACATTATCGCTGGCTTCGATTCTCCCGCATGGCCGGTCTCGGCCATGGACGGCTATGCGGTGCGGGACCGCGATCTTCACGCCATTCCGGCCGAACTTCCCATCGCAGGCGCGTCCTTTGCAGGTCATCCTTTGTCCGGGCCTCTGGCCAGCGGAACCTGCGTTCGCGTCTTTACTGGCGCCATGGTGCCGCACGGCACAGAGAGGGTTGTGATCCAGGAAGATGTGCGCGAGGAAAACGGGATTGCTCAATTCCATAGCCCCCTTGCAAACCGCCGCCATCTGCGTGCTCCCGGCTCCGATTTCGCCAAGGGTGATCTTGTCCTGGCGACAGGAAATCTCCTGACACCGCACGCCCTTGTAGGAGCGGCGGCGGCGGATCGGGCAAAGCTGTGCGTCTACCGTAAGCCGATGGTTTCCATCCTTTGCTGCGGAGACGAGCTCGTGGCGCCCGGGCAACCAGGTCGCACACCGGAAAAAATCCCCGACAGCATATCCTACGGTATTTCTGCCCTGGTCGAGGAATGGGGCGGGATGGTCGTACATCGCTCTCGCCAGCCCGACGATCTGTCCCTACTCCGCAGAGCCGCCGCCGCAGTTCTGGCCACGAGCGATATCGTGGTGGTGGTGGCCGGGGCCTCGGTAGGTGAAAAGGATTTCGCCAAGGCCGCGTTTGCGGACCCGGGATTCGAACTCTTGTTCGGCAAGGTCGCGATCAAGCCAGGCAAGCCGGTATGGTTCGGCCGACGGGACAAGAGCTTGGTCATAGGTCTGCCGGGCAATCCCAGCTCGGCCATGGTGACGGCGCGATTGTTCCTGGCGCCGCTTGTCGCCGGGCTTGGCGGACGGCCGTTCAACGATGCCTGGGACTGGCATTCGATGCGCGGCGCCATGCCCCTGGAAACGAGCGGCGACCGCGACGTCTTCATGCGGGCCACTGTCAAAGGTCGAATTGCCACACCGCTCCTTAATCAGGATTCGGCCGGTCAGCGCCCGCTGGCTTGCGCCACACATCTAATCCGCTGCCGCGCCGGTGAACAACGCCTGCCTGCCAGCGCGATCGTGGAAACCCTGAAACTGTGACGGCCACGATGCAACTTTCGATGCAGCGATTCGCGCTTTTCGAGGGCGGCTTTCGTCCTTTCTTCCTGCTGGCCGGCTTGGATGCGCTGACCAATATGGCGGTTTGGCTGACGGTATATTTTTACCCCGAGACCTGGCCCGCCGGCGCCATTTCCGCGATCTATTGGCATGCCCATGAAATGCTCTTCGGCTTTGCCGCCGCCGCGATCGGCGGTTTTCTGCTTACCGCCGTCCCCAACTGGACCGGCAAGCCGCCATATCGGGGGCCGCTCCTCGGTCTGCTGACCGCCCTCTGGTTGGCTGGCCGAATTGCTGTATTGCCATTCCTCAACTTTACGCCCGTCGTCGCGACTGCCGTTGACCTCGCATTCTTCCCTGTCCTGGCCCTGGTGCTGGCGCCGGCGCTGGTGCGCGCCGGCAAATTCGGCAACCTGCCCCTTGTTGGCCTTCTTCTGCTGCTGTTTGCGGCCAATTTCTGTTTCCATCTCGGCCTGGGTGGATCGCCGGAGCTCGGCCAGCATGTAGGTCTCTACGCGGCCATCGACATTATCGTGCTGATGATTGTTGTCATTGGCGGTCGCATCATCCCCAGCTTCACGAGGAACGCGCTTTTGAAGCGGGGCGTGCAAGCCCCCGTGCAGAGCCGTACAGCGATCGAGCGAGGCGCCATCGTCAGCATTCTGTTGATGATAGTTGTTGACATGGCACTGCCGCTCTCCAGGATGAGCGGCGCAGTTTCTCTTCTGGCTGCCGTGCTACAGGCTATCCGGCTCAGTCAATGGCAGGGGCACCGCACCTGGCGCGAACCGCTGCTTTGGGTCCTGCATCTTGGCTATGGGTGGTTGGTCTTGGCGCTGTTCCTGAAAGCCGGCTACCTGCTTTTTGACATGGCCATCGCCGCGAAGTGGGTCCATGCACTGACCGTGGGGGCATTCACGACAATGATCCTGGCGGTCATGACGCGTGCCTCGCTCGGCCATACGGGCCAGCCGCTGATTGCCCCCAAGCCCATGCCCACCGTCTATGTGTTGGTGAGCTTGGCCGCCGTGATCCGTGTGTTTGGGCCTGCCATCTGGCCCCAACAGTATGACGTTATTGTCGGCCTTTCCGGTGGCCTCTGGATCGCGGCATTTGCCATCTACCTTTGGATCTATGGGCCGATTCTGACCCGGCCGCGGCGCGATGGAAAGCCCGGATGATCAGGCGCCATTGCGCGAGCCGCCGACCGCACCACGTGTCATGTCCGCAAGAGGATAAAACGCGCAAATCTGCTCATTGGCCCATCCTTGCCAGGGCTACCTTTCACCGGTCGTTACTATATAAGCCGGCCGGGATACGGACCGGGCTCTCCCCGCGGGACTCAATCCGAAATTCTTCTACCGGCGTGTCGCAAGCCTTTCTCCGCCACGGAGCGCCTGGCAGCCGAGCAATTCGGTTGCCCTTGGCCACAACGGCAGCTGCTCCTCAGAAGGACAAGCTTCGCCACATTGTTGTTCAACTGGTCGAGCCGGTAATCAGCTCAAATCCCAGATCCACCGTCGCCGGCGGACATCCCGCCAGCAAAAGATTTGCGCCAACTTTTCCCATCTCGGTCCGCAGGGTACGAATGGTCGACAAGGGCAACGGGGTAAGGGCGGCTATCTCCAATCCGTTGTAACCGAACAGGGCTAGATTCCCGGGAACGTCAATGCCGCTCTTCAGACAATGAAAATATCCGCCGAGCGCCAAGTCATCGTTAGAAAAATAAATGGCGTCCAGTGCCGGATGCCGCTTTAAGAGCCGCCCTAGTCCGGCTCGCCCTGCCCCGACGGAGGAGCCGCCGCTCGGAAAAAACTCCATATCCACGAAGTTCAGGCCATGCTTGCGCATGACCGCCTGGAAACCCTGGAGCCGCTTTCCGGCGCGAACATCAAGTTTTATGTCGTGGCCAACATAGCCGATCCGGCGATAGCCATGCGCCAGAAGGTGTTCGGCGCTCTTGCGTCCCGCCGCGACTTGGGAGGATCCGACGACAATGTCGACACCCGCCCCGTCTGTGTCGAGGAGCTCAACCACGCGAACACCGCTTCCCTTGAGTAGGGCTCTGGCGCGGTTGGTATGTTCAAGGCCGGCAAGCAGTATGCCTGCAGGACGCCAGCTCAAAATGGATTCGATAAGTTCTTCCTCTCGCTTCGGATCGTAGTTGGACACGCCAATAACCGGCTGGAAGCCAGCGCCCTCCAGAACCGAATTTGCCCCCGCCAGTACTTCCGGCACGACGGTATTGCCGACTGACGGAATCACGATCCCGATCAGCTTGGACGTCATCGTAGCCAGCGTGCCGGCTATCCGATTGGGGACATAATTCAGATCCGCAGCGGCCTTGAGAACTTTCTCGCGCGTTTGGCGCGAATACGACCCTTTGTTACGGAGTACCCGCGATACAGTGCTTTCGCCGACGCGTGCTCGCCGGGCCACGTCGGTGATGGTTACGACCTTTGACCCGTCACCGTCGCCTGCCGGATTTTCTGGGCTACCGCGCAGTGGCATATCCCCTCAATCTACCAGTTCGTAAAGGAGCCGTCGGGCCGGTGGTTGAGCAGCATGCCGGCGCGATAGGTCGCGTATTCGCCGACCTTGGTCAGCTTGCTCACATCCACTTCCACTCCCAGGCCCGGACGCTGATTTGGCCAAAGCCTGCCGTCCTTGAAATCATAGACCTTGGGCAAGTAAGGCCAGGTGCGCCTTCCGTCGCCCAGCATTTCCATCAGTGCTGGTACCGAAGTGGCCGTCAGGCAGTTGACCAGGGCTGCCTCGGCGATCGGACCGGTGAAATGCGGGATCATCCCGACATAATGGGTCTCAGCGATGGCCACGATCTTCATGAATTCGCTGATGCCGCCGACGTTCGGCAGGGTGACGCGGGCATAGTCAATGAGCTGGCGCTCAATCAGCGTGTTGACATCCCACTTGTAGCCAAACTGTTCACCAACCGCGATCGGGAGCTTGGTTCGCTGGCGCATGACCTGATAGGTGTCGACATTTTCACTGCGGATCAGGTCTTCACAAAAATAGGGGGCAAGCTGGGCTTCCTCGATCATCTGGCACAACCGCATGGCGTCGGGCGGATCCAGCTCTGTATGAAAATCCATTGCCCAGCCGCCATCCCCTGCGGCTTTTTGCATGGCGGCGCAGTCCTCGAACATCCGTCGCACGAGAGCGAAACGGTCGACCTCTCGTCCGCCGCCGATATCGGCGGCGCTACGATAAACGCGAAAGCCCGCATCGCGACAGGCGCGCGCCGTATCGGAAATGGCCGCGCCGGGCGTGGGACGCGGATAAGCCGTTGCGTAGAGCTCGACATAGTCGCGCGACTTTCCGCCCAGCAATTGCCACACCGGCCAGCCCGCTGCCTTGCCCTTCAGGTCCCACAGCGCGAGATCCAGCGCGCCCAGGGAGTGGATCTTTTCGCGCCCGGCGGGATAGAAATATCCCCGCATCATGCGCTGCCACATATTCTCAATGCGGAACGGGTCCTGCCCGATCAGCATGGCGGCACATTCCTCCATGGTGCGAGGCTCGCCACCCTCGCCGATCCCTTTGAGGCCGCCTTCGGTTTCGATGATCACCACATTGGCGGACTGATTGACCATGGGCTGGCCCTGGCGGCCCTGGGCGTCGCCGGGATTGGTGTAGTAGCGGATCACCTTGATCTTGTCGGCGCCAAGCCCCAGCGCATCGGCCGAAGGCGTCGGCCACAAACCTACGCTGGCCGCTCCGCCCAAGCGCGACAGCATGCGTCGGCGATCCCATAGTCTCATGGATTACTCCCTTGTTGCGCAACGGCCTGCGAGCCGTTCAAATCTATTTCGCGGCGTTGCGCAGCTTGGATGCGGTGGCGCATTCCTCCATCACGGTGAAGTAGTTCTGCACGCTCTGCGGTCCGACAATGAAAGGATTGTCTTCTCCGACTTCCCGCTTCACACCAACCAGCCGTGCCTTGGTATAGGCATTGTCATACTCGCTGTGGTTGGAAAGGATCACCGAGGCACCAGCAGCGGCCGCCGCCTGGGCCATGCGCTTTTGAGAGTCGATATATTCGTCCCAGCGCTTGCCGTCAGAGCCAAAGGCGCCCGTGAGGGTGCCGCCCGAATAGGCCACCATCACCGTCTTGCCCTTGTCCTTGACCGGGAAAACATAGGACAGGGTCCCCGGCGTGTGCCCGGGCGTGAAGATGACGTCCACCGTGGTGTCACCCAACGTCACCTTGGTGCCTTCCGGTCCCACTGCAATATCGCCGGGCCCGCGCTTTGGCACGCCGCCGGCCACATCGGGCGCCCGCTTCAGAGTGGCATCCCAATCAGGACCGCCCATGACCACCTTGGCGCCGAACTTGCTCTGCAAGGTGGCGACGCCCTGGTCATGGTCGCCGTGGGCATGACTGAGGATGACGTATTTGATCTCCTTGGGGTCAAGCTTCAGCTTGGCCAGGCCATCCAGGATTTCCGGCTGCGTCGCCCAGGCGAAGTTGGTGTCGATGATGATGAGGCCCGCGCTGGTCTTCAGCGCCCAGGAAGAATGTTGCCGCGTGCCCAGCCAATAAAGATTGTCGAACACCCGATAAGGCGAGGCATACCAGATGCCCCGGTCGGGCGCGGGCCGTGGAACGAGCAGCGCGGCCGCGCCGCGCGGGCCGCCTGGCAGAGGCGTGGGAAAGCAAAGATTGACGAAAGTGGCACGATAATCCAGCCCTGCGGCTTTCTTGGCCGCGTCGATGTGGCTTTCGATCTCACTGGCCGGCCCTTGTGCTATCGCAGGTACCGTCCACGCGCTTACAGTGGCGCCAAGCAAGGCAGTGAAAAGAGTGTACGCTTTCATGTCGGCCTCCCCTTGTTGTTGTCTGGTATTAGATTGCCCTCTGACGATCTAAAGACGATCTCTGGCAGCTGGCTTTCCTCGAAATCGTTTCCCGCAGCTTACAATCACATGGCAGTTCATTGTGGCAGCGGCGCAGTTCCGGTGATCGTAAGTTTTTTTTCCACTGTAACCGCACCGGTGTCTGGCTGACCTTCACCGACCGTGATCCGATAGGCACCGGGTGCAACGACGCGATCGCCCTCAACTGTGACACTCGACAGAGCGCGAGCGCTTAGATCGAAATGAACGTTGCGACTTTCGCCAGCCTGAAGGGCGACGCGATTGATCCCGCGCAGGGCCCGAATCGGCTGGCCCGCCGCACCCGGAAAGCCAAGGTAAAGTTGTGGTACAGCCTCTCCATAACGGGCCCCGACATTCTTTACTGTCACGTCCACGGCAAGCGCCTCGCCGGCCTTAACCGATGGCGCCACCTTCAGGCCGCTATAAGCGAACCGGGTGTAGCTCAGCCCATGGCCGAAGGGATAAAGCGGCTTGCCGGTGAAATAGCGATAGGTGCGACCCGCCATGGAATAATCGTCAAAGGCAGGCAGCTGATCCACACCGGTATAAAAGGTGACGGGCAGATGTCCCGACGGGTTGTTGTCGCCCGCCAATGTCTGACCGATCGCGTTGCCGCCCTCCTCGCCCGAGTACCAGGCGTCGAGGATCGCGTCGGCGTTCTTCGCCGCCCAATTCACGCTCAGTGCCGAGCCGTTCATCAGCACCACGGCCATCTTCCTGCCCGTGGCCTTCATCGCCTTGAGCAGAGCTTCCTCGTCCTTGGGCAGGTCCAGGCTGGTGCGATCGCCGCCCTTGAAGCCCGGGAGATTGACGTTCATCTCTTCCCCTTCGAGCTGGGAGGTGATGCCGACCACCGCAATCACTACGTCGGCGTCTTTCGCAGCTCTCATCGCATCCGCCTGCGGGTCGGCGATGACATGCCGCCAGATCAAACGCACCGGCGTGCCGATGCTGGGTGTCTGCTCGATGCGCAAAGTATAAGCGTGATCCTTTTGCAGCGGCATCTCGATGGTCTTCGGACCACGCTGGGTGTCCTGGTTGACGGTATTGTCAACGATCAGCTTGTCATCCAGCCACAACTTCGTATTCGGCGTTCCCATGCCGATTTCATAGGTGCCCCCTTGATCCGGGGTCAGCGTGCCGCTGAAGCGTGAGGACTTGGCGCCCTGCGCCTCGATGGCTCGCGCCAACCCCGATCCCCGTACGGCGAAGTCCAGCCGCGCATAAACCTTGGTGAGAAGCGGTTCACCGGACAAATCGGCGGAGGCGAAATATTCTGCCTTCACCCCTTGCTCACCGTCCGGGGTCTTAAGGGCCGACGCCGGGACCGCGTCCGCCAGGCGCAGGAAGTTCGTGCCTGGCTGGAAGGTCACGCGGGCGCCGGGAAAGGCGGCCTTGATGCCGTCCAGCGCCGTCACCGCATGACTGGGCTGGCCGTTATAGTTGCCCAACAGCACTGGCACCTGGTCCGCCAAAGGGCCGACGACCAGGATGCGTTTCACGGATTTTTTCAGCGGCAAGAGACCATTATTCTTCAAGAGCACCAGGCTTTCGCGCGCGGCGCGCAGCGCCAACGCGCGGTGCCTGGGCGAATCCATCTCACTGTCAGGAATGC
>Ga0157370_10005501_pt1 | contig 14201 bp, 12 predicted proteins | sample C35metaG_FD_113463 | JGI IMG/M metagenome (GOLD analysis project Ga0157370, IMG submission 113463) | Corn rhizosphere microbial communities from Kellogg Biological Station, Michigan, USA - C3-5 metaG | ecosystem: Host-associated > Plants > Roots > Rhizosphere > Soil | place: USA: Michigan...
ACGGCGAAGCTCACGAGCGTGGGGATCCAGCGCTCCTGCACGCGCGAGGCGACGAAGGCGGCGATCGCGAGGGAGAGCAGGGTCCCGGCGAGGCAGGCGATCGCGATCCAGGCGAGGAGCATCACTCGATCCAGATGAAGGCGCCCATGCGGCCGCTCTTCTTCTCGCGCCGATAGGAAAAGAAGCGATCGCGTTCGCGCACGGTGCAGAAGCCGCCGCCGTGCACGCGCGAGACGCCGGCGCGCGCGAGCCGCTGCCGCGCGAGCGCGTAGAGATCGGCGAGGTACTTGCCTTCGCGATGCGCGCGGAATGCCCTCGCGGCATCCGCGTCGGCCACGAAAAAGGCCTCGCGCACCTCGGGCCCCACCTCGAAGGCTTCGGGACCGATCGCGGGGCCCATCCACGCGAGGAGCCGTGCCGGATCCGCCGCCATCGCGCGCACCGTATTCTCGATCACGCCCGCCGCCATGCCGCGCCATCCCGCATGCGCCACCGCGACGCAGCGCGCGGAGTCGTCGGCGAGGAAGAGCGGCATGCAGTCGGCGGTGAGCACCGCGCACACGCGGCCACCGGCGCGCGCGACGGCCGCGTCGGCCCGCGGGACGATTCCTTCGGCGAGCGCATCGACCCTCGCCACGTCGCTCCCGTGGACCTGCGCGAGCCAGTGCGGCTCCCCGGGAAGCAACTCGCGGACGATCGCGCGGTTCTTCGCGACGTTGCGCGCCGCGTCCCCGCTCGAAGCGCCCAGGTTCATCGATGCGTATTCGCCCTCGCTCACGCCGCCGGCGCGCGTCGTCACGAACGCACGCACGCGCGCTGGCGCCGGCCAGTCGGGCACCACCCATTGCGCGCCGAAGCGGCCGAGAGGCTCGCGCATGGAATCCGCCCAGGTCATCGCGTGCGAAGCTCCTTCACGAGCGCGCGCAGATCCGCGGGCATGGGCGACTCGAAGCGCATGGCCTCGCCGGTGCGGGGATGGCGGAAGGCGAGCTTCCACGCGTGCAGCGCCTGGCGCGCGAGGAGCTTCGGTCCGCGTCCCGCGTATACCGGATCGCCCTCGATGGGATGGCCGATGGAGGCGAGGTGCACGCGGATCTGGTGCGTGCGCCCGGTCTCCAGGTCGCACTCGAGGAGCGTGTGGCGCTCGAACGCCTCGCGCACGCGATAGTGCGTGACCGCGGCCTTCCCGCCGGCGACCACCGCCATGCGCGTGCGGTGCACCGGATGGCGGCCGATCGGAGCGTCGACGCTTCCCGCCCCCCCGACATGGCCGCGCACGAGCGCAAGGTAGGTGCGCTTCACGCTGCGCGCCTGCAGCTGGCGCACGAGATCCGCCTGGGCGGCTTCGTTCTTCGCCACCACCAGGAGCCCGCTCGTGTCCTTGTCGAGGCGATGCACGATGCCGGCGCGCGGCAGCTCGCGCGTCGCCGGCGCATGGTGCAGCAGCGCGTTGAGGAGCGTGCCCTCCCAGTTGCCGCTGCCCGGATGCACGACGAGCCCCGCGGGCTTGTCGATCACGGCGAGGTCCTCATCCTCGTGCACCACCGAGATCGCGATCGCTTCCGGGCGCATGGCGAGATCCACCGGCCGCGCGACGAGGGCCACGTCCACCGACTCGCCGCTCTTCATCTTGCGGCGCGAGGCGGCCGTGGCGCCATCCACCGTCACGTGGCCTTCCTCGATCAGGCGCGCGAGCCGGCTCCTCGACTCGCCGGGCAGCAGGCGCGCGAGCGCCTGGTCGAGCCGCAGGCCCGCCAGCTCGAGCGGAATCGTGAGGCGCAGCGCGCGGGCGCCGGCTTCCCCCGCGGTATAATTCGCGCTTCTCGGACCGGGATTCGCCATGAATCGAAGTGTAACGGCATTGGCCGCGCTCGCCCTTTCGGTGGCGCTCGCCGGCTGCGGCCTGTTCGGCAACAAGGAGGACCCGCAGAAGAACTGGAGCGCGGAGCAGTTCTACAACGCGGCGAAGGAGCAGCTCGACCTGCAGAACTGGGAGTCGGCCTCGAAGCTCTACGAGCAGCTCGAGTCGAAGTATCCGTACGGCCGCTTCGCCCAGCAGGGACAGCTCGAGATCGCCTACGCGTACTACAAGCAGGGCGAGACCGCGCAGTCGATCGCGGCGGCGGACAAGTTCATCAAGCTGCATCCCAACCACCCGCACGTCGACTACGCGCTCTACATCAAGGGGCTCGCGAACTTCCACGAGGACCTGGGCCTCCTCGGCCGCGTCGTGAAGCAGGACCTCGCCGACCGCGATCCGAAATCGGCGCGCGAATCGTTCGAGACGTTCAAGGAGCTGGTGACGCGCTTCCCGGCGAGCCGCTACGCCGACGACTCGCGCCAGCGCATGGCCTACCTCATCGAGGCGCTCGCGCGCCACGAGGTGAAGGTCGCGCGCTACTACATGTCGCGCGGCGCCTGGCTCGCGGCGGCGAACCGGGCGCAGGACTGCATCCTGCACTTCCCGCATTCGCCCTCGCGGCGCGACGCGCTGCAGATCATGATCGAGTCCTACGACCGCATGGGGCTCAAGGAGCTTCGCGACGACACGAAGAAGGTGCTCGCGAAGAACTATCCGCACGACAAGCTCACGCAGCAGGGAGCCAACCGCACCAACTCGTCCTGGTGGAAGTTCTGGGACTGAGCTAGGCCTTGCGCGCCTTGCGCGCGCGCTTCGGCACGGCGGGCTTGGCGACGGGCGGGTGCGCGAGCGTCTTGAGCAGCATCGCCTGCGCGCAATGCGCCTTCGCGCGCCCCGGCTTCGCGCGGCGGTACGTGCCGTCGGGCTGCATGTCCCACGCCTGCGTGTTGTCCTCCAGGTACGGCTTGATTCCCTCGCGCATCACGCGGTGCCTGAGCTTCGGGTCGAGCACCGGGAAGCAGAGCTCGATCCGCCGGAAGAAGTTGCGGTCCATCCAGTCCGCGCTCGAGAGGTACACCCTGGACTCGCCGCCCGCGCGGAAATGGAAGATGCGGCTGTGCTCGAGGAAGCGCCCGACGATCGAGCGCACGCGGATGTTCTCGGAGAGCTTCGCCACGCCCGGGCGCAGCGCGCACACGCCGCGCACGATCAGCTCGACCTTCACGCCCGCCTGCGACGCGCGGTAGAGCGCCTCGATCACCTCGGGCTCGAGGAGCGCGTTCATCTTGGCGCAGATGCGCGCGGGCTTGCCGCTCTTCGCGAAGCGCGACTCGGCCTCGATCGCCTCGAGGATCTTCGGGTGGAGCGTGAAGGGCGAGCTCCACACGTGCTTCAACTTGCTCGCCTTGCCGAGGCCGGTGAGCTGCTGGAACACCCCGGCCACGTCGTTGCAGATCGCCTCGCGCGCGGTGAGGAGGTCGAAATCCGTGTAGAGGCGCGCGGTGCGCGCGTGGTAGTTGCCCGTTCCGAGGTGGCAGTACCGCACCAGCCGGCCTTCCTCGCGCCGCACGACCATCGCCATCTTCGCGTGCGTCTTGTGGCCCACGACGCCGTAGACCACGTGCGCGCCCACCTCCTCCAGGCGCGCCGCCCAGTTGATGTTCGCCTCCTCGTCGAAGCGCGCCATGAGCTCGACCACGACGGTGACTTCCTTGCCGTTGGTGGCGGCGTCGATGAGCGTCTGCATGATCACCGAGTCGGTGCCGGTGCGATACACCGTCTGCTTCATGGCGACCACCAGCGGATCGTGGGCGGCCTGGCGGATGAACTCGATCACCGGCGAGAACGACTGGAACGGGCGGTGCAGCAGCACGTCGCCGCGCCGGATGACGTCGAAGAGGTCGCGGCCCTTCGCGAGGGACTTGGGCAGCCACTGCACGAACGGCGGGTACTCGAGGTCGGGACGATTCACCTGCTCGGGAATGTTCATGAGCCGCACCAGGTTCACCGGCCCCTGCACGACGTAGAGGTCGTCGCCCTCCAGCCCGAACTGCCCGAGGAGGAAGCGCGTCATCGACTCCGACATGCCGTCGGCCACCTCGAGGCGCACGGCGTCGCCGAAGTGGCGCTGCGGAAGCTCGCCCTGCAGCGCCTGGCGCAGGTCCTTCACCTCCTCCTCCTCGACGAAGAGGTCGGAGTTGCGCGTGACGCGGAACTGGTAGCAGCCCGCCACCGTCATGCCGGCGAAGAGCTCGCCCACGTGCGCATGCAGCACGGAGGTGAGGAAGATGAAGTCGTTGGGCCCTTGCGCGATCGGCAGCGGCAGCTTGATCACGCGCGGCAGCACGCGCGGCGCCTGCACGATCGCCGCGCGCGAATCGCGCCCGAAGGCGTCGCGCCCCTCGAGCTCGACCGCGAAGTTGAGGCTCTTGTTGAAGACGCGCGGGAACGGGTGCGCGGGATCGAGCCCGATCGGCGTGAGGACCGGCATCATCTCGCGGAAGAAGTAGTCGCGCACCCACGCCTGCTGCGCGGCGTTCCATTGCGAGCGGCGCAGGAACCGGATGCCTTCCTTCGCGAGCGCGGGCAGGATTTCCTCGTTGAAGAGCCGGTACTGCGCCTCGACGATGCCCTGCGCGCGCGCGGCCACCTGGCGGAACACCTGCAGCGGCGTGAGGCCGTCGGGGCCCGCCGCCCCCGAGGCGAGCTTGATCTGCTCCTTCACGCCGGAAAGGCGGATCTCGAAGAACTCGTCGAGGTTCGAGGAGACGATGCACAGGAAGCGCAGCCGCTCGAGCGCCGGAACGGTGCGGTCCTCAGCCTGCGCGAGGACCCGCCGGTTGAACTCGAGCGCCTGCAGCTCGCGATTGAGGAACTGCTGCGGGGAATGTCGCGACACGCGCGCGGAGCGGGCCTTGGGCTTCTTTGCCATGGAGCGTAGCGGCGGTTCGTGACGGTTGCGTGACGGCCGTGTCACCGGGGAACTGTGCGATACTCGGACGCCGGGCTCGTCATGCGGCGCCCCGCTTCATTCATGGAATATAACACCCTCGGCGCGGTCGACCTGGGCAGCAACAGCTTCCACCTCGCGATCGCGCGCGTCGCCGGCGAGCAGCTTTATCCGCTCGACTCGATGAAGGAGACCGTGCGCCTGGGCAGCGGCCTCACCCCGGACAAGAATCTCGACGCCGAGGCGCAGGAGCGCGCGCTCGCCGCGCTCAAGCGCTTCTCCGAAAGGCTCGCCGGCATGCCGCGCGCGGCGGTGCGCGTGGTGGGCACCAATGCGCTGCGCGTCGCCAGGAACTCGCTCGCGTTCCTGCGCCGCGCCGAAGCCGCGCTGGGCTTTCCCATCGAGGTGATCCCCGGGCGCGAGGAGGCCCGCCTCATCTACCTCGGCGTGGTGCATTCGCTGCCCATGTCGCACCACAACCGGCTCGTGGTGGACATCGGCGGCGGTTCGACCGAGTGCATCATCGGCAACAAGCTGAAGCCCAAGGCGATGGAGAGCCTCTACATGGGCTGCGTGAGCTTCACCTCGCGCTACTTCCCCGACGGCAGGATCGAGAAGAAGGCGTTCAAGCAGGCGCAGTTCGCCGCGCGCGAGCAGGTGCAGACGATCGCCGCGCGCTTCGAGAAGACCGGCTGGCGCGAGGCGGTGGGTTCTTCCGGCACCGCAAGGTCGATCGCGGAGGTGCTCGCGAGGAACGGGCTCGCGTCCTCCGGTATCAATGCCGAGGGCCTCGAGTGGCTCAAGGAGCAGCTCGTCGCCGCTGGCGATTTCCGCAAGCTCTCGCTCGCCGGGCTGCGCGAGGACCGCGTGCCGGTGGTCGCGGGCGGGGTCGCCATCATGTCCGCCGTGTTCGACGAGCTGGGGCTCGACGACATGACGGTCGCGGAAGGCGCGCTTCGCGACGGCGTGCTGTGGGACCTCCTGGGGCGCGTGCACCATCGCGACATCCGCGAGGTGACGGTCGACCAGTTCGCGCACCGCTATCACGTCGACGCGCAGCAGTCGCAACGCGTCGCGGCGCTCGCGCAAGAGCTGCTGAGGCAGCTGGACGAGCGCACGGGCGAGCTGCTGCCGCTCGCGGACTTCCTGCAGTGGGCCGCGCGCCTGCACGAGATCGGCATCTCGATCGCGCAGGCCGCCTACCACAAGCATTCCGCCTACATCCTCGCCAACGCCGACATGCCCGGCTTCTCGCGCCAGGAGCAGGGCTGGCTCTCGAACCTGGTGCTCGCGCAGCGCGGCAAGCTCTCGAAGATGCGCGCCGCGTTCGACGACGACCCGCGCCTCGCCGCGCTCGCGTTCTGCCTGCGCCTGGGCGTGATCTTCTATCGCAGCCGCAGGAACCTCAAGCTGCCGAAGATGAAGGCGGCGCGGAAGGCGCGCGGCTTCCGCCTCGAGGTCGACGGCGCATGGCTCGACGACCACAGCCTCGTCGCGCTGGCGCTCGAGAACGAGCGCGGGCAGTGGGCCTCGGTGGGCTTGTCGCTGGAATAGGGACAGTCCCCTTTTTCTCTTAGGCGGAACGCCTGTCGTCCAGGATCCCTCCCGGACGTTAGAGAAGCACGAGGATGATCCGCCCATGCCACGACAAGCGCGACTTCGCATCCCGGGTTATCCAGTGCACGTCATCCAGCGCGGCAACAACAAGGCCGCCTGCTTCGTCGACGAACGGGATTATCGTCTGTACCTTTCCCTGCTCGACGAGCTATCGCCGCTTTACCAGTGCGACGTGCACGCCTACGTGCTCATGACGAACCACGTGCATCTGCTGTTCACCCCGCGGACGATCGACGGACCGTCCCTGCTCATGAAGTACCTGGGACAACGATTCGTGCAGTACATGAACCGCAAGCATGGACGATCCGGCCGGCTCTTCGAGGGACGGTTCCGATCGTGCGTCGTGGACTCCGACACCTATCTCTTGGCCTGCCAGCGATACATCGAAATGAATCCGGTTCGGGCCGGCATGGTGAATCATCCCTCGCACTATCGATGGTCGAGCTATCGGACCAATGCCGAGGGCCTTCCCTCCGATTTCATCGTTCCGCATGAGTTACACCTTGCGCTCGGGGCGGACCGGGAAGCGCGCCTGAGGGGCTATAGAGCCCTGTTCGAGGTGCCGGAGATGCCTTCCCAGCTCGAGAGAATCCGCAAGGCGCTGAATTCCGGCAAGGCTCTCGCCACAGAAACGTTCCTGGACGCGCTCGACGAGCCGACGCGCGAGAGAGCCGCGCTACGCGAGCGCGGCCGCCGCCCACCCGAGACGAGCCGTTCCGCCTAAGAGAAAAAGGGGACTGTCCCTTAAGCCGGGACGCCGTCCTTCCACGGCAGCTCCACCGGATACGGCTTGAGCAGGCAGTCGTCGGGAAGGCAACGGATCGGCGTGAAGTCGCGGTGCGCGATGTATTCCGGGCGCTTGAAGCGGCGGATGTGGTTGGAGACCGCACACAGGCTCAGGTACACGGAGACGCGGTTCCACGGCGAGAGGTTCGATGTGGAGGCGTGCACGAGGCAGCCGTGGAAGAGGATCATCGAGCCCGCCGGTCCCTGGGGCGCCACGATGCCGCCGCGATCCACGAGCTTCGTGATCACGTCGTGGTTGATGGTCCATAGCGGATAGCTCGTGGTGCTCACGTCGTGCTCGGCGTCGAGCACGCCCAGCTTGTGGCTGCCCGGAATGAACATGAGCGGGCCGTTGAACTCGTTCACCGCGTCGAGGAAGATCGCGACGTTCATCGCGCGCGCCTCGGGCATGAGGTCGTCGTTCTTCCAGGTGCCGTAGTCCTGGTGCCACTGCCACACATCGCCGTCGAAGGCCATCTTGCCGTTGATCTTGAACTGGTGCATGTAGACCTCCTCGCCGAAGATCTGCACCGCCGGCTCCACCATGCGCGGATGCCGCGCGAGCCGCGCGAACGGCTCGCTGTACATGTGCGCGGCGAAATTGGTGCGCACCGAATCGCTCCCCTTCTCGCGCACGTTCTCGGGCCGATGCTGCGCGTAGAGCCGCGGCACTTCCTCGAGCAGCGGCTTCAATTCCTCCGGGCTGAAGAGGCTCGGGAAGAAGAGGTATCCGTCGCGGTCGCAGGCGGCGACCTGCTCGTCGGTGAGCTTCATGGCGCTTCTCCGAAGGGGGTTGCCGTCATTGTGCCGCGAAACCGGCCGTCATTGTTCGACGAGGTCCGGGTCGAGCACGCAGCGCAGCGTGGCCGTTGCGTCCTTCGCCGCGAACCACCAGAGCGCCGCCTTGCGAATGCCGACGTCGCCGCGCACGCCGAGGATCTTCGCCGCCGCCTCGCCCAGCGTGGGCTGGTGGCCGACGATGACGACCGGGCGCTTGCCGCTCGGCCAACCCGCTTCGCGCAGGATGGCCGCGGCCGATGCGCCCGGCGCGAGCGCGTCGCGTTCCTCGAACCGCATGGCGAGCCCCTTCGCGGTCTGCACCGCGCGCTTCGCGGGACTCGAGAGCACCAGCCACTCGTCCGAGATGCGCGCCGCCAGCCACTCGCCCATGCGCTCCGCCTGCTTCTTTCCGCGCCTGGTGAGCGCGCGCGCCATGTCGCCGCCCGCCGCGTCGTCCTCCGCCTCCGCATGCCTCCACAGGATCAGTTCCATTGGCGTTCCTTTTGGCTACGATTCATTCGGGCGCCGGCGCGGGCACGGGCCGGTGTCCCCGCGTCGTGAGCGCGATGCCGGCGAGGATGAGCGCGATGCCCGCGAGATGGAAGAGGCGGATGCGCTCGCCGAGGAAGGTCCACGCGAGCAGCGCGCCGAAGAGCGGCATGAGGTGCATGAAGATGCCGGCGACGTTCGAGCCCACCTCCGCCACGCCGCGGTTCCAGAAGATGTAGCCCAGGAACGACGGAAAGACGCCCAGGTACACGAGCGCGGAAATGGTCGCGGGCGTCACCTCGAAGCGGCCGCCGAAGTAGAGCATCTCGATCGCGACGAACGGCAGGAGCACCGCGAGCCCCACGCAGACGCAGCAGGTGAGGAGCGCGAGCCCGGGAAGCCCCGCCGGCTTGGTGCGCAGGAAGACGGTGTACGCCGACCAGCACGCCATGCCCGCGAGCACGACCAGGTCGCCCTTGTTGAGCGTGAGGCGCGCGAGCACCGCCGGATCGCCGCGCGTGAGGATCGCGAGCACGCCCGCGAGCGAGACGGCCACGCCCAGCGCCTGCGCTCGCGTGATCGTGTCGCGGTAGAGCGCCCAGCCGAAGAGGAGGATCATCACGGGAACGGCGCTGTTGAGGATCACGCCGTTGGTCGCGGTGGTGTACTGCAGGCCGTAGTAGGCGAAGACGTTGTACGGCCCGGTGCCCCACAACGCGAGCCAGGCGATGCGCTTCCATTCGCGCCGGATGAGGTCGCGGTGCGCGCGGATTTCCGGCCAGGCGAACGGCATCATCAACGCGAGCGCGACCAGCCAGCGAACGAACGTGAGCGCGAACGGGCTCACGTGTCCGGCCATCGCGCGCCCCACCACCCAGTTGAGCGCCCAGAAGAACGCGGTGAGGCTCAGAAGCAGGTAAGGCGAGGCGCGAACCTTCGCGACGGCGCGGCGGGGCATCGACGAATTATACGAGCGCGCGCAGCCGGTGAGCCGCGCTAGCCGGCCTCGCGCAGCGTCTGCATCGGCGGCGCGGCCACCGCGCGCCGCGTGCCGAGCAGCCCCGCGACCGCGACGCCGAACGCCCCCGCGAAGAGCCCGGCCAGGGGCAGCGCCCAGTGGAACTCGTAGGGCACGTCGAGCACGCGCTCGGAAAGGACCATGGCGAGCGCGACCGCGCCGGCCGATGCGACCGCCCCCGAGAGCAGGCCGATGGCGAGGAACTCGGCGAGCTGCATGGTGGCGAGCTGCCGGCGGCTCGCGCCGATCGTGCGCAGCACCGCCGCCTCGAACACGCGCTCGTCCTGCGTCGAGCTGATCGCGGCGAACAGGACCACGAGGCCCGCGGCGATCGCGAACAGGAACACGAACTCCACCGCGTGCGAGACCTGGTCCGTGATGCGCTGGAACTGCTCCATCATCGCGCTCAAGTCGATCACGCTCACGTTCGGAAAGCGCTTCACGAGCCCGGTCACCACCGCCTCGCGGCTCTCGGGAAGGTGGAAGCTCGTGATCCAGCTCGCGGGATAGGAATCGAGGAGCGCGGGCGTGGCGATCACGAAGAAATTCGGCTTGAACGAATCCCACTCCACCTTGCGCAGGCTCGTGACCGGCGCCGTGAAGCGCGTCCCCGCCACGTCGAAGGAGAGCGTGTCGCCCACCCGGATGCCGAGCGTCTTCGCGAGCCCCTCCTCCACCGAGAACTGCGCCGACTTCGTCCCCGGCGCCCAGAACGCACCGGCCACCACGCGATTGTCAGGGCGAAGCGCATCGGCCCACGAGAGGTTGAACTCGCGCTCGACGAGGCGCCTGGCGCGCTCGTCCTGGTATCCCGAAGCGGAGACCGCCTTCGCACCGATCGCGGCGAGCCTTCCGCGCACCATCGGATACAGGTCCGGCGTCTCGAGGTGGATCGAATCGAAGTACGCCTTCACCGCGGCGAGCTGGTCGGTCTGGATGTTGATCGCGAAGCGGTTCGGCATGTCCGGCGGCATCGACTCCTGCCAGCGCGCGATGAGCTCGCCGCGAACCAGCGTGAGCATGAGCATCGCCATGAGCCCGAGCCCGAGCGCGATGATCTGCACGAGGCTCGCGCCGGTTCGCCGCCGCAGGTTGGCGAGCCCGTAGCGCCACGGCCCGTGCGCCGCTCCACGCGCGCGCGCGACGAGGCGGATCAGCGCATAGCCCACCAGAGCGCAAACCGCGAGCGCGCCGGCGAATCCAGCGAGCGAGTACGACGCGAGCCGCACGTCGCCCGCCTGCCACGCGATGAGCGCCGCGAGCGCCGCGAGGCCCGCCGCGAACGCGCCGAGGCTCACCGGCTCGACCACGCCCACGTCGCGCCGCAGCACGCGCAGCGTCGGCACGTTGCGCAGGCGAACGAGCGGCGGAAGCGTGAAGCCCGCGAGCAGCACGAAGCCGATCAGCGCGCCGCGCAACGCGGGGAGCGGCGAAGGCAATGGCAACGACACCGTGAAGAAGCTCGCGAGCCAGCGCGCGAGGATCGCCTGCGCGCCGTAGCCCGCCGCGCAGCCGAGCGCGCATCCCACGACGCCCAGGAGCGCGAACTGCCAGGCGTTCAGGGCGAAGATGTCCGACTGGGTCGCGCCCAGGCAACGCATCATCGCCGCGGCATCGGTCTGGCGCTGCGTGAAGCGGCGCGCCGCGAGCGCCACCGCCACCGCGGCGAGCACCACGGAGAGCAGCGACGCGAGGCCGAGGAAGCGCTGCGAGCGATCGAGCGCGGCGCGCACCTCGCTCCTCGAATCGCGCACGCCCTCCATCCGCTCGCCGCGCCCGAGCTTCGGCGCCATCGCCGCGCGATAGCGCGCCAGCGCCTTCGGCGCGCCGGCGAGGAGCAGGCGATAGCTGACGCGGCTCCCGACCTGGATCAGGCCGGTCGCGGCGAGGTCCGCTTCGTTCATCAGCACGCGCGGCGCGATGCCGAAATACTCGAGCACGCTGTCGGGCTCGCGCGCGATGATCGCGGCGATCGCGAGCTCGACGCGTCCGACCTTGAGCCGGTCGCCGACACCGACGCCCAGGCGCCCGGCGAGCGCCGGCGCGACCCACACCGTGCCCGGCGCCGGCACGCCTTGCGCGATGCGCTCGGGTCCACCGACGACATCGGCGATGCGGATCCTGCCGCGCAAGGGGAAGCCTTCGGACACCGCGCGGATGTCGGCGAGGTTCACGCCGCCCGCGGACGACACCATGCTCGGAAACGTGCGCGTGCCCGCGGTCGCGAGGCCATCGGCTCGCGCGGCGCGCATGAACGCGTCGGGCACCGGATGGTCCGCCGTCACCACGAGGTCCGCGCCGAGCAGCTCGTTCGACTGGCGATCGAGCGCGGACTGCACGCGGTCGGCGAAGAAGCCGACGGTGGTGACGCTCGCCACGGCGATGAAGAGCGCGGCCAGCAGCACGCGCAGCTCCCCGCCGCTCCAGTTTCGCCGCAGCATCCTCGCCGCGAGCCGCAATCGCTTCATGCTGCTGCGGCTCCTAATCCTCATGGGTAATCTCGCCGGCCGAAATATGCAGCCGCCGGTCGCATCGCCTGGCGAGGTCGGAATCGTGCGTCACGAGGATGAGCGTGGTGCCGCGCTCGCGGTTCATCTCGAAGAGCAGGTCGATCACCTGCTCGCCGGTCGCCGAATCGAGGTTGCCGGTGGGCTCGTCGGCGAAGAGCAGCGCGGGCTCGGTGACGAACGCGCGCGCCACGGCGACCCGCTGTTGCTCGCCGCCGGAGAGCTGGCGCGGATAGTGGCCGAGGCGCTCGGCGAGCCCGACGCGCGCGAGCACGCGCCGCGCGCGCGCGGCCGCGTCGGCGCCGCCCGCGAGCTCGAGCGGCAGCATCACGTTCTCGAGCGCGGTGAGCGCCGGCAACAGCTGGAACGACTGGAACACGAATCCGACCATGCGGGCACGCAGCTTCGCGCGTCCATCCTCCGAAAGCGCGAAGAGGTCCTCGCCGTCGACCAGCACGCGGCCCTCGCTGGGAACGTCGAGGCCGGCGAGCAATCCGAGCAACGTGGACTTCCCGGAGCCTGAAGCGCCCAGGATCGCCACCGCCTCGCCCGCCGCGACCGAGAAGCTCGCGCGCCGCACGATGGTGAGGACGTGGTCGGGCGTCGCGACTTGTTTGGTGACGCCCTCTGCCGTCACAATGCTCGCCTTCGCCCGATGCCCCGCTTCCAAGTGAGATTTCCCCTTTTCGCCCGCCGCGCGCTCCTCGCGCTCGCGCTCGCCGCGCTGGCGCTGCCCGCGTTTTCGGCGTCCACGGTGATGGTGTTCGGCGACAGCCTCTCGGCCGCCTATGGCCTCGCCTCCGGCGAAGGTTGGGTGAGCCTGCTCGCGGGACGCATCTCGCGCGAACGATTGCCCTGGCGGGTGGTGAACGCGAGCGTCTCCGGCGAGACCACGGCGGGCGGATTGAGCCGGCTGCCGGCGGACCTCGCGCGGCACCATCCCTCCGTGGTGTTGATCGAGCTGGGCGCCAACGACGCGCTGCGCGGACAGCCCATTTCGGAGATCCGCGCCAACCTCGAACGGATGATCCGGCTCGTGCGCAAGGCGCGGGCGCAACCGGTGCTCGTCGGCATCATGATTCCGCCGAATTATGGCATCGATTACGCGGCCGAGTTCCGGGGCCTCTACCCGAAGATCGCGAAGGAAGACAAGGTGCCGCTCGTGCCCTTCCTGCTCGCCGGCGTCGCCGAGCACCCGGAGCTCCTGCAGGCCGACCAGCTGCACCCGACCGCGGCCGCGCAGCCCGCCCTGCTCGACAACGTGTGGCGCACGCTCGGCCCGCTCCTCGCGAAGCCGCGGTCGTGACGGAGCTGCCGTTCCATCGCGATCGTCCGGAAGCGCTGGTCGCCACGCCGCTCGCGCTCGAGGACATCCGCCGCTTCGACGACGTGCTCGATGCGCGAAGCCCGTCGGAGTTCGCCGAGGATCACCTGCCCGGCGCGATCAACGTGCCGGTGCTCGACGATGGCGAGCGTGAGCTGGTGGGCACCGCATACAAGCAGCAGTCGGCCTTCGAGGCGAAGCGGCTGGGAGCCCCGATCGCAGCGCGCAACATCGCGCGAGCGATCGAGGAGCGCTTCTCGGAAAAGCCGCGCGGCTGGCGTCCCCTCGTCTACTGCTGGCGCGGCGGCGGGCGCTCGGGCTCGCTCGCGCACGTGCTGCGGCAGGTGGGATGGAACGCCGTGCGCCTCGACGGCGGCTACAAGGCGTTCCGCCGCCAGGTGGTCGCGGACCTCGAGCGGCTTCCCGATCGCGCGCGCTTCCAAGTGATCTGCGGAGCGACGGGCTCCGGCAAGAGCCGCCTCCTCGAGGCGCTCGCGGAAGCGGGCGCGCAGGTGCTCGACCTCGAGGCGCTCGCGGCGCATCGCGGCAGCGTCCTCGGAGAGCTGCCGCACTCGCCGCAGCCCTCGCAGAAGTCCTTCGAGACCGCCATCTGGACCGCGCTTTCGGGGTTCGACCCGTCGCGCCCGGTGTACGTGGAGTCGGAGAGCCGCAAGGTCGGCAACCTGCGCGTGCCCGAGCGGCTGATCGAGCGCATGCGCGCCTCGCGCTGCCTGCGCCTGGAGGCCGGGACCGCCACGCGCGTCGCGCTGCTGCTCGAGGACTACGCGCATTTCGTCGCCGATCCGCCGGCGCTCGCCGAAAAGCTGCGCTGCCTGGCGCCCCTGCACGGCGCCGCGCGCATCGACGCG
>Ga0157370_10005502_pt1 | contig 14200 bp, 11 predicted proteins | sample C35metaG_FD_113463 | JGI IMG/M metagenome (GOLD analysis project Ga0157370, IMG submission 113463) | Corn rhizosphere microbial communities from Kellogg Biological Station, Michigan, USA - C3-5 metaG | ecosystem: Host-associated > Plants > Roots > Rhizosphere > Soil | place: USA: Michigan...
GTACATATTTAATTATAAGCGTGGAGAAGTTCGATCATTTCTTATCAGCAGCGCACGCTTTTGGTTTGATAAATTTCATATTGATGGAATAAGAGTAGATGCAGTGAGTTCAATGTTGCGGCTCGATTATTCAAGAGAAGAAGGAGAGTGGGAGCGGAATGAATACGGGGATAATAAAAATATTGAAGCATTTGCATTTATCCGCGACCTGAATGCAATGGTGTATCGCGATTTCCCCGACGTGCAGATGATTGCAGAAGAATCTACCAATCAGCCCGGCGTTACTGCCATGACGGTACATGACGGGCTTGGCTTTGGCATGAAATGGATGATGGGCTGGATGCATGATACGCTCGATTATTTTAAAATGGATCCATTGTTTCGCAAAGATCACCAGGATAAGCTCACCTTTAGCATGATGTATTATTACGATGAAAATTTTATGTTGCCCTTAAGCCATGATGAAGTAGTGCATGGCAAATCGCCGATGCTGTATAAAATGCCCGGCGATGAATGGCAGAAACATGCTAATCTCCGTTTGTTATACACCTACATGTTTACACATCCCGGCGGCAAGTTGTTGTTTATGGGAGATGAAATAGCGCAAACATCCGAATGGAATTATCATGCAGAAGTGGAATGGAAATTGTTGGTATATGATGCACATCAGAAAATGCAGGATTGCGTAAAAGCGCTGAATAATTTACTTACATCGGAGCCTGCATTGTACGAGCTTCAGTTCAGCTCTGATGGATTTGAATGGATAGACCTGGATCATCGCAACGAATGTGTGGCTGTGTATATGCGAAAAGGCAAGAAGAAAAAAGATAATGTATTAATTGTTTTAAACATGACACCGGTGACCAGGGAAAACTGGAAGATTCGCGTAAACGATAAAACAGAATGGTCCGTAATTTTCAACAGCGATGATAAAAAATTCTGGGGCAGCGGTTCTTACGATGATCAGCAGGTAGTAACTACGTTGGTTGATAAAAAAAATAAAGAATATGAAATAAATCTTCACCTGCCTGCGTTAGCAGGTCTAGTGCTTAAATAGCCAATAATTTATTTTCAAAATAATCTTCATGAAAAACCTGCTCCTGTTTATTTGTTGTAGTTGTTATTCATTTTTGTTTGCCCAAAATACTGACAGCGCTCAATATTATTTTAAAAAAGGTATTACAGAAAAAGATCAGCGGTTGTATGCCGTTGCAGAAAAAGATTTTGATAAGGCAATAAATTTTAATCCTCAATACACACAGGCATATATTGAAAGCGGCAATGTAAATCTTGAAATGCGCAGGGTGGATGCTGCGCAGGGAAATTTTGTAAAAGCATATCAGCTGGAACCAACTAACCAGGATGTGATTAAACAGTTATCCGATTTATATTTTAATAACCATGAATTTCAAAAAGCAATAGACCTGGTACAAAAATGCAACGCTTGCGATAATGCAGACCGCATCCTCGGCATGAGCAATTATAGTTTGGAAGATTATGCAAAGGCGGAGATGTATTTGCAAAAGGCAGTTGCCGAAAATGATAAAGATGCAGAATCTGCTTATACGCTGGGGCGCACGTACATTGAATTAGAAAAAGAAAAAAATGCCATTCCATTATACGAAAAAGCAATAGCAATAGAGCCTGACCGCAGCAATTGGATTTATGAACTGGGACTTATTTATTATAACCAGGAAGATTATAAAAGTGCATTAAAATATTTTACGCTGGCGGCAGATAAAGGCTATGCCAAAACAAGTGATTACAATGAAAATCTTGGTTTCGCAGAGTTGTACACCGGCGATATTACTGATGGAATGAAAACATTAAACGATCTTCTTGCAAAGCGGCCTAATAATACAGAGCTTATCAATAACATTGCCTATACCATGTACGAAACCAAACATTACGATGAAGCATTTACTTATTATCAAAAAATGCTTAACATTAATCCCCAGGATGCTTCTTCGCTGTACATGATCGGAATGGTGTTTCAAAAAAAAGGAGAGACAGCCAAAGGCCAGAAGATTTGCGACAAAGCCATACAGATGGACCCCTCCCTTGCCCGCAACAGGCAAAAGAAAGAAGTGCCAATGGGGTTGTAATTTTTTAAAAACATAACAGGCAGATCGGATTGTCCTAACGACAATACAAAAAGCGCAACACTAACTATGTGGCAATCAATTTTGATATTTTTCAGGAGTAGCGTAAATTTATGTGTAAGCGGCAATCGGTGCAACGATTAGCAGTTTGAAGTTGTCAATCAAGAAAGAATTGTATCATGAGGTTATCAATATTACTAATAAGTGCTTTTTGTTTAACAGTAGCATCTTGCAAAAAGACCGGTGACAGACCGAAATCTAAAACTGACTTCATTCCCATCATATCTTCCCAGACACCTCGTAGCGTTTCTCTGGGACAGGTAATAAAGTCCCGTGTAACAATGGGCTTTTATAGCTATAATGCAGATGTGACCTTTTTAAACTTTGAAGTAAAAGAAGAACCTGCAAAACAATATGAGATTCGTGCAAAAGGGTTTTACGACAATATCAATTACGAAATTTCCTTGCCTGTTGTTATGACTTTTGATTCAACAGTTTCCATTAGACCTGCTGTAACAGGGCAGTATTTTTTAAAGTTTTACAGTGGGTCACAATTGGTACAGACGGACACTGTTCAAGTAAACTGACATGCCGCTTACATCGGTTTGCAGCAAGTGGGGCTGAAGGAATAACAATAAGCTTTTCGTAACATTATTGAGCGGTGGTTCAGGCAGTAAAAACACTATTGAGCGATAGAATAAACAATGAACTTTTAATTATAAATTGGGCAACGGTTCCGGCAGATGGAATTCTATTTCCCCACCTGCGGCAAGCCGTAAAACGTTAGCGGCAACCCGTAGTGACACGACAGTTACTTAGGCTTCTTTAAAACATCACTTATGAAAACATATATCAGACTTGGACTTTTGTTATCTTGCTTTTTTCTTTCCTGTAAAAAGCAAAAAGTAGTTTGTACAGGAAATTGCTATTCTCTAAGTGTAAATGGTAAAGTTGTAAACGCTTTGACAAATACAAATGCTTCTAATGTCCCATTAATAATTGACCAAGTTAAATTTGTGGGGCTTTTGTCAACTTCAAAGAATGTCCAAGAATTTAGTTCAAAAAGTGATGGAACATTTAGCACAGCCCCATCTATCGACACAACTATGTTTCAGAACGGATATTTTCTTACACTTAAAGTAAAAGAAAATAACGATTACATGACCCTCCCAACACCAGGCGACACACGTTTGTACGACCTCACCACAAACACGTTTAGTAACGTAAATATTTCAGTCTATCCGAAAGTAAACTTGACAATAAAACTTAACAGAAATCAAAATGATAATTTTCAATATTTTCAAGTAGCCTATTATTTTGTGGACAATCAAGACTTCTTTCCCTTTTCAATCTTATCGCCACAGGACATAAACAAGACAGAATTAATAGTACCGACATCAGCAGATATATTTACGAAAATAAGAGTGACAAAAAGAAATTCTAGTGGAGTATCAACCGCAACCTTGGACTCTATTAAATGTGTAAGAGGTGAAACGAATATTTACACAGTAAACTTCTGACAGCGAAAGGGTATGCCGCTAACATTCGCATTTATGCAAGCCTGGCTGAAGTGCTAACAATGAGCAGTGGTGCATCTTTCGGCAACAGTTCCAGCTGAAAAAACTTTATTGAACGATAGTAGTAACAATGAGCTTTTAGTTATAAATTTGGCTACGGTTCGAGCAGAAGGAATTCTAATTCCAGTCCTGCATAAATGCGTGGCCGTTGGTGGCAACTTTAGCAGACCGTTTAAATTGACCATGAAATTTACAGACAAAGAATATCTTAATAAGATACTTACTATTATCGACGCTTGCCAGACTGACGCATTAATTGACTTTTCATTCAACTTGCCTGCAGACTTTTACAAATTGACAAACCCAAATAACACAAAAGGTCTATCACTAAAAAAGTATGTTGACGCAGACTTTAAACTAAAGTTAACTCAACAAAATAAACATGAATTAATCACTGTTCTTGCTGACAACTTTGACGAAGGAGAAATTTGTCATTATGCATTTTATCATGACGGTTTAAAAATAGGAGAAGGTTTTGACCATTGCGAAATAAATTTCCTTAACCCCAAATATTTCGTTTTTACACAAGCGCATTTTGACAATTTAGTTGACGACGATATAAAATTTAAAGAACTTGAGTAGTTAAAGCTGCCACCAACAGTGCATTTGCAATAGCATGGCTGGACATTGGAACTTCGGCTACAAATTAATTTTCAGCTATAGTTTCAGCAGATCCTAACTGGCGCGGATATGCGGCATGGGAGTGTGACGCTGCGTATCCGTGCCGAATAATGTTCGTTTGCTTTAATATCTTTTCTTCTTGAATTTACAATACGGTTAGGAGATAAAATTTGTTTTTGTATCAAAACCAGAAGAATGGAAATAAGGCAGCACAGTCGGTTATTACCAAAGCAAAGAACTTTTAGAAATAAAGATGTTAGAAATTTTACTTTTTTGAAACTGCTCTAAGGCACGGATACGCATCAGCACAAAGCTAAGCTGCATATCCGCGCCAGTTGGGGAAAACAAGTTTTCATCCACCCATAAATTTTTTGGAACTTCGTCAAGCGCAGCGTCGTGTGCAATTCTAAAACCGACAGTACGCCTACTGTTGGCGCAAGTTTGGTAGCAAGGGTTTTGTGAGTGAGCCATACTTGTGCCGTATCTGTGCCAAAGAATGCCTTTTATATCAATAGACTAACGGTAACGAATAAACGAAAATAAATGAGTTCAATAAATAAAATTATTAGAAGGCACGGATACGCATCAGCACAATGCTAAGCTGCATATCCGCGCCAGTTGGGGGCCAGTTGGGGAGATTCCCGTGCCTGAAAACAAGTTTTCATCTACCCATAAATTTTTTGGAACTTTGTCAAGCGCAGCATTGTGAGCAATTCTAAAACCAACAGTGCGCATCCAAACTGAAGAATATGGAAGTAAATCGTTCAGATCTTTCTCAAAAATTTATTGACCTTTTTATTGGGACATTGAAATTCACTGAGGAGGAATTTGAATTGATGATTTCTCATTTCAGACTTGAATTAATACCGCGGGGCTCTTTCTATCTCAAAGCAGGAAATACAAGTAAGCAGAAGGCATATATTAATAAAGGCTGCACACGGACTTTTACGGTTGATGCAAAGGCCCACGAGCATATATTATTTTTTTCGTTTGAAGATTGGTGGATCGCCGATTTTGAAAGTTACTATACACAGCAGCCTGCCAAACAATATATTCAGGCGATGGAGGATTGCGAGTTGCTTTGTATCCCGAAATGTGACCTTGATAAATTAGAGGCACAAATTCCTAAATTGAAAGCGCTGTTTGAGGAGAAGAGGCAAAAAATGATTTTTGCTACAATGACCAATTTAACCGATGTCAAATCTCTTACGCCTGAAGAGCGGTATTTGGATCTCCTTAAAAAACATCCGCATATTTTTCAACGAATTCCCTTACAATATATCGCTTCCTATCTTGACATTGAGCCGCCATCGCTGAGCCGTTTGAGAAGGCGCCTGTCGAAAAAATAATTTCTTAACCAAAGTTAAGTCGCATCTTAACCCTGGTTATTGGGTAAAGCATCACAACAATCCATCTTTACAGAGTTAATTCTTGTTATCACTTCACAATTAACTCAAAAAAATGCAAACAAATCAAGTAGCAGAAACAACTAAAACCGTACTGGCAGAGGGCGAAGGTTTAAGGCTTCAATCAGGCCCCGGCCGTGATCTTATTTTCAAAGTTACCGGTGATGACACCGGCGGCGCATTTGATTATTTTATTGTAGAGGTATCGCCAAGAAGCGGCCCACCGCTACATGTACATCATTTGCAGGAAGAAACCATCCACGTGTTGAAGGGTCATTTCAAGATCAGAATTGGCGAGGAAATTTTTTATTTAAAAGAGGGCGGCTTTGCCTATCTGCCATCGAAGATTCCTCACGCCTTTCTTAACCTGACTGATGAGTTGGGTGAAGTTATTGTGGTTTATACGCCCGGTGGCGGACACCATTTTTATGAAGAGTTGGGACCGCTTACAAGGAATGGCCGCCCCGATCCAAAGATTGTAGCCGGGGTGTTTGAAAAACATGGCATGACGCTGCTTGGTCCACCGTTAAGTCAGGATTGAGCGTACCCGGTTTGTTAATAATCCGATCAGCCAGCATTCAATCATTATTGTGGATACGGCTTCATAAGTAATAAAACACTACACACAACATTGCATCGTCAAAATGCCGGTGACAGAATATACTTTACCCATCGTAGGTGTTCCTTTTTTTTCGCAAGCTAACATCAAACTTCCGTAAGAGCCCGACGCGGTCTCCGGCCAACGGCAAAGCTTTGCAAGAAGATAGAAGTTTTAGTAACAGCCAGGGGTGGCAGGGATATTACTTTAAAAAATATTATCTTTAGTTGTCACTAAATTCTTCACAAACCAAAACTAAACAACATGGATTCTATTCAAATTAACTGGCTTGCAGTATTAGTTGCTGTTATCGCTAATTTTATCTTCGGTGCACTTTGGTATATGCCATTGTTTGGCAAAGTGTGGGCAAAAGAAATGAAAATGAACATGACACAAAAACCTCCCGCATCCGTAATGGTAAGAGGCATGCTGCTTGGGCTTATCGGCAGCTTTTTTATGGTTTTTGTTTTTGCACATAACATTGCCGCATGGGGCTGCGTAAAAGGAACTAATGAAGCAGGGCCTGCAGCAAATGCATTGATGGCAGCAGCATTTACCTGGCTTGGATTTTTTGTTCCGGTTGATTTAAGCGGTGTAGCATGGGAAGGAAAATCGTGGAAATTGTTTTTTATCAACACGGCTTATCACTTTTTGCAACTGCTGATTGTTGCAATAATTTTTACACATTGGAAAGGCTCTATCATAGCTCCATGTGTTAGTTAAATTCATTTTATTTATTTGAACCATCTCTTGAATTTTTATTTGGAAGATAGGACTCTGGCTCAGGTCTCCCGGCTTGTGCCAGAGTGTATTTTACTAACGGCAATGAATATACGAAGATTAAGAATATTCATAAAAATAAAACTATCATTCCTGATTTGTGAAAACCCGAACCATGGAGAGAAAGATTTTTTCTTCTACCAAGTGTAAATCGCTGCCATTCATCAACAATGATGATTTTACTATTTTGAGTTTAGGGTAATTCTCCGGTTGCCTTCGCTTCTGCTAATTTGTAAATTTACAATACCCAATGTAATTGTTCAGTAAACCCGTATCTCATGCTAAAATTATACACCGTGCTCTCTTTTACCGTTATTTTATTTTTTTCAGAGCATAGCTTATCACAATGTACCTGTTCCGATGGATCCACTCCCGATTCGTTGCAATATTCACAATACGAAGATTCGATGATATCCACAAGCATGGTACTTACATTCCCCCAGTTTGATCCGTCCATGGGAATACTAACCTGTTTTAAAATGGCAGACTCGGTTACATCCATTGCAAATTATAATATTCAAAATAACCAGGATAGTGCAATAGATTATGAATTTCTGAGCCAGCGAACTTCGAAGATTATCGGGCCGGGAGGTTTCTCTAATCTTATCACCTCCACGCAGCAGGATTGGGGGCCTTACCATCTTCAGCCAAAAGGCTCTACCGGCGACTCCGTCAATGTTGGGCCGGATACTGCATTTTATAAAACTTATTCCGAAAAATATGGACCTTCCAACGCAGCATTTTACGGCACCGGCACCGTAAACTTTACTTACTTCAGTACATCTTCTATTACTTTTTTATCTGCAAGTTCCAATGCTATTTTCACGCTGCGGGCATATACAAGGTTGTATGCACAACTAACGTATTACTGGTGCCCTTCGAGTGTGCTGGCTACTACGCTTACCAACTTTACCGCATTACGGCAAAATGGAAATGTACTGTTGCAGTGGTGGGTAAATGATGTGCAGCAAACAGCAAGCTATCAAGCAGAAGTAAGCAACAACGGAACAGAGTTTCAAACATTGGGCAGTGGAGTACCAGAATTTTCGGGTAGCCGTGCCCGTTATAAATTTTTGTACCGGCCCGATCAAAATTTTTCAGGCACCTTATATTTTCGCATAAAGCGAACTACGCCGGATGGAAAAATTGATTACTCGGAAGTAAGAACAACGGTAATTAATAAAAATAATGCAGGAATTGATCTTTATCCCAATCCATCCATCACGGGAATTAATATACAATTCAATAATCCATCGGGAGGCGATTATGTTGTGGAATTAATCAATGAATTTGGTCAATTGAATTTTGCAAAAAAATATTCATTCACCACACAGGGGGCAGCAAAAATTGAATGGCCCCGCAAACCCGCAGCCGGCATATATTTCCTGCGGGTGAAAGATTTAAAAAATAATGCGCAGCAAATAGAGAAATTAAGAATATTATAATGATGAATGAATTAATTCATCATCAATACGTTTACACTTCGCTGCAGAATGTTGAAAGCAATTTCGGCCATCAGGTTTTCTTTATCCAGTGTAGGATTTACTTCGCTTATTTCGAAGCAGCAGATTTTCCGGTTCTGCATAAATTTACTTACCAGGTCTTCGGCTTCTCTTTCACGAAGCCCGTTGCTTACGGGTGTGCCCGTTCCTTTTGAAATAGAAGAATCAAGCGCATCTACATCGAAGCTGACAAAAATATCGGTACAATCGCTGAGATGACGCAATGCAAACTTTACCACATTTTCTACTCCCTTTCTGCGCACTTCAGAAGTGGTAATCACTTTCATTCCATATTTTTCAATAAGCCGTTTTTCTTCGCGTTCATAATCGCGCAGCGAAATAAAAATAATGTCTTCGGGTAAAACTTTTGGCGATACTTTTCCAAAATTTTTTAATTGATCCCATTGTTTCAGTGTGGCTGCATCAGGCTCATGCACTTTGCTTTCAGCATTATCTTCGCCGATAGCTGCTGCAAGCGGCATCCCGTGCATGTTTCCGGACGGAGTAGTGAAGGGTGTATGTAAATCGGCATGTGCATCAATCCATATAAGGCCCAGCCTGCTGTTGGGCTTTGCTGCTTTAATACCGGCAATGGTGCCGCCGGCGGTGCTGTGGTCGCCACTAATTATTACCGGGAAAAAATTATTTTTTATGGTTTCCTTCACCGATTTAGAAACTCTTTCATACATCGTAATGACGCCTTGAATTCTTTTTGCATAAGGCGACTGGATGGGTTCATACAATAATTTATTTTCTGTTTCTATTTTTTCCGAAGGAAAATGAATAAAAAAGTTACTCATAAAATCGAGCGCTGCTATTTTAATAGCCTCCACCCCAAGACTGGCTCCGCGTGTGCCGGCGCCTATTTCGCTGGGCACTTCTATTATTTTAATATTTTTCATAAAAATTTTTAATTAAAACAAACAGTAGTTTCATACTGTTGATGTAATTAACCCCATGTTTAAATAAAAACCAGGAATTTAAAGATTAGTCAAAAAAGAGCCGGAGCAAATGTGTTTTATTGAACGCAACTCACCTAACAGTCATCTTTGTTTTATTGCCATATCACCGTTTACGCAGGTATTGCAATCGTAGGTATGCGACTGTGATAGGCAAGTTTTTTTGTATGTGTTACTTTAAATAATTGTGTTAAAAAACTGTGTTTTCGTGGTAAGGTAATAATTGTATCAATATCTCTCGATTCCACGAAAGTATTGATGCCATCTACAAAATCATAAGAACGCACAAATGAAAACTCCGGGTTATAAACTCCCAATTTATCCTCCATGGCTTCTTTCTCTTTTTTAAATTCATCGGTAAGTTCTATATAATGTTCGCTATCTACATTTAAAATATATAACTGTGCTTTCAACAGATCAATTACATTTTTCAGCAAAGGAAAAGGAGTGGTTCTTGCCACATCTTTAAAGTCGGAGGTGAACACTGCATTTTTTATACCTTTAAATTCCGCATCAGGCGGAACAATCATCACCGGGCAGCTCACATGCCTGATAACATTGAGTGTGTTGGTTCCCATGAAAATCTGCTTCAGCCGCGAGCTTCCGGTAATGCCCATAATCACCATGTCAATATGATTGCTCAATATATATTTTTCAATGCTTTCAAGAAATGAACCTTCTTCCGATTCTATCGTAATCTTTTGGCCCGGCGAAGGGGTAAGCATATCTTTTACCACATTCAGTTCTGCATCATAAATCAATTTTCTTGTCAGCTCACCTTTTTCAGTCAGAGCTTCGATGCTAATGCGGCTGTAAACATGATATAGAATGATATTGACCCCATCAATATTACTGGTTAATGCCACTGCATACTTAGCGGCGTTTACAGAAGGTGTCGAAAAATCTACGGGAACTAAAAAAGTTTTCATCGAAAAAATTTTTGCCAAAAGTAATTAAATCATTTTAACAAAACTATTTAACTGTTTTTCCCATTTTAGAGGGTAAATTTATACGCTGTGTACAATGTGTGAATAAGTAAAAGCCTTCCGTTTATTTGGTACAATTCTTTATATCATAACCAATATATTTGCGCACCTGTCTAATGCAGCATACATTCTAAAAATTTACGTGTGAGATTAAAGAGTCTTGAAATAAAAGGTTTCAAAAGTTTTGCCGATAAAACCACGCTTCGTTTTGATGAAGGAATTACCGGCGTTATTGGCCCTAATGGCTGTGGCAAAAGTAATATTGTGGATAGCATCCGATGGGTGATTGGCGAACAAAAGATCAGTCAACTGCGGAGTGAGAATTTAGAGAGCCTGGTATTTAATGGTTCAAAAACGAGAAGCGCCAGCGGACTTGCAGAAGTGAGCCTCACTTTTGAGAACACACGCAACCTGTTGCCCACTGAATTTAATACGGTAACGATTACACGAAAATATTATAAGAACGGGGAAAGCGAATATCGTTTGAATGATGTAACCTGTCGTTTAAAAGATATTCATAATTTATTTATGGATACCGGTGTAAGCACCGACAGCTATGCCATCATAGAACTGGGCATGGTGGATGATATAATAAAAGACAAGGAAAACAGCCGGCGCAGAATGTTGGAGCAGGCTGCAGGCATTTCCATTTACAAAACAAGAAAGCGCGAAGCAAAATTAAAACTGGATGCCACCGAGCAAGACCTTGCGCGAATAGAAGATTTGATTTTTGAAATCAATAACCAGTTGAAAACATTGGAAAGCCAGGCTAAGAAAGCGGAAAAATATTATGAGATTAAAAAGGAATACCGCGATGTTAGCATTGAACTGGCCAAAGCTGCGCTGGAAGGATTTAATATTACTTATAAAGATTTAACCGAACAGCAAAAAGCGGAGATAGACCGGCGGCTTGCGCTGGAAGCGGAGATTGCTACCGAAGAAGCTGGCATTGAAAAAGAAAAAGCCGGCTTTATAGAAAAAGAAAAAGCATTGCAGCAGCAGCAGCATGCTTTTAATGAACTCAGCAACTCACTGCGCGAAAAAGAAAACGAAAAAAATCTTGCCACGCAGCGCATTCAATATCTCAAGGAACGCGAAACTTCTTTAAAAGATTTTTTAGTAAAATCAGAAGGACAATTAACAGGAATTGGAGAAAGTATTGTTTTTACCACGCAACAAATAAAAGATGAAGAAACACACCTTGAAACGCAAAAGAAAGAACTGGATGTATTGAAGCAAAAAACAGAAGACAAGAGAAATACTTTTGATGAAAAAAGAAGTGCTGTGGAAGATTTGCGCAGCCGGCAGCTAACGCTTCAAAGAAATTTCTTTGATGCAGAAAAAAAAGTGGCCGTAGCCGACACCACCATTCACAACCTGCAGCGAACCATAGCACAGATAGAAGAAGAGCAACAGCAGCGAAAAGATGCCTTGGAAAAACTGAATACAGAACGGCAGAAAAAAATGCAGGAGCTTGATGAAAACAGAACTACACTGGAGCAACTGAAACAACAGAATGCGTTAACCAAAGAACAAATACTGGAAACACAGGCCATCCTTGAAAATCTTCGCATAGAGTTGGTAGAAGAAAACCGCACGCTGGATGCAAAACAAAATGAATACGATCTTTTAAAAAGCCTTATTGATACTATGGAAGGCTATCCGGAAAGTGTAAAGTTTCTGCACAATAATAAAAACTGGAACTACACGGCGCCAATTTTATCCGATATTATTTATGTAAAAGAAGAATTCCGCACTGCGCTGGAAAACGTGCTGGAGCCTTATTTGAACTATTATGTGGTAGATAACATTCACGAAGGTTTAACGGCGGTTCGCCTGCTTGATGAAAATAAAAAAGGCAAAGCCAACTTTTTTCTTCTTGACAAATTGAATGAGTTTGGAAAAGAATCATCCCGGGATTCTGTTCATGGAACCATTCCTGCAATGGAAGTGGTGGAGGTGGATGAAAAATATAAACCGCTTGCAAATTATTTATTAAGCAATGTATTGATTGCAGAAAACGAAGATGCTTTACAAAATACCAATGGGCATGTAGTGCTGGAAAAACATGGCCGCTATGTGAAAGGAAAATATTCGCTTACGGGCGGAAGTGTTGGATTGTTTGAAGGAAAAAAGATTGGACGTGCAAAGAATTTAGAAAAAATAGTTGAGCAAATAACTGCCCAGCAGGAAAAAGTAACTGCATTGAAAGTGGTAATCAACAAGCGTTCCAACGAAGTGATATTATTTAATGAACAGTTGAAAGAAAATGTAATATTGCAAACACAGCAAACCATCAATGATCTGATCAATCATACTTTTTCTCTTCAAAATAAAATTGAAAATATTACTTACCAGCAATCATTGGCGGTAACAAGGCTGGAAGAGTTGAATAACCAGTTGCAGCAAAATCATGCAGCCATTGACCAAACAAGGGTTTTGCTGGCATCGCTTACTGAAGACGTGAGCACGCTGGATGATAATATAAAAACGGCAACCGATGATCTCGCCAACGCAGAATCAGAGTTCAATGCCGTTAACAGTCTTTTCAACGAGACTAATTTACATCTTGCCAAACAACAAAGCAAAGTAAATGCTTTGCAACAGGAATTACTTTTTAAGAATAATCAGCTTACTGATCTTTCCGAACAAAAAGAAAAAAGCAACCAGCAGTTGGCCGAAGTGAATGAAACCATCGAAACATCGCAGGCAGAGATAAAACAATTTGAAGAAACATTGCTGGTTTTATTAAAAACAAAAAATGAAGAAGAACGCAAACTAAATGAAGCGGACCAGGCATATTATAATTTAAGAAATGAATTGAACGAAAAGGAGAGCGAGTTGCATCACAAACAAAAAGCAAAAGAACAAACCGACTTTTTGCTGAATGAAATAAAAGATAAACTCACTGAATTAAAATTGCACCTGGCCGGAATGAGAGAAAGATTAAGCGTGGAGTTTAAAGTGGACCTTGATGCGATACTGGACGAAGAAAGAAATACGGAATTAACTCTAGAAGAGTTGCAGGAAAAAAGTGACCGCATGAAAAAACGCCTGGAAAATATGGGTGAAATAAATCCAACGGCTATTGAAGCATTTACCGAAATGAAAAAACGTTACGATTTTATTGTGGAACAAAAGAATGATTTGGTAAGTGCAAAAGATTCGTTGGTACAAACGATACAGGAAGTGGAACTAACTGCTAACCGTTTGTTTCTTGAAACATTTAATAAAGTGCGGGGAAATTTTCAAAATGTTTTTAAAGCATTATTTACCGATGATGATACCGCCGATCTTATTTTAGAGAACGCCGAAAACCTTGCTGAGACTGCAATTGACATTGTTGCAAAGCCAAAAGGAAAACGCCCGACAAATATTACCCAATTAAGTGGTGGTGAAAAAACATTAACGGCCACTGCGCTTTTGTTTGCCATTTATTTAATAAAGCCGGCACCATTTTGTATTTTGGATGAAGTGGATGCACCATTGGATGATGCCAATGTTGGAAAATTTACACAAATGATTCGCAAGTTTAGCAAAGACTCCCAGTTTATTATTGTTACACATAATAAAATGACGATGGCATCGGTAGATGTAATTTATGGCGTTACCATGCAGGAAGCGGGCGTAAGCAAATTAGTTCCTGTTGACTTCAGGGGACTGGAGCAC
>Ga0157370_10005503_pt1 | contig 14200 bp, 15 predicted proteins | sample C35metaG_FD_113463 | JGI IMG/M metagenome (GOLD analysis project Ga0157370, IMG submission 113463) | Corn rhizosphere microbial communities from Kellogg Biological Station, Michigan, USA - C3-5 metaG | ecosystem: Host-associated > Plants > Roots > Rhizosphere > Soil | place: USA: Michigan...
TGAGTAGCTATAAACAAGGAGAGGCAGTAAAAGTTTCTATCAATTTAAGAGGAAGAGAATGGGTTAATCCACAAGGAGAAACTAGATATTTCAATAGTATTCAAGGTTGGAGAATCGAAAGATTAGCAGATGCTGCACCTACACAAGCGCCGCCAGTGCCGACAGCAGAAACTTTTGCTCCAGCAGCAAACTTAAACGAAGACGAACCAGACGATTTACCGTTCTAAGAACGTTTAAATTTAAATATTTGAAATTCCAAATTCCAATTCATTACTATGTTTTGGGATTTGGAATTTTAATTTTTGAGCTCTTTTGTTATTTATTCTTAAGTGAAAATGACAATGCTGCATAAGTTTGGAATTTAGAATTTTTTCAAAATTGATTATTTAAAAAAATGTATTATTTATTCAAAGATTTATTTTTTCCGCCAGTTACAGAAGCAGATGAAGAAGGTGTTTTGGCTATTGGAGGCGATCTCAGTCCAGAACGTTTACAACTAGCTTATAAAAGTGGCATTTTTCCGTGGTTTAATGAAGGAGAACCCATTCTTTGGTGGGCGCCTGATCCGAGAATGGTATTATTTTTTGATGAACTGGTAATATCTAAAAGCATGCGGAATATCTTAAATCGGAAAATGTTTAAAGTTACTTTTAATAAAAATTTCAAAGAAGTAATTTCAAATTGCCAGCAGATAAAACGTGACGGTCAAAACGGAACTTGGATATCAAACGATATGATCGATGCTTATTGCAAATTAAATGAAGACGGAATTGCAAAATCTGTTGAGGTTTGGCAGGATGATACTTTGGTTGGAGGTTTGTACGGAATTGATCTGGGACATGTTTTTTGTGGAGAAAGCATGTTTTCTAAAGTTTCAAATGCCTCAAAAACAGCTTTTATTGCTTTAGCTTTATATTTGCAAAAAGAAAATTATAAATTACTCGATTGTCAAGTTTATAATCCACATTTAGAGAGTTTAGGCTGTCGCGAAATTGATCGTGAAGAATTTATGTCCATTTTAAAAAGTAAGTAAAAATGAGTGTCGTTTATAGTGTAAAAGAAATTTATATCTATCCGATAAAAAGTCTGGCTGGAATAAGCTGTAAGTCTGCTTTTGCAGAAGAAATGGGATTTGAAAATGACCGCCGATGGATGCTAATCGATGCCGAAAATCAAATGCTAACGCAAAGAGAGCATCGCATTATGAGCCAGTTTTACCCGCAAATTGCAGATGGCAAAATCAGTATAACTTTTCAAGATCAAAAACATGAATTTTCTATCGATGAGCATTTGGACAATTCGGTGGAAGTAAATGTTTGGGATGATAAAAGCGAAGTTGTTGAAGTAAATTACGAAACTTCAAAATGGTTCAGCCAGCATTTGGGATTTGAATGTAAATTGGTAAAAATTATAAAAAATGGAGGCCGCAAACATGAAAGTTCCAGACTAAAAGAAACCTTCAATGTAAGTCTTGCCGATGGGTATCCATATTTGTTAATTGGGACAAAGAGTTTAGATTTCTTAAATGAAAAATTAGAAGACAAAATTACTGTTTTAAGATTTCGTCCCAATATTGTAATAAGCAGTAAAAATCCTCATGAAGAAGATGATTTTAAGACTTTTACCATTGGAGAAGTTCAGTTTAAAAACATAAAACCTTGCGGCAGATGTATTATGGTTAACAATGATCCTCAAAATGGACGTTTGAAAAAAGAACCTCTCAAAACTTTAAGCAAGTACAGAAATGTAGACAATTCAGTTTTGTTTGGAACTAATATTGTGAGTTTAAATAACGGAATTATTAGTGTTGGCGATGAGGTTGTATTTTAGAAATTCAGCTTTGTAAAATTCCAGTTTAAAGTATTAAAAATTATCAATTCATTTTTTAAAGTTGGTAATTCTAGAATCAATTTTAAGGTTTCATGAGCCATCATATTACCAATAATTCCAGGCAATGTTCCTAAAACGCCATTCAAATTGCAATTAGGAACATCTTTTGGATCAGGCATTTCTGGAAATAAATCACGAAGATTTTTACTTCCGTTCTGATTGAAGACGGCAATTTGTCCTTCAAACTTTAATATGCTTCCATAAATTAAAGGTTTGTTAAGCTGAACACAAGTATCATTGACTAAATAACGAGTCGAAAAATTATCAGAACCGTCAACAACAATATCAAATTGTTCGATAATTTTTGAGGCATTTTCAGCAGTTAATTTTTCATTAATAGCAACAGCCTCAATCAACGGATTTAATTTAGAAACTACATCTTTTGCCACGGCTGCTTTGTGCTGGCCAATTTCATTTTCGGTATATAAAATCTGTCTGTGCAGATTATGAATTTCAATAGTGTCAAAATCCATAATTCCGATATAACCAACTCCAGCAGTTGCAATATATTGCAAAATCGGGCAACCCAAACCGCCTGCGCCAATTACTAAAACTTTAGCTTTTTTTAATTTTTCTTGTCCCTCATCACCAATTTCAGGCAGAATAGTTTGCCTGTTGTAACGAAGAAATTCTTGTATTATACTCATTTTTTTTAATTTTAGATTGATGAATAGTAGTGCAAAAAAAATCTGAAATCTAAACTCTAAAATCTGAAATAAAACTTCTATCCCAATCTTTCCAAACGGGTTCGTAACCTTTCATTTTTATGATTTTTGAAATTTCTTCTGCAGAACGTTCATCACTGATTTCGAATTGTTCCAAAGACTGCGGATCAACAACATAACCACCCGGATTTGTTTTAGAACCAGCACTCATGCTCGTAACGCCAATTGGAATTATATTGTTTCTGAATTTTTCATTTTCTCGTGTTGAAATCGAGATTTCGAGATCTTCATTCCATAAACGATAGGCGCAGATTAACTGCGTCAGATCTTTATCATCCATAATAAAATTAGGTTCAATAATTCCTTCTGCAGGGCGGAGACGTGGAAACGAAACCGAATATTTAGTCTGCCAATATTTTTTTTGAAGATAATCTAAATGTAAAGCATTAAAGAAGCTGTCCGTTCGCCAATCTTCTAAACCTAATAAAACACCCAAGCCAATTTTATGAATTCCTGCAGAACCTATTCTGTCTGGAGTTTCTAATCTATAGTCAAAATTTGATTTTTTTCCTTTCGTATGATATTTTTTGTAAACTTCCTGATGATACGTTTCCTGATAAACCAAAACCGAATAAACTCCAGCTTTATGCAGACGTTCATAATCTTCTGTTGAAAGCGGCTGAACTTCAACAGAAATAATCGAAAAATCTTTTCGGATCAAGTCAATTGCATTTAGAAAATAGTTAATATTTACGGTATAATTAGCTTCGCCTGTGACCAGTAAAACATGATCGAAGCCAGTGTTTTTTAAGGCTTCAACTTCTACTTTTATCTCAGCATCAGTCAGCGTTTTTCTTTTGATTTTATTGTCTAGACTAAATCCACAATAGGTACAAATGTTCTGGCATTCGTTGCTCAAATACAACGGTGCATACATTTGAATCGTTTTTCCGAAGCTTTTTTTGGTGATTTCATGGCATTTTTGTGCCATTTGCTCTAAATAATTTTGAGCAATTGGAGAAATCAAAATCAAAAAATCCTCGAGATTGTATTTGGTTTTAGCCAAAGTGCGTTCAACATCTTTTGACGTGGTTTTATATATCTTGGATTGGATTTCATCCCAATTATATTGCTCAAAAATAGATTTAAAAGTATTCATGTGAGTTTTAGTTTTACTGTAAAAGTTTTTTAACGCAAAGCGCGCTAAGAATACGCAAAGATCGCTAAGCTTTGAGTTCTTGTCTTTGACAAAAAGTCCGCAAAGCTTTGCGAACTTTGCGAAAAAACCTTGCGGACTTTGCGTTAGAAAAAAATTACTCATAAAGAAAAGAAGTCAAAGGACTAGAAGCCGCCGCATAATTTTGCTGATTAGCAATCTTAGCTTCAAAAGCTTTCCTTCCGGCTATAACAGCTGCTGCAAAAGCCTCAGCCATTAGTTTTGGATTTCCAGCCACGGCTATTGCAGTGTTAACCAAAACAGCATCAGCACCAATTTCCATTGCTTTTGCGGCGTCAGACGGAGCGCCAATTCCAGCATCTATAATAACTGGAACATTACTTTGTTCAATTATAATCTCTAAAAAATCAATTGTTTTTAAACCTTTGTTACTGCCAATTGGTGAACCCAAAGGCATGACAGCTGTTGTTCCGGCACTTTCTAAATGCTTACATAAAACAGGATCAGCATGAATGTAAGGAAGAACAAAAAAACCGAGTTTTGCCAATTCTTCTGTTGCTTTCAAAGTTTCTATAGGATCAGGCATTAAGTATTTGGGATCAGGATGAATTTCAAGTTTTACCCAATTGGTTTCCAAAGCCTCGCGAGCTAGCTGCGCTGCAAAAACAGCTTCTTTGGCATTTCGTGCTCCAGATGTATTGGGTAACAAATTAATATTTGGATGTTTTAAATGAGATAAGATAGCGTCGGTATCCGTTTCTAAATCAATGCGTTTGAGGGCGACAGTAACTAATTCGCTTTCTGAAGCTAAAATGGCTTGCTCCATCTCTTCATTCGAACCAAATTTTCCTGTTCCTAAAAACAAACGTGATTTGAAAGTTTTGTCTCCAATATTAAATAATGACGTTTGCATATAATTTTTCGTTTAGTTGTTGAATTAATTTTTCCTTTTCATCACTTTCTGTAATAATTCCAGACACGGCAATTCCATGAATTCCAGTTTCCATTAACGGATTTACATCTCGCAATGTGATGCCTCCAATTGCATAAACAGGAACTTCAATTTTATCTTTCTTCAGTCTTTGAAGAATATCAAAATAACCTGACAATCCTAAAATAGGACTTAGTTTTTCTTTTGTTGCAGTAAAACGAAAAGGTCCTAAACCAATATAATCACAGCCGTTTTTGACATGATTCTGAATATCTTCAAAAGTATTAGCCGTTCCGCCAATGATTTTTTTAGCACCTAAAATTGCTCTTGCTTCATCTATTTTCGTATCGGTTAATCCTAGATGAACTCCATCTGCTTCAATTTTTTTGGCAAGATATAAATCATCATTTACAATAAATTTAATATGATATTCGTCGCATAAAAGTTTTACAGCTTCTGCTAAGGCAAAAGTGCTTTTTTGTGTTTGATTTTTAAATCGCATTTGAACCCACACACATCCAGCATCAATGGCTTGATGAATATTTCGTAATTGTTCTTCGATTGTTTCGCCTTGCGAAATGTATTGCAGTTTTTTATACATAATGATATCCGATTAAAGTTGAAGTTGAACTCAAATAATTTTCGATATATATTTTGGCGTTTTTACAGGCTTCTCTCATGGTTTGGTTTAATGCTAAATTCGATGCAATTGCAGAAGAAAGTACGCAGCCAGAGCCATGTTTTTCAAAGCATTTCTGGTTTGAAGGAAGCAATTCTAAAACTTCATCTTCTAGAAATAAAGTATCTGTACCTAAAGCCTTTTTGTTATGTCCGCCTTTCAATAAAATGTTTGTAAAGAAGCTGTTTTCTTTAGAACTAAAATCAGGAAACAGAATTTTGGCCTCATGATAATTCGGCGTAATCAAGTCGATTTCGGCTAAGATTTTATTTAAGTTTGAATGATCCTCAATTGTCATAAATTCAAATTTTGTGGTCGATTTTAAAACTGGATCCCAAACGATTTTTGTTGAAGGAGAAAGTAGTTTTATAGTCGAAATAATTTGATTTAAGTCGCATAGAGAGGCTACAATTCCAATTTTGACAACAGCAATTTTATAATTAGAAAACAGCGTTTCGATAGACCTAATAACAAAATTCAAATTCGTCCATTCAATTTCATAAAACTGATTTTCGGTTTGAATTGTATTCGCTGTCGAAATAGCAAAACCTGTGACTTTGTGCTGTTCAAAAGTTTTGATATCAGCCAAAATCCCAGCGCCGCCAGACGGATCTAAGCCTGCGATTGTAAGTGCGAAAGGGCGATTTGCTGACATAATTTAAATTGTTTTAAAGGATTCTCATTTTTCCAGATGCTTCCTAAAAGGGCAACATCATCAAACCCATTTTGAAGCACTTTTTGAATATTATGCGAATCAATTCCGCCTAAAGCGATAACTTTAGTTTTGTAATTGGTTCTTGCTTTTAATTCCTCAAATAGATCTTTATCTGAATAATAATTTTCTTTGGAAATACTTTTAAAAACGGGGCTTAAAAAAGCGTAATCAAAAACATTTTCTAAACAGTTAAAATCTTCTATAGAATGTGTTGCTGTTGAATACCTACAAGGTTTTGAAAACCTTGCAGGAGAATCCGTCGTATTTTTTCTTTGTTTTTCAGAAAAATGAAATCGGTTAATTCCAAAATCTTCTGCCAATAGATGATGATTGTGCAAAACAATTCGATCTCTAAATTCTAGTTTTATTTGATGAATGAACTGCGCCATTTCCAATTCTGAAAAATCAGGTTTCCGAATATGAAGCAGAGACAATCCTTCCTCAAATAAAGAATTCACTATTTTGATTTCATGTACAACAGCAAAAGGATTTGTAACTACAATCATATCTTTCCTCTTTATTCTTGATTCTATTTTCTAGATATAAATCTCTTTCCCCTGTTCAATAAATTCTTCTGATTTCTCCTGCATTCCTTTTTCTGCGGCAGCGACATCTCTAATTTCCTGAGATATTTTCATAGAGCAGAATTTCGGTCCGCACATCGAACAAAAATGAGCCACTTTTGCACCGTCTGCAGGAAGGGTTTCGTCGTGAAATTCTCTAGCGGTATCAGGATCTAAAGCCAAATTAAACTGGTCTTCCCAGCGGAATTCGAAACGAGCTTTACTTAATGCATTATCACGATATTGTGCACCCGGATGTCCTTTTGCTAAATCTGCAGCGTGTGCTGAAATTTTATACGTGATTACACCATCTTTAACGTCTTTTTTATTGGGTAAACCAAGATGCTCTTTTGGTGTCACATAACACAACATGGCACAGCCGTACCAGCCAATCATAGCGGCACCAATTGCCGATGTGATATGATCGTAACCAGGTGCAATATCGGTTGTTAAAGGTCCTAAAGTGTAAAACGGAGCTTCATGGCAATGTTCTAATTGTTTGTCCATGTTTTCTTTAATCATATGCATTGGTACGTGACCTGGACCTTCAATAAAAACTTGAACATCATGTTTCCATGCGATTTTGGTCAATTCGCCTAAAGTTTCCAATTCAGCAAACTGCGCAGCGTCGTTCGCATCAGCAATGGAACCTGGACGTAAACCATCGCCTAAAGAAAAAGCAACATCATATTGTTTCATGATTTCGCAGATTTCCTCAAAATGTGTGTACAAGAAGTTTTCTTTATGATGAAATAAACACCATTTTGCCATAATCGAACCACCACGTGAAACGATTCCGGTAACTCGATTGGCGGTTAAATGAATGTAACGAAGCAATACTCCGGCGTGAATGGTAAAATAGGAAACGCCTTGTTCTGCCTGTTCTATTAAAGTATCGCGGAAAATTTCCCAAGTTAAATCTTCGGCAACTCCTTTTACTTTTTCTAATGCCTGATAAATAGGAACAGTACCAATTGGAACTGGAGAATTACGAATAATCCATTCTCTGGTTTCGTGAATGTTTTTTCCTGTAGATAAATCCATAATCGTGTCTGCTCCCCATCGACAAGCCCAAACGGCTTTTTCAACTTCTTCTTCAATACTCGAAGTCACGGCGCTATTCCCGATATTGGCATTTATTTTGACCAAAAAATTTCGTCCCACAATCATTGGTTCGCTTTCTGGATGATTGATATTGTTTGGAATAATAGCTCTGCCGCAGGCAACTTCAGATCGCACAAATTCTGGAGTAATTTTGCTTTTTGGCGTGTTGGCTCCAAAACTGTGACCGCTGTGCTGGCATTGCATAGCTTTTGTTTGCTCATTTATAAGCTCGATACGCTGGTTTTCACGAATCGCGATGTATTCCATTTCCGGAGTAATAATTCCTTGTTTAGCATAATACAATTGCGTTACGTTTGCGCCTTTTTTAGCTCTTTTTGGCTGATGCAAATACTCAAAACGAAGATGATTTAGCGTTTCATCTTTTAATCGGCTTTGACCATAATCTGATGTGATTTCATCTAAAATCTCGACATCATTACGATCTAGGATCCAACTTTCGCGTAAGCGTGGCAATCCTTTTCTAATATCAATTTCAATATTAGGATCGGTGTAAGGACCAGAAGTATCATAAACTGTCACGGGAGGATTTTTTTCAATTCCGCCATTTGAAAGTTTGGTGTCACTCAAAGCAATTTCGCGCATTGCTACTTTTATGGGATGAATTTCTCCGTTTATATAAACTTTTGTAGAATTTGGAAACGGGGTTCTAGATATTTGTTCTTCTGTAGTCATGAGTTTTTTTGTTTCAGGTTTCAAGTTTCAGGTTGATGTAGATTGTGTGTGTAGAGGCGCACTGCAGTGCGTCTACGTCCAGTATTACTTGGAATTTGGGTTTTTAAAATTGAAATTTATTTCTAACCTCCCTGCGTGGCAGAAATAATTAAGATTTCGTCAGTTTCTTGTACGAGGAATTCTTTCCATTTAATTTTTGGAACAACGGTGTTGTTAATAGCAACGGCAATTCCGTTTTGTTTGTGCGGAATTTCGAGATCGAGCAATGATTGAACGCTTAGCGATTCAGCATTGAAATGTTTAATTTGTTGGTTGATTTTTAGTTCCATTCCCTTTGAATTTAGTATATAGTTATACTTTAGGAATGGCTACAAGAACGCATAAAAAATGCGTGCAGAAGTCATCTTACTTTTCCCTACGCTAGTATGAACTAGATCAGGTTCAGAGGGTAAAATCTCAGCCTACAAGTTGTAGACACCCCTAAAGTGTGAAGCAAATATAGGTAATTTTTGTTTACAAGTTTCAGGTTTCAAGTTTCAGGTTTAAAAAAAAACTGAAAACTGCGACTGATTACTGAGTTCTTTTCCAGCAATCTTCGGCGTGATCATTGACCATTCCGGTGGCTTGCATGTGTGCGTAAATTACGGTTGAACCGACAAATTTAAAACCTCTTTTTTTTAAATCTTTACTTATTTCGTCAGAAAGAGGCGTAGTAGCCGGAACATCTTTTGAAGTTTTGGGATGGTTTATTATAGGTTTTCCATTTGTGAATTTCCAAATATAATCCGAAAAGCTTCCAAATTCTTCCTGAACTTTCATAAATGCCTGAGCATTTGAAACTGCTGATTTTATTTTAAGTTTATTGCGGATGATTCCGGTATTCTGCAATAATTCTTCGATTTTATCTTCAGAATAATTGGCGATTTTTTGATAATCAAAATGATCAAATGCATTTCTGAAATTTTCTCTTTTATTTAAAATCGTGATCCAGCTAAGTCCAGCTTGAAAGGTTTCTAAAATTAAAAATTCAAATAGAGTAGAATCATCATAAACTGGAACGCCCCATTCTTCATCATGATATTTTTTATATAAATCGCTGGCAGAACACCAGCCGCATCTTATAAGATTTTCTTGTTCCATTACTTCCCAATTTGCCAGCTGTATCCTTTTACTGTTGGAATATAGGCTGATCTGCCAATTATGATTAAGTTGTTATAGATTTTTTTCTCATATTTTATTCCAATTGCCGTACCTGAAGTATACAATTTATTGGATTTGAAAGCAATTTTCATACTGCCATCTTTGAATTTTGCATCAGAAACTTTTTCTAAGAGCCATGTAGATTTCCATTTTACGGCTATTTCGTCTTCCGCAATTTTTGTAATGCTTTTAACTATTTTGACAGCTTCTTTCGGGATTTGAAAATTTTGTGTCAGCTCTTTTTGAGTAAAGGTTTCACCTATTTCACTATTAGAAAGTATTTTTTTTAAATTAGCGAAAGTCATTAAATTATCGCTGCTTTCATTTTTTTCTGCTGTGCTTTGCAGATTTTGTATTTCAGGTTTGACCAGTGTATCTTTTTTTAATGCAGAATTATTTTTTGCATTACTGTTCTGTTTCCTTGTAAAATCTTTTATGGCCGATTTTTCTAAGGAGCTTTTTTTGAATTTTTTTTCTGAAACTGGGGTTAATTTATTTACAGAAGTAATCATTTCCTTTTTTGGCTGTTTTTTGGAATCGTTGCCACAGCTTGTAAAGAAATAAGTTAACGAAAGTAATATAATGAGACCCGTTTTTTTCATGATATTAAATTACACTTAATTTTTGAGAGAAGGGTCCTCATCTAAATATTTTTTAATCAAATGATGTCCTAAGTAAATTGCTGGTGTTAGTAAAATTGCAATTGCTAGTTTAAAAGTGTATCCAATTAATCCTGAAGAAATAAAAGTATCAAAATCAATTTTCCCTGGAAGCCAGAAAGCAATTCCAAGCACTATAAATGAATCGAACAATTGTGAAATTACAGTTGATCCTGTAGTTCTCAGCCATATTTTTTTATGTCCCGTTCGGTTTCTAAAGAACCAAAAAACGCTGACATCAATTAACTGTGAAACCATAAAGGCAATAATACTTCCCACAATAATCCACATACTTTGCCCGAATACAGCTTGAAATTGTTCATCATTTACTGGGCTGATTCCTTTTGCGGCAGGAATTACAATCGCCATAAACAAAATCAGAAAAGCATAAGCGATTAGGCATGCGGTTATAAAGGAAAGTTTTTTTACTCCTTTTTCACCAAAATATTCATTAATTAAATCTGTGGTTAAAAATACAATTGGCCAAGGTAGAATTCCTATACTCATTACAAACGGACCAACTTGAATTAATTTACCTCCAATAAGTTCTGCAACAACTGCATTCGTGATAAATATTCCTGCTAGAATTACAAAAACGATTTCTTTTCTGGTTTTAAACATGTTGTTTTGGGTGTTGATGTTTCAAAATTAAACTATTTCTTTTAAATCTTAGAATCCATCAATTTTTATAATTCATTATAACACTAAAGTTTGCTTTCGATTGGTTAATTTTGAGAATCTGTTGTTTTCTATTCGTTAGAAAATTTATACAGAAATTAATTAATGTTATTTATTATGAAAGCACAAATTGAGTTAGATAATCCTTTATTACAAGATTGGTCTGGTCCTTACGGAGGAGTTCCAGATTTTACCAAATATAAAGTCTCAGATTTTAAGCCCGCAATAGAATTTGCTATTCAGGAAAAGTTGAATGAAATAGATGCAATTGCCAATAATACCGAAAAGCCAACATTTCAAAATACAATTACAGCTTTAGAGCTTTCGGGTGAAAAATTAGAACGAATTCATGCTGTTTATGGAATTTACAGATCGAATTTAAGTACTCCCGAATTCAATATTGTTGATACAGAAATGTCTCCAAAATTGGCAGCCATAAATGATAAACTCTATCAAAATGAAAAACTTTTTTTAAGAATTGAATCTTTATACAAATCTGAGGATAGTAAGAAATTGACAGATGAGCAGCAGCGACTGCTTTGGCTTTATTATACTGATTTTGTTCGAGAAGGAGCAGAGCTGCATAAAGAAGATAAAGATAAAGTGGCCAAGATTAATCAAGAACTGGCAAGTCTTTTTACTTTATTCAGTCAGAAATTATTAGCAGAAGAAAACAATCAATATATCGAATTAAAAACAGAATCTGATTTTGATGGACTTCCTGAGGAATTTAAAAATGCAGCGATAGCAGAAGCTAGAGAAAGAAATCTGAATGTTTTAGGATGTATTGGGAATACAAGATCTTCTATTGAACCGTTTTTAACCTTTTCAAGCCAAAGAAATTTAAGAGAAAAGGCATTTGATATTTTCGTTAAACGAGGTGATAACGGTAATGAAAATGATACTAATAGTACTTTGGTTTCTATTTTAAAGTTAAGAGCAGAAAAGGCAAAAATATTAGGTTTTAAGAATTTTGCAGAGTGGAGTTTGTCTAATAAAATGGCGAAAGATCCGCAAAAGACTTTAGATTTAATGGATTCTGTTTGGAAACCAGCTGTTGAAAAAGTAAAAAATGATGTTGCTGCCATGCAGGAAATGGTGAACCAAGAAGGAGGAAACTTTAAAATTCAGCCTTGGGATTACCGCTATTATGCGGAGAAAGTTCGAAAAGCAAAATATGATTTAGATCAAAATGAAATAAAACAATATCTTCAATTGGAAAATCTCCGTGAAGGAATGTTTTGGACAGCAGGTGAATTATTTGATTTAGGTTTTAAACAATTATTTGATGTTCCAGTTTATCACCCAGATGTTCGCGTTTGGGAAGTAAATAATAAAAATACAGGAGAACCAATTGGGTTATGGTATTTCGATCCATACGCGCGCGTAGGAAAGCGTTCTGGGGCTTGGATGAATTCACATCGCGATCAGCAGAAAATAAATGGAAAAGTACTTCCAATCGTATCTAACAATTGCAATTTTATAAAAGGAAATGCAGATGAACCAGTTTTAATTTCCTGGGATGATGCAACAACTTTATTTCATGAATTTGGTCATGCTTTGCATGGTTTGTGTTCCAATGTTACCTATCCAAGTTTGTCTGGAACTTCTGTCGCTAGAGATTATGTGGAATTTCCATCGCAGCTATTAGAACATTGGCTTTCAACTCCAGAGGTATTAAATAAGTTTGCTCTCCATTATAAAACGAATGAACCTCTATCGCAGTCTTTAGTAGAAAGAATTGCACAAGCGGCCAATTTTAATGAAGGTTTTGCAACTGTTGAAACGATCTCGAGTTCTTTTGTGGATATGAAACTGCATTTAACAACAGAAACTATTGATCCGCATAAATTTGAGAAACAAGTTTTAGACGAAATCAATATGCCGTTTGAAATTGTTATGCGTCACAGAATTCCACAGTTTGCCCATATTTTCTCAAGTGATGGATATGCGGCAGGCTATTATAGTTATTTATGGGCCGATGTGATAAATGCAGATGCCTACGAAGCATTTTTAGAGGCAAATGGACCTTTTGATAAAAATATTTCTAAGCGTCTTTATGATACTGTTTTAAGTGTTGGAAATACGATCGATAATGAAAAGATGTATGAAAATTTTAGGGGACATGCTCCAAAGTCAGATGCTTTAATGCGAGCGAGAAATTTTCCAATCGAGAATTAAAAGCTGAAATAAAAAAAGCCCGAATAACTAGTATTCGGGCTTTTGTTTATTGAAAAAATAATATATTAACCTAAAGTAACTCTTTTGAAACCTGTAATTTCAACATTGAATCCTTTAACATAATCACCAACTTTTTTACTATCATCTTTGATGAAGTTTTGATCTAATAAAGCTTTTTCTTGATCTAAAGTTGTGTTGTCAGAGATGAAACGTTGTACTTTTCCTGGAACAATTTTATCCCAAATTTGTTCTGGCTTACCTTCAGCTTTCAATTCAGCTTTAGCATCTTCTTCAGCTTGTTTTAAAACTTCTTCAGTTAATTGAGAGTAAGAAATGTATTTAGGAACATTTTTTAAAGTTTTTCCTAAACGTGCAGCTTCTTCATTTTCTTTTTCGATTACCGCAATACGAGCAGCAAGTTCAGAAGCAACGAAAGCAGGATCAAAATCTTTGTAAGATAATGTATCAGCTCCCATAGAAGCAACTTGCATAGAAACATCTTTTGTTAAAGTCTCAGCATTAGCGATTGGAGAAGAAATAGCTGTTAAAGCAGCAATTTTGTTTACGTGAACATAAGATCCAACGTAAGCACCTTCTAAAATTTCAAAACCACCGATTTCGATTTTTTCACCGATAACACCAGTTTGCTCGATTAATTTTTCAGCAACAGTAATTCCATTGAAATCTGAAGCTAAAAATTCTTCTTTAGAAGAGAAGTTAATAGCTCTTTCAACTAAATCTTTAGCTAAAGTTACGAAAGCCTCATTTTTACCTACGAAATCTGTTTCACAGTTCAAAGTTAAAATAGCTCCTTTAGTGTGGTCAGCATTAACAAAAGAAACAGCAGCTCCTTCAGAAGACTCACGGTCAGAACGGTTAGCAGCAACTTTTTGTCCTTTTTCTCTAAGGACTTGTATAGCTTTATCGAAATCTCCATCAGCTTCAACTAAAGCTTTTTTACAGTCCATCATTCCGGCACCTGTAGATTGTCTTAATTTATTTACGTCTGCAGCAGTAATTGTTGCCATAATATTTTGAATTTTAATGTTAAAAGTAAAAATTCCA
>Ga0157370_10005505_pt1 | contig 14195 bp, 10 predicted proteins | sample C35metaG_FD_113463 | JGI IMG/M metagenome (GOLD analysis project Ga0157370, IMG submission 113463) | Corn rhizosphere microbial communities from Kellogg Biological Station, Michigan, USA - C3-5 metaG | ecosystem: Host-associated > Plants > Roots > Rhizosphere > Soil | place: USA: Michigan...
GGTGTAGCACCAAGGTGTGACACATGGGTGTGACACACGGAGGTGCAACGTGTGGATTTTCTTCAACGATCCCGGCACGGGACGGTGTATCACTTCAGGCGCCGGGTTCCCGACGCATACCGAGGTGCGAGCGCTTGCCATTCGGCGAGCACGCGCCTTACTTTCGGCGACCGATTGCCAAAGCGTCGGCGGCGGTTCTCCGTGACCGCAACCTAAAGGCGACCACGCGAGAGCGGTACGCCGGCGTGTTCGCGCACTTCGGTGTGTATTTCGACGCAAGTTGACCGCGGTTTTCGAAGGATGTTGAGGGCGGAATCCGACGATGTTGACGGTGATTCCGATGCAAGGTGACCGCTTTTTGGGTCGCGTCGGAAATCGCGCACGCAATAACCACCTGTCGAGACGCGCGACGTAGGTGAGGCCATCCATCTCGGCGACCGAAATTTCGTCATGTCCAACTGGCCGTCTGCCATCTTCGAGCCATCGGCGATAGGTTGGTCCCGATGGCAGTGGCTGTCGACACCGCCGGGAATGACTCAGCGATTCCTAGCATCCATCTCATGCCGGCAATCGCCGATCGACTCGCCCAGGGCAACAATTCGTCGGCCTAGAATTCCTATGTCAGAAGCAAACAAGTCCGACGCCGTTGCAACACGAGCATTTCGAATGACCGTATCGAAGATCATCAGGCTCTTACCGTGAGGGTTTACGCGTTGGCTCTGCGCATCGACCCAGCGGATTAAGAAAACCCGAACTAATCAGTAAGCACGACCTGGAACGGGAGCACATCGCGGATCTCGCAATCACCCGCGGTTCCGTCTTCGTAGATCAGCATTGCGAAAACAGCTTCGCCGCCAATTCCATTTATCGCAGCATGCCAGGTGCCGGTGTCGTATTGAACCGCCTGTCCAGCGGAGCATTCGAAAGCCAGAAGGGTCTCAAGATCCGGCTCTTCCTTGGATGTCGCTCGACAAACCACGACCAAGTATCGATCAAGCTCGAGCGGGAAAAATGTCTGCGTCGAATACCGATGACGCTCCAGTTGGCGAATGACCAACGGTGAATGTACGGGTTGGACACGCAGCAGCGCCAGATTCACGTTGGCCGATGCGCGTCGGCTTACCGGCTGAGCCGCAAAGTCCTGGCGCGATACCCTTGGAGATTCGAGAACAGTCCCGAATGGCCTGAATCGATGAGCCGTCAACGGCTCGGTCCGAACGACGGCCGGCATGTCTACGTTGTCTTCTCACCGGTAATCGGAGCGCCGAGTCTGTCTTCCCTTTGAAGCCACGCTTCAGCGATCTCCGCGCGCGTCGCGAACCATACGCCGAGAAATGTTCTCGCGTGCTCAATGAACCAACTCAACGCTCGAATGCGGCCAGCTCGCCCAATGATTCGAGGGTGTAACCCAATGGACATCATTCGGGGGCAATCGGCCGCCTCCGCGTACAGCACTTCGAACGATTCCCTCATGTACTCAAAAAAGTCTCCCGCCTGAACGAAGCCGGGACTATTCCAGAAGCAGAAGTCATTGATGTCGGGACTGTACGGAACGACAAGATGCTGTTTGCCATCGACCACGACAAAATACGGCGTGTCGTCGTTGTATGCATCCGAATCGTAGAGAAATCCGCCTTCCTCGACGATTAGCCGGCGTGTCCGCTCACTTGGCCCATACCGGCAATACCAGCCCACGGGACGATGACCGCAAGTCGCCGTGAACGATTTGATCGCCTTCTGGATGTGATCCCTCTCCTCGCCCTCGCCGAGGCGAAAGACCTCCTCCCATCTATAGCCATGGCTACAAATTTCGTGTCCACCGCGCACTGCTTCATGTGCCACCTCACGGTTCTGCTCAAAGGCGACCGCGCATGCGTGGAAGGTCGAACGGACACCCGCGGTGCCCAGTATTTCAAGAATTCGCCAAATACCAACACGAGCGCCATACTCGTACATTGATTCCATTGCGAGATTGCGGATACCGGAGGGCATCGGATAGTTACCCCACTCGGTCATCGTCTCTTGATCTTGGTCACCCACGGCGTGATTGCGCTCAGATCCCTCCTCGTAGTTGACAACTATTGACACAGCGAGGCGCGCCCCATTGGGCCAATTGCCGCGAGGCCGCTCCTTTCCAAATCCAATAAGATCGCGCGAGGGCATGATCAGATTTGCTTGACGGGCCAGCTGGAGCGTTTGAGCGTAATCGAAGACGTCTTATCCCCGTCCTCAGAATGGTGTCCGAGGAAGAATGTTCTGGTCGGTTGCCATTTCCCAAATTTTGCGAGCAGCTTTACTTGCCGCTTCGATGATCTCTCCTTCATCAGCAGTCAACAGGCGGCCTCTTTCAACTACCGGCTGACCATGAACCATCACCAGGGCGATATCCGCAGAGGTACCCTTCCAGATGACATTCTTGACGGGGTCCCAGACCGGCTGCAGATGCGCTTTGAATAAGTCGAATACGAGCAGATCCGCCTTAGCTCCTGCCGCGATTCTCCCAAGGTCCGGCCGCTTCAGGGCATCTGCACCGACTTTGGTTCCCGCATTAAAAAGCTGATAGGCGGTTGCAACATCACCTTTTTTGAAGTGGAGCTTCGAGAAGAATCCGGCTGTGCGCAGTTCGCTTACGAAGTTCATGCCATGCGAATCGGTTCCGATGCCGGTATTTACTCCTGCATTGGCAAAGCGTGCATAAGGGACATTCACACCTTCACGTGCAAAGCTGACGACGCAGTTGGCGACTGAAGTTTTCGTCGCCGCGAGCACCGTCAACTCATCATCAGTCGCGCGGACACAGTGCGCCAGTACCACGTCCTCTCCAAGAATTCCTGCTTCCTCCGCATACTGAACGGGTGCTTTATCGTAGTGCTTTCGAAGGAACTTGACCTCCTCGGGTGTCTGCGCCAGATGGGTCGTGACAACGCATCCGAGCTGATCGGCCGCTTTCCTGACTTCGCGCAGCAGCTCGGGACGGCACGTATCTAATGCGTGCGGACCGAGAGCCACCTGTACCCTGCCCGTGCGGCCTTCGTCGAATTTGCGGAACAGCTCGATGGATTTCGCAAGTTGCGCGAGACCGTCGCCCTTGAACTCGTATTCGGGCATACCGTCGCTACCTACGCCCAGTTTGGAGGTCGACATGATGTACGGCGCACCCACGACGCGACTGCCGAGTTGCTGGGCTACCTCGAAGAACACTTCCTGGCCGTGGTGCCACATGTCCATTACGGTTGTAGATCCGCCCTTCAATACGTCGACCAATCCAAGCGAAATCACAGCCCGAAGCTCGTCTTGCGTGAGCTCGCGCGATGCTATCTCGCCGAGAGGCATCAGGATCTTGTAGATGAGCTCCGGCATCCACGGATCGAGCGAGAGATCGTCCGGAATGCCGCGAAACAACGCACCATTCAGGCAATGGGAATGCAAATTGACGAAACCGGGCGTGACGAGTCCGTGCTCGAATCGAAGCACTTCGTCGGTCCCCGCCGGTCGGTCTTTCGTCACCGCTGCGATCACCGCACCTTCGAGGTAAACGTAGTGATCTTTCAACACTGCTTGGCGCCCGTTCTCCAGGCCCAGCACGTACTTCGCGGCAATCACCTTGCTCATCGGCATCTCCTGATCATTTTGGCCATCCGATTTCTTCGGTCCTTGATCACGTTCTCGGAAACATATGCGTATCCTCGACTCGCCAGGCGATGGTTATTTCGCTGCCTGGCTTATGGGGAAAATCATCAGCCGTTCGGTCCTGCGATCTTTCGGCGACGACCAGCTTCCCGAGTTGCGTTTCTACGATGCAGTGGGTCGTTTCGCCGGAGAACAACGTTGTGCTGACAACGCCGCGAACCCGGTTCGCGGCGTTGTCCGGTGCAGTGCTCCCGATCACCATACGCTCCGGCCGCACCATCGCAGTAACGGAGTCGCCGTCTGCTATGCCGTCACGTCGTTGCGCCAGAATCCTGCAGTCTGCTGCATCGGTGCCGATGTGAACCGTCTGGCCGTCAATCGCCAGAACCCGCCCCGGAAAGTGATTCATCTGCCCGACGAAATCCGCGACAAAGGCACTCGCGGGGCGGTCGTACATACGTCTCGGTGGATCATATTGTTCGAGATGCCCGTCTCGGAGCACTGCTACGCGATCTGCCATAGCGAGTGCTTCCTGCTGGTCGTGAGTGACGAAGACAGTCGTCAATCCAAGCCGGCGTTGGAGCTCGGTCAGCTCTACTCGCATCACTTCGCGCAGCTTCGCATCGAGCGCTGCGAGCGGCTCGTCAAGCAGAAGCACTTTCGGCTTTGTTGCGATGGCTCGTGCGATAGCGACGCGCTGCTGTTGCCCTCCCGAGAGCTGGTGAGGATATCGGCTCCCAAGGCTTTCCAGCCGCACGAGACGAAGCGACTCGCGTATCAACTCGGGAATGTTGCGGGACGGTAAGCGGGCCATCCTCGGCCCGAAGGCTACGTTGTCGGAGACCGTCATGTGCGGGAAGAGTGCGTAACTCTGGAAAACCATACCGATTCCGCGCTTGTGCGCAGGAATCTCGAGGATGGACTTGCCGTCGATCGAAATGTCGCCGGACGTCGGCATGACCAGCCCCGCTATCGTTCTAAGCAGAGTCGTCTTGCCGCAGCCTGATGGCCCGAGAAGAGCAACGAATTCTCCTTGCTCCACCTCGAGGCTCACGCAATCTACTGCCGTCTGGCCTCCATAAACTTTACTGACCTCGCGGATCGAAAGATGAGCAGGCATCGCCGCGGGGCGCCTCTTCAGTCGATCACTTGTTCGAGGACGTGAACATGACGCGCTGCAATCCGAACGTTCGCTCGAGAACAAGCAGGAGAACGAAAATCACGGCAACTTGCAAAGCCGAGACCGCAGCGACGGCCGGATCGTAGTTGTAAACGAGATAACTGAGGATCGACACCGGCAGCGTTGTTGTATCCGGTGCGCTAAGTAGCAGCGCCACGGGCACCTCGTCGAAGGAAAGCAGGAACGAAAAGATCGCTCCAGCGAGCACGCCCGGCATAATCAGAGGCAGAGTGATATGCCAAAAAGCTCGAAATGGTCCGGCACCGAGCACGGTGGCTGCCTCTTCTACTTCACGGTTCACGCCCGAATAGACCGCCAAAACAGTTCGGAGGACATACGGGACGGTAATGACGGCGTGACCGGCAACAAGTGCGAGAAACGTACCGGCCAATCCGATCCGGGCAACGAAAAAGAGGAGACCTACAGCGAGGATAATGGTAGGCAGGCTCAACGGCGAGAGCATGAACGCCTGAATCGCGGCACCGAGACGAAACCTGTGGCGCACGAGCGCCAGGGCAGCCGGCACGGCTAGTGCGAGGCTGACGAAGGTCGATGTGACACCCAGCTTCGCGCTGTTCCAAAGCGGCCCGAGGAACTCCGGGTCGCTAATGACCCTCTTGAACCAGCGAAGTGACACTCCTGTCGGTGGGAACGAGACAAAGTCAGCGCTCGTGAACGCCACCCCGACAACGATCACAATCGGCGCCGCCAAAAAGACGACTATTCCGATGGAGTAGGCAAGCAGCCCCCTGCTCACACCGTGCGCGCCTGCCGCCATCCCGGCCGCATGAAGCGCGCCTGAACCCACAGCAGCGTCGCGACGAGGACCAAAAGTGTCGTCCCCATCGCAGCGGCGAATGCCCAATCTGACACGACGGTCAGTTGTTGATAGATCAAGAGCGGCAGCACCATTGTCGACGCATTACCGAGAAGCATGATCGTGACAAAACTCCCGACGGTGGCCGTGAAGACGAGGATCGATCCCGTAACGATTCCCTCGAAGCTCAGTGGCAGCAAGACAAGGCGCAATGCGTTGAAGGCGTTGGCTCCTAATACCTTCGCAGCCTCCTCGAGGCGAGGATCGATACCCTCCAGGACACTGGCGATCGACAAAGCCATGAAAGGAAGCAGCACGTGAACGAGCGCAATCGTGATTCCCCACCACGTGTACATCAATTCCAAAGGTGCCAAGCCGAGCGCCGACCCGATCCAGTTCACGACGCCCTGGTTTCCGAGAATCACCATCCAGCCAAACGAGCGGACGACTACATTGACGAGCAGAGGCGCAACCACCGCGAACATCAGCGCTGCCTTCAAACGACCGCTCGCCCTGGCAATGGCCATTCCGAGCGGGTAGCCGAGTACCAAACATCCGATTGTTACCGCGCATCCGAGCAGAACCGTTTGGAAGATCACCAGCAAGTAATAGCCGTCGGTGAAGATGCGCCTGTACTCGCGGAACATTGTCCCGGGTCCAGCGAAGCTCTGCGAAAAATTTACAAGGAGAGGGCCAATGAAGAAGACGACCAGGAAGAGCATCATAGGAATGAGCCCGGCGGCGCGAGCGTATCCGGCGCGGGCAATAGCACCTATCGGACGGTCTTTCCTGGCCATCTCTTCTCATATCCTTTCGTCTTTTGCGACCGTTCAGCGCATTTCCTTGTTCCAGCGCTCGACCCATGAGGGGATCTTTTCGATGATCTGATCGTATGGCGGCACGACCACGCGTTCGAACGGCGTGAAGTCCTTCTTAAGGTCGGCCGGGTATGCCACGGTCTTGTTCGTTCCGGGATATCGAATCATCTCGGCATTTCCGACTTGAGCTTCGGGCGACAATACGCAGTTGATATATTCCCAAGCAATCGGTGGGGCGCTTTTGACCTTCGAGAATAGGACCAGGCTCGTCATTCCATTGGGCTCCGGAATGTAGAATTTCGCCCAGGGGTTCCCTTTATTGATAAACGCGTAGGAACGACCGTCCCAGTACGCGAGAATATCCACCTGCTTGGTCGCGAAAAGGTTCAGCGCGTCGACGGGGGTCTCCCAGAACTTGACCACGTACGGCTTCATTGCCTTCAGCTTGTCGAACGCGACGTTTACATCACCACCGTATTGCTGGGCGATGAACCAGATGAAGGGCGGGCCCCATGCATAGGTGCCGGAAGGCCACGCGACCTTCTTCCCATACTTGCCCGCGGCGATTCCGTCGATGAGGTCCTTCCATGATTTCGGCGGGTCGCTGATCTTCTCGCTGTTGTACATGATCCCCATCGGGCCATAGGTGCTCGAAACACCGAGGTCACCCCACGGTACGTGGAACTGCGCAGGGACCTGCGCCAGATTCGGCACTTCCGAGGTCGTCATCTTCGAAAGCAAGCCTTCCCGACCCGCACGCAGGCTGTCCAGTTCGCTGAGGGTCACGACGTCGATTGGCGAATGGTCCGGATTCGCACGAATTTTGTTCAGCCATTCCGCAGACTCGCCGGTTACCACCTCCACCTTGACGCCGGTCTTCTTTTCAAAGCACGACGCATAGTTCTTCTTGACCGATTCGGCCCAGACGCCTCCAAACGCCGTTACGACGATCTTGTCCGGTTTGTCGGTCGCGCCGAACGCCAACGGCCCACTGAGCGTCATTGCGCAAAGCGCGGCAACTGCGGTGACATTTGCGATCCGCTTCATGTCGCTTCTCCTCAATCCAGATTTCCAACTGTTCACTCCGACTTTCGGAGCGTTTACCACGCGTCGCTTCCGCTAATCCCTGCGCAGCACGTCCCGGATACGGTCATTCGGCGACACGTTATCGAAAGCAGTTAGCGGCGTTTTGCCAAATTCCGACATTCGTATGCACTTTTGCGACGAAAACTCGAGAAAAGTGCGAGCAGTTCCCGAATCACAGCCGAACCCGACGTCAGTGACCGACGCATCGTGCTCCAGCATCCATTTGGCTCGCGCGAATCGGAGCTAAAGGTGGTAGTCGCGGGCTGTTATACCCGCGTCTGTCACGAATCGTCGCTCCAGTTGCCGCACGCTCACACCGAGCACCGACGAAATATTCGTTGACCGGATTCTGAGTCGAAATTCGTTGCTCGATAAGCACCATCGGCTTGCCTTTCGGGCACTTTAGGGTTGCAAAACACGTTCGCTACCAAGCGATATTGTCGGTGAAAACAATCGCTTGCGCCGGCAATGGTTCGAGTCCCTCGCTCGCTACCAGAATTTACGTTGCTTGACCCCCGATGTCGCGCGGCGTAGCGTTGCCCGTTCCGCCCTCGTTGGAGCGCAGCCATGCGGCCACGAACGACGTGCATGCCCGCTCCGATCGACACGCAGGGGCCGGCGACGGTTCGTGAACGAGGCGCAGGCGGCATCACGCGACGCGTCCTCCTCGGCGCGCTCCTGACCGGCGTCGTCGCCCCGCGTGCCGTCGCGGCACGCACCGCGATCGCGAAGATCGGCTGGCTGGATGCGGGCCCGACGCCGTCGGGCGCCCCGTCGAGGGCCCTCACTGCATTCAAGCAGCGCCTCGCAGAGCTCGGGTATGTCGAAGGCCGCGATTTCGTCATCGAAACGCGATTCGCAGACACCTACTGGGACCGCCTTCCGGACCAGGCGCGCGATCTCGTGGCCCGCAACGTCGACGTGATCGTCACGATCGGGACGCCGACGGTCAGAGTCGCCGAGAACGCGACGACGACGATCCCGATCGTCATGGGGGGCGCCGGCGAGCCGCTCGAGCTCAAGCTGGTTCCGAGCCTCGCGCATCCGGGTGGCAACGTCACCGGCGTCGCGCACAACCCCGGCCCGGAATTCGCGGGCAAGAGCCTCGAATTGCTGAAGAACGCCGCGCCGGACATTTCGCGGGTCGCCGTGCTCTGGGACTCGGGCGCGCTCCATGAAGTGCCTTCGCTCGAAGGGCAGCGCGCCGCCGCGCGTACGCTCGGGCTGTCGTTGCTGATTCACGACATCACCGACGCGCACACCGACGCCGCGTTCGCCGCCGTGTTGTCGCAGCTCGAATCGGAGGCGCCGGCGGCGATGTTCGTGTATCCGAACTTCATCGCCGCCAAGCACGCGCGGGCGATCCTCGCGTTCCTCTGGGCGCATCGCCTTCCCTCGATGTTCCAGGACACGTGGTTCGTCGAGCAGGGCGCCCTGTTTTCCTACTACGCCAACTGGAACACGTTGCGCCGGCGCACCGCCGACTACGTCGACAGAATCCTCAAGGGCGCGAAGCCGGGCGATCTCCCGATCGAACAGCCGACGAAGTTCGAGCTCGACATCAACCTCAGGACGGCGAAGACCTTCGGACTGACGATCCCGCCGTCGACGCTGCTCAGTGCCGACAGAATCATCCGGTAGCCGCGCGTTCTTCAACGCCACGCCAGCAGCACGCGCGTGCCGTCGCGACGGTCGCGCATTTCGGTCTGCCATCCCTGCAGCGCGTGATCGAGCGCTTGCGTCGGCGCCACGTCGCGAGCGACCGTACGCGTGACCGAAACGAGCGCCCATTCGGTTCGCGAGCGCTCGCGCGTGATCATCGCGACGTAGATGTGCGCCGCCGACCGCTCCGCCTCTGCGCGCGCGCCGACCGCGGATGAATCGTTGGAGGTCGTCGACACGTCCGCTGCACTCCACAGCCGCATGACGAGTCGCTCGTGCGCGTCGTCGGCGCGGATGAACGTGAGCGCCGGCGGCTCGCCCTGATCGAGTTTGGGCACGACCGGCAATTGCGCGATCGGCGTCGACGGCAACAGCCACAGCAGCACGGCCGACGACTTCCACCGTGGCGGCGGCGACCATCCGGCACTCTCCAGCGCGTGCGTCAACGCGTCGCGCGACGCTGCCCATTGCAGCGTAAAAGGCTCTTCGTGCCGTCCCGCGATCTCCGTACGCGCGAAAGCCAGCGTCGCATACCCGCGCGCGAGCCATTCGTCGAGCGTCAGTTGCGGCTGCGGCATCGCTTTCGCATAGACGCGCAGATCCTGCGCGTGATGGCGCGTCACGTAGCTGCCGCCGACGAGCACGAGCGTGCCGAGCACGATCGCGAGCACCGGGGTCGCGCGAAGCAGCGGCTCGCGCACGTGCTGGATGTAGCCGATCGCGAGGAGCGCGATCCACGCGGTCGCGAGCCCGAAGCTCGCGACGACGTCGGAAAACCAGTGCGCCCCGAGATAGACGCGCGAGAACGCGACGAGCAGCGCGATCGCGATCGCACCGCCGGCGAAGACCGTCTTCTGCGCCGCCGATTTCCCGTGGCCGAGCAGGAACGCGAGGAAGCCGAACACGACGAGGCTTTGCGCGGCGTGCCCGCTCGGAAACGAGAACCCTGCGACGTCCTGCGCCGACACCGGCCGCGCGCGGCCGAGCGCGTACTTGAGACCGAACACGAGCGCCTGCGAAAAGAGCGCCGCCGACAGCCAGTACGCGAGCGTCCGGTAGCGGCGCGTGATCGCGAACCAAACGCCGATGACGCCGACGATCGCGATCATCACCACCGCGCTGCCGAGCTCGGTGATCGTGACCATGACGTCGTCGCTCAGGCGCGTGCGCACCGACTGCAGCGAGCCGTAGATCGAGCGATCGACGTCGACCAGCGTGTCCTTGGTCACGACGTCCTCGACGACGCCCAGGAAGAGCCACGCGCCACCGACGAGCAGCACGGCCGAAACGAGGAGCGCGGCCGGTTCGTGCCGGCGCGAGTCGAGCAGTGCCACGAGCGGCCGTGCCCATGGATGGCGCGGATTCGCGGCGTAACGCTCGAACCCGTCGCGCACCCGCGCGACGCGGGGCCACCCCCAGCGCAAAGCGAGCTTGACCGCGCGCGTGACGAGCCAGAGGCCCGCGACGAGAATCGCGACGAGCGCGACGAGGCGTGAGCTGATCGCGCCGGCGAGCTCGAGCGAGGCGCCGAACAGGATGCCGGGCGCGAGATGCACCGCCGCCCAGCCGATCGCCGACACCACGTTGACGACGTAGAAGTGCACGGGCGGCATGCACGCCATGCCGGCGACGAGGGGCACGATCGCGCGCAACGGACCGAGGAAGCGCCCGAGCATCACCGCCCTGGCGCCGCCCTGCTCGAAATACGCCCGTCCGCGCGCGACGAGCGCCGGATGCTTCGCGAGCGGCCACATCGACAGCATCGCCTCGCGCCGGTGGCGGCCGAGCTCGTAGCTGGCGGCGTCGCCGGCGATCGCACCGGCGACGGCGAACGCGCCCGCATGCCAGGGGTCGAGCACGCGCAAGCCGGCGAGAATGCCCGCCGCGAAAACGATCGTGCTGCCCGGGATGACGGTGCCGACGACCGCGAGCGATTCGAGAAACGCGGCAGCGAAGACGATCGCGAGCGCCACGCGCGGGTGCGCGGCGAGCAGGTCGATCAGCGATTGGAGGTGCGCTTCCAGGCGCGCCGCGCGCTAGTGGCCTGTAACCGGGAAATCGGTCGTGTCTGGCTCGCTCTCCGACCCGATCGCTGCGTTGGCGCTGCTTGCAAGGGGGCCTGCCATTGCTGCGCAGCGCCGCCTTGCGCTCGGGCCGGATAGCGTCGCCCTATCACTATCGTTCACGACCGATTTCCCGGTTACAGGCCACTAGTCGCCGAGGCAGCGGCCGCGCGTCGCGATGACGCGCGAATAGAAATGCGCGCTGTCCTTCGGCGTGCGTTTCTGGCTTTCGAAATCGACGTGGACGATGCCGAAGCGCTTCGAGTAGCCGAGCGACCATTCGAAGTTGTCGAGAAGCGACCACGCGAAATACCCGCGCACGTCGGCGCCTGCCGCGCGCGCGTCGTGCACGGCGCGCAGATGCTTGCGGTAGTAGTCGACCCGCAGCGGGTCCGACAGGCGGTCGCCTTCGACGCGTGGCGGGTCGAAGAAGGCCGCCCCGTTCTCGGTCACGTACACGGGTGGGTTGCCGTAGCGATTCTTCACCCACGACAGCGTGTCGGTCAGCCCTTGCGGAAAGACCTCCCAGCCCGTTTCGGTGTAGGTCGCATGCTTCTGCCGCACGGGCGCGGCGCGAAGCGGCCACGCCGCGGCATCGAAGCGCGTCACGTTGCGCGTGTAGTAGTTCACGCCGACGAAGTCGATCGGCTGGCGGATGAATTGCATTTCGTCGTCGGGCCACCGCGGCCACGCCTCGCCGAAGATCTCCGCGAGCGGCGCCGGATAGCGGCCGAGGAAGACGGGATCGAGGTATTGCCGGTTCATGTATGCATGGGCGCGCACGGTTGCGGCCCGATCTTCGGCACTGTCCGACGCCGCGTACTTCGGCTCGAGGTTCACGACGATGCCGATCGCGTGACGGCCGATCGCACGATACGCCTGCACGGCGGCCGCATGCGCGCGCAGCAGCTGGTGCGTGGCGATCGGCGCCTCGAACGCGTTGCGGTGCCCCGGTGCGAGCGCACCGCGCAGGTAGCCGCCGTCGGTCACGACCCACGGCTCGTTCAGCGTCGCCCACATCGGCACGCGGTCGTCGAGGCGGCGGAAAAGGATCGCCGCGTACTCGGCGAACCACTGCGCGATGTCGGGATTGAGCCAGCCGCCACGATCGTCGAGCGCGGCCGGCAGGTCCCAGTGATAGAGCGTCGCCGACGGCGCGATGCCGTGCGCGAGCAGCGTGTCGACGAGACGCTCGTAGTGATCGAGGCCTTTTTCGTTCACCGCGCCGCGTCCCTGCGGAAGCACGCGGCTCCAGGCGATGCTGAACCGGTAGGCGTTGAGTCCGAGCCGCTTCATCAGCGCGATGTCGTCGGCGTAGCGGCGGTATTGATCGCACGCGACGTCGCCGGTGTCGCCGTCGCACACGAGTCCCGGCGTGCGCGTGAAGCGCTGCCAGATGCTGGGCCCGGCGCCGTCGGCGAGCGGCGAGCCTTCGACCTGATACGCCGACGTGGCACTGCCCCAAAGAAACGCTTCGGGGAACTCGACGGCGTGCCCGCTTGCCCTCATTTCGATTCTCCCAGAAGACGTTCGGGCAATTCCAGCACCACGCGCGCCTGGGTTTGGTCGATCCGAAGCTCGCCGCCACGCATGTCGATCGGCTTGCCGTTGACCGTCGCGTGCAACGGCGCCGACCACGGACCGGCCAGTACGAATCCGCCCGGTGGCACGCTGCCGTTCGCCGTGAGCGCGAGCTCGACGATGCGGTCGCCGAGCCGCACGAGCGAATAAGACAGCGTACCGTACGGCGTGCGCAGGCCGCGAATCGCGACGCCGGCGCGGTCGAGCCACGACGCGGGAATGCCCGCGGCGAGGACGTAGGCGCCGTCCGCGCGCTCGTACGCGAAGAGGTCGAGTACCGAGCGCACGTAGTCGGACGCGACCCACGCGTGCGGCAGATCGCCGACGAAATGCGCGGCGCGCGCATCGCGCGCGACGATCTCGGGCCACTGATTCCACGCCACGGGCTGGCGTCCCGCGAGGAAGAAGTCGAGCAACGCGTGTGCGCGGTCGCGCCAGCCGAGCCGCACGAACGCGGCGACGTTGCGCAGCTCGTACGGCGTGTAGTCCTTCCAGGGCATCTTGCCCTCACGGCGCGCGACGAATTCACGGAAGTAGCGCTCGAACGTCGGGCGCACGAGCTCGCGCGGCAGGAAGCGCTCGTCACCGAGCGGCGCGAGCGCGATCGTCGACGACGTGGGATCGAAATCGCCGAGCTCGACCGATCCGGGCAGGTAGTCGATGCCATGGCGTGCCGCGGTCGCGCGTAGCGACGCGAGCAGGTCGTTCCCGAATTCGTCGCGGGCCGCGGCGAGCGCGCGCGCATCGTCGGTGCGTCCGAGCGCCTGCGCGATCGCCACCGCGCTCCCATAGCCCTTGAGCGCCCAGAAGTCGTCCCAGTACGAGTGCACCGGCTTTTCCGAGTAGCCCTCGTGGCTGATCGACGCGGGAAGCATGCCGTAGGCTGGCGGTCGCGCGCCGTTGTCGAGCGATGGCGGCCGTTCGGAATGCCGAAGCGTGCCGAGGTACAAGGCCGCCTTCTCCACGTGCGGCCACATCGATTCGAGCAACGCGCGATCGCGCGTGTAGCGATAGACCTCGCCGACGAGGAAGATGAACTGCCCGGGGCTGTCGTTCTCGGGAACCGGATCGGCACCGCGCGCGTCGACGCAGCAGGGGATCTTGCCGTTGTCGAATTGATGCGGCGCGTACCAGCGCAGGTAGTCGGCCGCGATCGAGGCGTGGCCAAGCCGCAACAGCGCCTCGGCGATCATCGTGCCGTCGCGGATCCACGAACGTGCGTAGGCGCGCGTTCCCGGCCGCAGGATCGGCCCGTCGCGCGAGACGAGCACGTGCGCGAGCGCGGTGTGCAGCGCGTCGGCGAGCGGTTGCGCTTCGTCGGGCACGCGGATCGTGACGCGATCGAGCTTGCCGCGCCA
>Ga0157370_10005509_pt1 | contig 14186 bp, 18 predicted proteins | sample C35metaG_FD_113463 | JGI IMG/M metagenome (GOLD analysis project Ga0157370, IMG submission 113463) | Corn rhizosphere microbial communities from Kellogg Biological Station, Michigan, USA - C3-5 metaG | ecosystem: Host-associated > Plants > Roots > Rhizosphere > Soil | place: USA: Michigan...
CTGCTGCTCCGTGGCGCGCCGTGGCTGGCTGAGACCTCGGGCACGGTTGATGTCCCACATCTTCTTGCGCCGCTGCGCTTCGGTGAGTGGCATGGCTAAGGGCATCCCTTCAAGGTGGTGACCCCCGGCGCTTTCCGGGGGGTGGTGCTGACAGGGCCTGACACTACTAAGTGTTGACCGGCTAACACAAGCGTTTCGCGTTCTATCGCCCCAAAGGTCGCATGTACCATGAGCGGGTCGCCTGGCCTCCTCGACTCAAGCAAGGGGTCGTCCCGTACTGCCACGCGATGCCGTGGACAGGGAGCACTTCGGGGATCATGACGCTACTCAGCGCAGACCAGACGGACGACCAAGACGACTTCGAGGCCCTCGCGGTCGCGGCGGCCGGCGGCAGTGCCCCGGCTCTGTCCGCGCTCTACGAGCGGTACACCGACGACGTCTACCGCTACCTCATCCGACGCACCGGGAACCACACGGTCACCGAGGACGCGCACGGCGAGGTGTGGATGAAGGTGTGTCGGTCGATCCGGTCGTACGACTCGAACGGGCACGGCTTCCCGTCCTGGCTGTTCACCATCGCCAAGAACGTGCTCCGGGATCACTACCGGTCAGCGATGCGGTCGAAGGAGACACCGACGGCGTCGATGCTCCTGCTCGACTGCGCGGCCGACGCGCCTGGACCCGAGGACCGCGCCCTTTCGGACGAGACGAGCGGCGTCGTTTCTGCTGCCGTCGAGTCCTTGCCAAAAAAGCTCGCCGAATGCGTAACTCTTCGCTTCTTCCACCGTTTATCTGTGGCAGAGACGGCTTCTGTGATGGGCACGTCCGAAGGGAACGTGAGGATCATCCAGCACCGCGCCTTGCGCAAGCTGAACAAGCTCCTCCCGGAATCCCACGCCCAGCGCCACGCCGCCAGCATCATCGAGAAAGGTGCATCCGATGTTCGGACGCCGACGGACTCGTCTCACAGACGATGAGGCAGCACAGGTCCTTGACGACCTGAGCGCCCCCACCACGCGCGCCGGCCACCGCCTCCGGGCCACCGCCGCCACGCTCACCCCTTCCGCGCAGACCTCCCAGTCGGAGCTGCACCGTCGCCGCGTGCACGGCGCGATGATGCGCGAGTTCGCCCGTGGCGAGGTGGGCCAGTGTGACCCAGTGGAGCCCCGGCCAGACTCACAGTTGCACACCGAGCAGCCGGTTCACGCGCCCGTCGCGCTCATCTTCGACGACGTCCGCATCGACATGGCCAGCGTTGACCGCATCGACCCGAAGAGGGCCGTCGAGTCGGCGGAGAAGCTGATGCAGATCGCGCAGCGGGCCCGCCAGCGCAACTCGTGACATGCCGCTGAGGAACATGCAGGTCATCGTCCACGACGATGCGCCCGAGGACGTCTCGATCGTCCACGCCCCCGAGGGGCCTGTCCTCATCCTCCGTTCCGGCCTGTGGCAGTCGCAGGAGAACGCGGTCCGTCACCTCCAGGCGCACGTGCCGGAAGCGCACCCTGACGACGTGCGTGCGCTCGTGCGGAAGCACCTCCCGGACGCGCTCGACTTCGACACCCTCGCCGCGTCGACCGTGCCGGACACGTGGGTGAAGAGTGACGCCCCGCCGGCCAAGACGAAGCGGCGCAGCCCGTGGGTCGCGAAGGTCATGATGATCGGTGCTGGTGTGGCGATCGCCGCGGCGTCGCTTGTCGGCTACCACCTCGCGTCGACGACGTCGGCTCCGGCCGAGGACGGCCCGGTCGACATGATCCACTCGGACTTCTTCAAGGGGTTCGCCCTGGCCGCCGGGTACAAGTGCACCGCGCTGGACCTCGACGACGCCGACTGCATGTCACTCGAGTCGGGCAAGGTCGCGGTCGTGTCAGCCCGGCAAGGCGACTTCCACCGGCCGAGCACCTACTGGTTCCGGCACGCTGACCGCATCGCCGTCGTCTACCAGTTCGAGTCCCCCGAGCTGGCCGCGTCGTACGCGAACATGAACTCCAACAAGCGGCTCTGGCCGTTCCTGTCGTCCTACGGGTCGTATGCCGTGGCGTCGATCGACATCGGCCTCTTCACGAGGTTCGAGACGGCCGTGAAGTCCTACCAGACCGCCGTCCGCGCCGACGCGCTCCCCGCCGGCCGCTGACCGGCCTCGAGCATGAGGAAGGGCCCCCACCGTGACGGTGGGGGCCCTTCTTGTTCGCCCTCCCACTGGCCCGGGACCTCTTACCCCCGGTAGCCGGTATGTCGTGCGAGGTGGCCCTTCACGGGCCGTTCTGCCGTGGTCGAAGCGGGCGAACGTCTGTCAGAACGGGGGCTCGTCGTAGGCGGGCGCCTGCTGGCCACCGGCCTGCTGCCCGGCCCAACCGCCGCCGTTGCCCTGCTGGCCGCCCTGTGCGCCGTTCTGCGCGCCTCCGGTGGCCCACGGGTCCTGCGCCTGCTGGCCGCCCTGCTGGCCACCCCAGCCGCCACCGCCGCCGTTGTTGCCCTGGTCGCCGCCCCAGCCCTGGCCGCCGCCGAACGAGCCGCCGCCGTTGCCCTTGTTGCGGTCGGTCTTGGCGACCTTGGCCGTGGCCGACTTCAGGGACGCGCCGATCTCCTCGACGTCGAGCTCGACGGTGGTGCGCTTCTCGCCTTCCTTCGTCTCGTAGGAGCGGGACTTGAGGCGGCCGGAGACGATGACGCGGGTGCCGCGCTGGATGGACTCGGAGACGTTCTCAGCCTGATCGCGCCACACGGAGCAGCGCATGAAGAGGGTCTCGCCGTCCTTCCACTCGTTCGCCTGACGGTCGAACTGGCGCGGGGTCGACGCGACGGTGAAGTTCGCGACGGGTGCGCCCGACGGGGTGAAGCGGAGCTCGGGGTCGGCAGTCAGATTGCCGATGATCGTGATGACGGTGTCGCCAGCCATGGGTGGTCCTTCGTGTTGTGGTGGTCCGAGGCGCTTGTGCTCGGGTGTCGGTGTAACTGTAACCGGGCTAACCGACAGTGGCTAGGGTTCGCGGTGCGGGTCGTCGAGGTCTTCACACAGGCCGCGGACGGCCATGCGGGTGACCCATGAGAATGCGGTGAGCAGCGTCATCATGATGAAGATCGTGAGGGCTGCGGTGTCGGCCGTGCTGGACAGGAGCCAGACGGCGAAGAACACGGCGGTGACGCCGATGGTGATCCACGGGATGACGTTCATCAGCGCGTGGATCAGGACAGGGTGTGACTGGCGGTTCGGGGTCAGGCTGATCGCCTCCGAGGTGGTGCGGGACCGCGCTCTCGGCCCCATTGGGTGTGCACGGTCATGGTAGGCCAACGAAGCGACCCCGTTGAAGGTCACGAATCCCCGAGTGGATGACGGCAGTGCGTAGGGTCACTCGACGACGTCGGCATCCACGATGTCGTCACCGTCGCCCTTACCCATCTCGATCTGCAGTGCCGCCTCCTTCTCGCGGGCGGCTTCGATGTTCGCGCGGACCCGCGACGCGAGGTCGCCGGCCTTGACGCTGACGCCCACCTCGCCGGAGTGCTCGACGCTGACGGTGTCCTGCTTGCCGAAGTCGCCGCGGTGCTGCCGCTCGAGGTACCACGCGGAGGCGCGCCAGTCGGGCGGGGTGCGCTTCACGGTCTTCTCCTCGACGACCTGCCCGTCGGCGTCGCGGTACTTGCGGGTCGTCTCCTCGGTGACGGTGCCACCGACAGCGACCTTGCGGATGAGGCCGACCGATGCGACGGCGGCGTGTGCCCTGGCCGAGCGGACCTTCTCGTAGAGGTCGAGGTACTTCTGCTCGGTGGCGGCCGGCTCTTCGCCGTCCTCGCGGGCGGTGGACTCGTTGTAGCCGCGGCGCATCCAGTCCTCGAAGGTGCGGACGGCGATGCCGGAGTATTCGGCGGCCGCGCCCATGGGGGCGCCGATCTTCGTGGCTTCGATGAGCTTCTGCTCGACGTCGCGGTCGAGCAGGGTGGGCCTGCCGGGCTCGCGACGGTTACGGCGACGGGGCATGGCTAGTCCTTCTCTCCGGGGATGAACGTGTGGAAGCAGCACGGGCACTCGACGATCCGCTTCTCGGGTGGGGTCGAGGTCTCGTCGCCGAGGTCGCGCACGACGTCGTCGTCGGCCTCGTCCTGGCGGTCGTCGGCCATGTAGGGCTCGTCAGGGGCGTCGGGGTCCTTGTCGAGCCGGGCGGGGTCGTTGCGGCGGAACAGGTCGTCCAGCTCGTCGGCGGTGAACGACATGTCGGCGAAGAGCTCGGCGTCGGCGACGTGGACGTCGTGGAGCATGTCGACGAGCATCCCCTCGTGCCAGCCGCCGGACTCGACGAGGTGGTTGTGCTCGATGATGAACGCCTCGGCGTGCTCGTCGTTCTTCGACGCCCACCCGCGCTGCACGGGGATGAGCCACTCGCCGTCCTCGTCGACCATGACGCCGTCGGGGATGGGCATGCCCTGGGACTTCATCCAGATGAGCGCCTCCCAGCGGCCGTGGCCAGCGACGAGCCGGTGGGTGCGTTCGTCGAGGATGCCCGCGTCGGCGAACCCGTGCGACACGATCGAGGAGACCGTGCCGGGCAGATCGTGGGTCTTGGGGTTGCGGATCGCGGGCTGGACGTCGCAGAGACGCACGTAGCCGATGCTGCGTGGCGCGAGGGGGATGCGAGAGGCGGCGGTCACCACGTAAAGGTGACCGCCGCCTCGGGTTACTGTCGCGGGCTCAGGAGGTCTTGGAGCGCATCCACGAGATCATCGCGTTGCGGCGGGAGACCTCGTCAGGGTCGGAGCCGGTGACCATGTCCTCTTCGTGGCCGCGGCCGGGCACGAGGACGGTGACGTGATCCTGCCGGTGGTAGCCGAGCCAGTAGTCGACCGACTTCAACGCGACCGCGCCCTCGATCGGGTCCTTCTCGCCCTTGATGAGATACATGGGTGGCTTGTCCGCGCCGAACTTCTGGTCAGGCCGAAAGGACTTCCACTTGCTGCCGCAGATCGACCAGTCGGGCTGGGCCGAGCAGCCGAGCAGCGACGTCATGTAGCCGAAGCTCTTGGCGATCGTGCCGGTCGGGGCCTCCCCTTGGTAGCCCTGCTGCATAGTGACGTACATGGCGCGGTCCGGCTGCATCACGGCGCCCTGGGCGGCGACGGCCCGGATGAACGTCTTGCCGTACTCGCCGGCCGCGACCATCGCCATGTGCCCGCCAGCGGACGAGCCGTAGAGGCCGATGCGGGTGGGGTCGACGCCGAACTGGTCGGCGTTGGCGCGGAGCCACACGAGCGCGCCGTAGACGTCGTTGCGCTGTGCAGGCCAGCGCCAGCCGGGTCGGGTGGTGCCGTCTGCGTTGGGCTGGTCCTGGCCGAGTCGGTAGTCGATGTTGAAGACGACGAACCCAGCGTCGCGCCACTGCTGCGCAGCCAGAGCCTCGCCCTTGCGGTCGCTGTTGTGCCACCAACCGCCGTGGATGACGATGATCGCGGCGCGGGACTTCGCGGCCCAGTCCTTGTCGTAGTAGACGTCGCCGGTGTTGTCGGGGTTGAGGCCGCCGTACTGGTAGCTCTCGACGGTCGTGCCGTCGGCGAGGGACTGGATGACCTTCAGAGGTGCGACCGTGGGCACGCCGGCGTTTGCCACGGGCACGGGAGTCAGGGTCGCGCAGAAGGCCGCCACGAGCAGCGCGACGACGAGGGTGATGAGGCGCGAGGATCGCAGCCGATGCATGAGCGTCATGGGTCTTTCCGATCGGTCGTGGTGCCGGGGCGCTATGCCCGGGGACGTGAGCGGTGAGCCCACCGCCGTCCGCGACCTCCCGGAGTTACACCGGGACACCCCTTCGCGGAAAGGGGCATGCCAGTTCGGCCGTCAGCGGTGGGCTCACCGGGACGCACCGTGCACCATCGGACCGGTCAGCGTCTCGGGGTCACCACGGCCACCCCGCCCCTTCCGGGAGCGGGGTCGCGTCGTGGAACGCCGGGCACCACAGGAGCACCTCGCCGTATGCCGTCTCGAGGTGCTCACCGGCCGCCTCGCGGCGCTGCGCCTCCACCCAGCATTCGGGGCAGGGTTTCACCCTCGGCCGTCGCCCTTGCGGTATCCGGCCAGGGCGCGGCGCAGGAGTCGCAGGTCGCGCGACTTCTGGTTCGCTGCCGGGCCGTCGGTGCGGTGGGGCAGGACCCGCTCCCACTCGTCGGCGAGGTCGGCGATCCGGTCGAGCGTCTCGAAGAGCGCGGCCTGCTCGGCGTCAGCGACCGCAATGACGGTGTCGGCGTGGTGCGCGAGGGCGGCCTGCTCGGCGGTCTCGATGACGTACGTGAACGGCTGTCGCTCTTCACCACATGTGAGGCAGTGCCACCCGAACACCTCCCCCTCGTGCATCACGCACTCGACGCGGTGACGGGACAAGGCGAGGGCGTACGTCTCGCGGCGTCCGAGGTTGGCGCGCGTGGCCACGGCGAGCTCCTCGTCGGGGTGCACGGGCCGGACGTCGGCCTCTCCTGCCTCGCGGGCGAGGAAGCCCATCACGGCGCGGTAGTCCTCTCGGTACCGGCCGGGCTGGGACATGCGGAACCAGTCCGCGACGTTCTCGCGGGTGTTGTCGGGCCCAGCGATGAGGCGGCCGCGGCCGCCGCGCATGCGGACGTTGCCCTTGCTGTCGCGGCCGACGCAGTAGTCGTCGGCGCAGTCGTGGGTCGTGTCGGTCGTCGTGGCCGTCACAGATCCACGCCCCTGACGACCTCGTTCGGGTCCCACTCGGCGCCACCGGCGGGCTCCCCGACGTGACGAGTGACGCCGCTGTCGTGGTCGACGAGCACGGCGGCGTGAGCACCCTTCTCGTCGCAGCCCTTGACGGGGCACTCGTCGCGGAGCATCGCCAGGACGTTCCGGGAGGCGCTGATCTGCGCGGCAGGGCGCCACCCGACGGGGTCGCCGTAGGTGGTCTCGTATGCCGTCTCGACGCGCTGGCGGTAGCGGCGGATCGCTCCCTCAGCGGAGTCGATGCCGGCCTGCAGGTCAGCGAGCTTGTCGGCGTTGAAGGTGCCGAGGAGGCGGCGCGCGACCGAGGACAGGTCCAGGTCGGCGTACTGGCCGACCTGCTCGTCGGGGAGGTCAGCACTGAACGCGGGCACACGGTCGAGCGTGGTGAGCGCCCGGTAGTGGGCGGCGAGCAGCTGCTCGGCGGCGAGGCGCAGCGACGCGAAGAGCACGAACGCTTCGTCGGTGTGCTCAATGACGGCGTCGCGCTGGCCGAGGGCCTGCTGCTCGACGGACGCGAGGTCCTCGAGCTGCTCGTCGAGAGCGGCAGCATTGTGGGTGGACATGGTGGAGGTCCTTCCGTGGGTGGTGGCGCCGGCGCTTCTCCGGCCCTCAGATAATCGCATACCCCCTCACCCTTTGTCGAGGGTGAGGGGGTATGGCGGTTGGTGACCGTCCGGACGGTCAGGCGGTGGCGCGCTCCTGCGGGATGGAACGCGCCGCTTCGAGGTCGGCCGCGCCGCGGTCGGTGCGCGGGGCGACGGCGTCCAACTCGGCGATCCGCTCGTCCCAACGCTGCCGCTTCTTGCGGCCCTGCCCCTCGGTCCAGCCGAGCTGCTCGGCGATCTGCTTGCCGGTCATGCGCTCCCCGTTGCGGACCGACTCGACGTACCGCTCGAACACCACGTCCTCCGCGCCGGACGAGACCGGAGCGGTCGGGCGCGGCGCGGCCTCGGGCACGGGACGCTCGGAGCGCGCCTCGGCCACGGCGGCGCGGGCCTCTTGGCGCGGCGCGGGCGCGGCGCCGACCTGACGCGGCGCGCTCTTCTGGATGCGCGCCGGCGCGGCCTTCTGCGCCACCGTCTCTTCGCCGAGGTGCACGACGTCGAAGTGCAGCTTGTCCGGGTCGTCGGCGAGCACGTGCGCGCTGATGCCTCGGCTCATGGCGCGCCCGTACACGTGGATGCCGTACGCCACGATGATCGGCACGGCCGCGCTGTAGGCGATCACGAGGAACTGCGGCACGGCCGCCGTGACGGTGTGCAGGCCGTGGTAGACGTTCCCGAGGATCGACAGCCCGAGCGCGATGAACATGCCGAGCCACTCGGAGGCGCGCTGGCCGGCCTTCTCGCCCGACGCCTGGGAGCGGACGATACCGACGGAGCACGCGATCGCGAACCCGTCGATCGCCAGCGGGAGCAGGAACGCGACGCGGAAGTCCATGAACTGCTGCCCGACCCACGCCAGGGCGACGAACGACACGACGGCGGCGACGATCGCGACGAAGAGCACGAGGTAGAGCGTGAGCTTCTCGAACGCGATGGAGCGCTGCTCGGCGAGCGTGAACCCGCGGGCGGCGGGGGCCTTGGGTGCCACGGTGGTTGCCGTCCTGATCGGGTGCGTCTCGGTCAAGGGTAGTGAGGGGGGTGACAGATTGACGGGGGACACGCTGACCGTCGTCACATGCCCTCCATCTCGTCGTGCTCGGTGAAGCGCATGTGCGGGCCGTCGAAGTAGAGGCCGAACGCGTCCATGGGCCCGGAGCGGTTCTTGGCGACGATGCCCATGAGGTCGGTGCTGGGCACGCCGTTCTCGTCCTCATCACGGTGGAACAAGGTCACGACGTCGGAGTCGTTCTCGAGGGAGCCGGACTCGCGCAGGTCGGACAGGACCGGTTTGCGCTCGGCGCGCTTCAACTGGGCGAGCATGATGACCGGGAGGTGGAGCGCCTTCGCGGTCATCTTGATGTTCCGCGACATGTGAGCGACTTCCTGCTCACGGTTGCTGAACTTCCGGCCCGGCGAGGGCCGCAGGATCTGCACGTAGTCGACGCCGTAGACGCCGAGGTCGGAGCGGTTCTTGCACTGCCGCGCGAACGAGCGCGCCATCTCGACGGTCTGGTCGGCCCGGTCGTCGATCCACAGCTTCGGCAGCCGCTTCAACTCCTGCATCGACTCTTGGACGCGGTCGCGCTGGAAGCCGGTCATGTTGTCCGGGTTCTTGATCTTCCCGTACTCCACGTTCGACATGTTCGCCAGGACCCGCATGATGACCTCCGTCTCGCTCATCTCGAGACTGGTGATCGCGGCGGCCTTCTTGTGCTTCCGGAGGAACCATAGGGCGATGTCGACGAGGGCGATGGACTTGCCGCCACCGGGTCGGGCCGCGAACGTGTAGACGCGGCCGGGCTCGAACCCGTCGATGAGGCGCGTGTACGAAGGCCACGGCGATGACGGGAGCGTCTTGTGGGTCCAGACCGCTTCGAGCAGCGCGTCGACGTCGGAGGCGGCATCCCGCAGTTCGGTGGACTGCCCACGAACGACGGCGTCGACCTCGGCCTGTGCGGCACCGACGACGTCGTCCACCTCACCACCGGTGAGGCCCGGCTGGTGGGCCATCTGCGCGATGCGGGTGCTGGCCTCGATGAGCTTCCGCTGGATCGCCTTGTCCGAGACGATCCCGGCGTAGTACGTCGCGTTGGCCGCGGTGACGACCGCACCGGCCAGCTCGTGCAGGTACGAGGCGCCGCCGACCCGGTCGAGGGCGTCGCCCTTCCGGGAGAGGTAGTCGGCGACGGTGATCGCGTCGACGGGCTGCTGGTTCCAGTGCATGAACGTGATCGCGTCGAAGATCAGTTCGTGCTTCGGCATGTAGAAGTTCTCGGCGATGACGACGTCGGCGCACTCGTCGATCGCGAACTTCGCGATGAGCATGGCGCCGAGGACGGCCTTCTCCGCGTCGAGGTCGTAGGGCGGGACGCCGAGCGCCTCCCCCGCGTAGCCGCCGTCAGGGGCGATGGTCAGTGCACTCATGCCTGCCTCCTCTGTGCCCGGGCCCACAGGCCCTCCTGCTTGCTGGTGGTGGCGGACGCGCTCTGCCCGCGGTTGAAGGTGTTGCTGCGACGGAGCCAGTTGCGCCACGTCGCGACCCAGTCGAGCTTGACGCCCTTGGAGCCGGGCTGCGCCACCCAGTAGTCGAAGAACTCCTCGGTGATCGCCTTCAGGTCGTACTTGCCGAACCCGTTGGCGTCAGCCCACTGCCGCATCTCGTCGCTGACCGCGAAGTCCTCGGGGATGCGGGTGCCCTTGGTGTTGCGCGTGGTCTTGCGCTCGGGCTGGGAAAGAGCAGCCTGGACGGCGGTGGTGTTGTCGTGCTCGAAGAGCGGGGTCTCACCCGGCGCCGCGTCAGCGGTGCTGTCTTTCTCTTCTAGGTCTTTCGTCTCTTTCTTTCTTAAGGGACCGGGTTCTCCGGTGTCGGATGAACCGAAGTCGGGTGAACCGGAATCGGAAAAACCGGAGTCGGATTTACCGGGACCGGAAAACCCGGTCCCGGTGGGAGCAGTGGGCCCGTCACCCTGCACGACGCTCATCCCTTGCGTCGCGGGCTGCACGTTGGAGAGCTCAGGATCGACCGGCATGGCCTCGAAGCCGTCGTTGGTGAGCGACCCGTCACGGTGCTTGACCTTGAACGTCCCGTTGGCCTGCTGGATGCACAGGACGGCCTTGTCGTCGAACTCGGCGCTCTCGTCGATCCACTGCTGCACAGGGGCCTCGCTGACGGCCGTGCCCATGACGATGCGGCCGTCGAGCAGGCGGCGCCGCTCGAGGCGGTAGTAGCCGTACTTGCGGAGCTCCTTGAGGCCGGTCTGGACCGCGTCGCGGCCCTCCTTGCCCTGGGTGGCGAGGTACTCCGAGCGGACGTCCCAGCCGTCGGGCATGTCGAGCAGGAACCCGAGCAGGCCGCGGGCCTTGAACGAGAGGCGCTTGTCGCGCATCGTGTCGCGCGGGATCGGGACGAAGAATCCGGTGCGGAGCTTGCGCAGGCCGCCGGTCACCTCGGCGCTCATGCGGTCACCGCCACGGCGTAGCGGGCGCGCACCGACGGCTGCCCGTTGCGGTGGACGACACGGTTCGTGCGGTGCACAAGCCCAGCGCGTTCCAGCGCGGGGACGAACTTCCGGGCCTGCCCCATGGTCATGCCGGCGGCCGCGGCGATCGCGTTGAGGTCGAGCCAGCGCGGCTCCCCCATGGCGACGAGCGCGGCATACGCGACCCGCGCCCCGAGGGGCAGATCGGTGTCGGCCATGACCTTCGCCAGTCGCGCGTCGGCCGCTGCGTTAGTGGCCGGGGACTGAGGGAAGGGGAGGTGCGTGTCGGCGCCGGAGTGGCTGCTCGACTGGACCCTTGCGGGTAGAGTCATGCTCATCCTCATCAGGTGGTAAGAGGCTTTGATGGGGTTGACGGCGGCGCTTCTGCTCAGACACACCGGGTTCCAGCCGGTGAGCGGAGAGGCCGCCGTCGTCTTGTCTGTGGACTTGTTGCAGCCGACGCTAGGGCGACGGCGGGAGGGGACGCGGGAGGCGCGCCGTGAGGCGTTCGTGTGCATGGTGGGGTCCTTCTGGCCTTGTGGGGCCGTTGTGGCTACGCCGGGCGCTTCTCCGGCGTGGTGCTACGGGTGCTGCTGGGGGTGTCGGGCTGGTGCTTCTTGAGCAGGTACCGCTCCCACAGGAAGTCGATCCCGCCCCACATGCCGTACCGCTCGCGTCGTTCGATCGCGGCGTCCAGGCACAGCGACCTTAGCGGACAGGGCATGCACAGCCGCTCCCGGAGGTAGTTCCGGTCGGCCTGCGTCGCCTTCGAGTTGTCGTCGAAGAACATCGCGTCCGGGTCGGCCGAGCACGGCCGGTCCTCCTGCCGGGCGTCCAGCCCACCCGCCTGGGCGAGCTGGACGACCTTGGGCGTGGCGGTCATGCGGCCGCGTCCTCGGAGTCGTCGTCCACGACCTCGGCGTCGACGACGTCGGACTCGACGGTCTCGCCCTCGATGACCTCGTCGCCCTCGATCTGCTTCGGGGCGCGCAGGTCGTCGAAGTCGACACCGTTGGCCATGGCGGCAAGGTCGACGCCCGGCTCCTTCGTGATGGAGAACGACTTGAGGCCCTCGCCCTTCTTGATGCGGATGCCGGGGACGGGCAGGCCGAGCTTGGTGTCGACGATCACGACGTTGCCGTCGTCGTCGACCTGCGGCTCGTCGTTCTCGTCCGTGGCGACCTCGAGCCGCTTGGTGCTGAGGAACGTCTTGGAGAACGCGGGCTTCACCTCGGAGCGGGAGACGTACTCGACCTCGTCGGGGTAGTTCTCCTCGACCCAGCGCTTGAACGCCTCGGGGTCATCGACGAGGACGGCGTCGCCGTTCTTGGACACGGTGGCCTTGCCGACGGGCTTGCCGTCGAGGCGCAGGGCCACCGACGAGGTGCCCTCTTCCTTCCATGCCACTTCGAGGTCGTCCTGCAGGATCGAGCGGACCTCGGCGAGCAGCGCCTTGTCGGCCTTGTTGCGGGCATCGAGGAGCGCGAACAGCGTGAGCCGCTGCTGACGGGTGAGGCCGGTGCTCTTGGCGGGGGTGTTGTCGCCCATGGGGGTCATTCCCTTCGTGGTGGTGGTGTTGGTCGCTTCGTCCAACGAGACGCAGTTTTGCATACCCACTCACCCCATGGCAAGGGTTGCTCGCCTAGCATGTCCACCATGAGCGACACGCGGCACACGCCGGTTGACCGGGCCACTCTCGCCGCGTCCGTCACGGCCAGGGCGGTGGCCGACCGCGCCTCCGAGCTCGTCATCGACGTCGACTCCCTCATGCCAGCCGAGGCCCGTCTCGTCCTCGCGGCCGCCGTCGAGCGCGACGCGATCACCCTCCGGGACCGCGTCGTCCTCCGCGAGCTCATCGCCGGCGCGACCTTCGAGATGGTCGCCGACGCGATCGGCCAGGACCTCGACTGGGTGCGCGCCGTCTACGCGCCCGCGCTCGACCTGTACCGCGCCCGGCTCGCCACGGAGGCCGCGCCCTCCTGACGGGTGGCGCGCGCCCGGCGCTGTGAGCACGGCGCGGTCGGCGCGCTCCCCCGGCGCGCATCGGGATCGCTCCCGGCGCGGGTCTAGACATGGAGAAGGGCGCGCCCACACGGGCGCGCCCTTCTCGTTACTCACCCCACCACAGGGTCAGACGTGTGCCTCCGCGCGCTGCGCGTCGGAAGCGATGAGCGCGTTCCAGTCACGGATCGGCTCGCCAGGGCCCGTCTCGAGCGCGTGGGCTGCCGTGGCCCGGCCGTTAGCCCGGAGCGCCTCAGCGACGCGCGGGCGCGCATCCACGACCCACTGACGGATGACGCCGGGCGGCAGGTCCGCGACCTTCTGCGCGTTCGGCCGGAGCGCCACGAGCGGCTGCACGTACTCGCGCGGGTCGACCCCGAGGACCGCGGCGTGCCCGCTGATCTCGTTGACGAGCTGGGCGACGTAGTCGTTCTTCGGCGCGCTCGACGAGGCGACGTCGCGCTCGGTCTGCTCGGCCGCGGCGCGCTCCCGCGTGGACTCGACCGGCGCCGACTGCTCCGCGCTCGGCGCGCTGGGCTGCTCGGCCTCCGGCGCGCTCGGGCGCTCCGCGTCGGGCGCGCTGTCCGCGCTGTCGGTGTCCGCGCCGTCCTGCTGATCGGCGCGCTCCTTGGCGGCGCGCTCCTCGTCGGCGCGCTGCTGCGCGGCGCGGTTCTCCTGAGCGATCCAGTAGTCGACCATGCCGCCGATGTAGACCGCGCCGGACACCTTCTGGCCGCCCTTCACGGTGATGGTGACCTGCTCGAGAATCTGGCGCGTGTGGTGGTCGCCGACGGCGGCGATCGCCTGCGAGACGGGCGCGCCCTGGGACTGCGCGTCCTGCGTGGCGCGCTGGACCTCGGCGACGATGTCCTCGGCCTTGGGCAGCTGCAGCCGCTCGTACGAGTCTGCGTCCGGGTCGGGCTCCTGCGTCGGCAGAGCGAACGCCTGCAGGAGCGCGGTGCGGAACGCGACAGACATGGCCATGGCGGTGGCCTTGTCGCCGGAGTCGAAGGACTCCCCCGGCGTGGTGACGCTGATCGTGTCGTCGACGCCACCCGGCCCGAAGAAGCGGTACTCCACCTCGACGACGACCGACGTCATGGATCGGTTGTTGGAGGTGGCGATCGCCTGCCGCTCGTTGCGGACGACGCGGGGCAGGACGACGAGGCCGTGCCGGCGCATGGCCGGGCCGAGCGCGTTGACGGTGCCGTCGATGCCTCGGAAGTTGAAGCCCTGGTGCTCGTTGGTGCCCTCCTTGCCGACGTGGGTGACGTCGCGCATGACGGCGAGGATCGCCTGAATGACGTCCTTGGGCTTGTCGTCGCGGGCGGCGAGCTCGGCGGTGAGCCGGTCGACCTCGTCCTGCAGCGCGGCCTC
>Ga0157370_10005510_pt1 | contig 14184 bp, 10 predicted proteins | sample C35metaG_FD_113463 | JGI IMG/M metagenome (GOLD analysis project Ga0157370, IMG submission 113463) | Corn rhizosphere microbial communities from Kellogg Biological Station, Michigan, USA - C3-5 metaG | ecosystem: Host-associated > Plants > Roots > Rhizosphere > Soil | place: USA: Michigan...
CTTCTCGCGTCGCGAGAGCGCCACCGACAAGGCGGAGAAGAGCGGTTTCGATCCGCTGCTGCTGCGTCCGATCGACGACCTGGAGCTCACTGTGCGTTCGGCGAACTGCCTGAAGGCCGAGAGCATCTACTACATCGGCGACCTGGTGCAGAAGACCGAGGTCGAGTTGCTGAAAACGCCGAACCTCGGCAAGAAGTCGCTGACCGAGATCAAGGACGTGCTGGGCGGTCGCCAGCTGGCACTCGGCATGAAGCTCGAGAACTGGCCGCCGCCGGGCCTTTCGCACGGCATGCAGCTGGGCTGATCGGTTGTCGGTACGGTCGGGTTTATGCGATCGGGTTTGCTTGTGCGTTCGTCCTTGATCGCTGCATAGCAAATTTCCGGCTGGAGCGCGCATTGCGCTCCGGCTGGGCACCAAAGGCGGCCAACCATGACCGCACTCTCAAAAAAAGCCTGTTTCATCGGGCTTCAAAAGCGGATTACCGCGGGAAGCCGGACATGATCGCCGGCTTTTCATAACAACAGACATAGAGACTTTCGCCATGCGCCACCAAAAATCCGGACGCAAACTCAATCGCACCAGCTCGCATCGCGAAGCCATGTTCAAGAACATGGCGTCTTCGCTGTTCAAGCACGAGCTGATCCGCACCACCCTGCCCAAGGCGAAGGAACTTCGTCGCGTGGCCGAGCCGCTGATCACGCTCGCCAAGACCGACGGCGTTGCCAACCGCCGCCTGGCCTTCTCGCGCCTGCGCGACAAGGAAGCGGTCGGCAAGCTGTTCGTCGAACTGGGCCCGCGCTACAGCGAGCGTCCCGGTGGCTACCTGCGCATCCTCAAGTGCGGTTTCCGTCCCGGCGACAACGCGCCGATGGCCTACGTCGAGCTGGTGGGCCGTCCGCAGGTCGACGCGGTCGACGCCGAATAAGGCGCCTGATTACATCGGTGGGCGAGTCGTCCAATGCGAACCCGGCCGGGCAACCTGCCGGGTTTTTGCTTGTCTGGGCGTTGCATCGTGCGACCGCTCGCGGGGTTCATCCGCAAGCTTGCTGACAGCACGGCCACGAACAGGTAATGTCGTCTTTCCGCAACGCAGCAAATGCCATGAATCCAATCCGCTGGTCCTACCGTGTCAGTTTTCTCGTGGGCTTTCTGGCCTGTGCCGGCCTGCTGGGTTTCGCGCTCTACGCGGAATACCACCTGCACATGTTTCCGTGTCCCCTGTGCATCTTCCAGCGGATCGGCTTCATCGTGATGGGTGTGTTCTTCCTGCTCGGTGCGTTGCATGCGCCGCGTGGCCGGGTGCGCTGGGTCTACGCCGCGGGTGTGTGGCTCGGGGCGGCTTTCGGCATCGTCGTGGCAGCACGCCATCTGTGGATCCAGTCGTTGCCTGCCGACCAGATTCCGTCCTGCGGGCCGCCACTGGACTACATGTTCAGCGCGTTTCCGTTTGCGCAGGTGCTCAAGCTGGTCTTCACGGGGTCCGGCGAGTGCGCCACGGTCGAGCCGATCCTGGGCCTGCCGATGCCGGCATGGACCCTGATCTGGTTCATCGTGCTCGCCGGTCTGACCGTTCTGGCCGTGCGTCAAAGGTCGCGTGGCAAATGAGTCCTTCCAGCATGTCGGAAGCCGGTGGTGTCCCTGCGGAGTCGTCTGCGCGCTGGGCCCCCGACTCATGGCAACGACGCCAGGCCCTGCAGCAACCGAGCTATGACGATCCGGACGAGTTGGCCCGTGCCGGCGCCCATCTTGCCCAGCTGCCGCCCCTGGTCACCTCGTGGGAAGTGCTGGCGCTGAAGCAAGCGATCGCCGAAGCGCAGGACGGCAAGCGCTTCCTGTTGCAGGGTGGCGATTGCGCGGAGAGCTTCGCCGACTGCACCAGCCCGGTGATCTCCAATCGCCTGAAGGTGCTGCTGCAGATGAGCCTGGTGCTGGTGCACGGGCTGAAGAAGCCGGTGCTTCGCGTAGGCCGCTTCGCCGGGCAATATGCCAAGCCCCGTTCGACGGACAGCGAGACCCGCGATGGCCTGACCTTGCCCAGCTTTCGCGGCGACGTGGTCAATGGTCAGGAGTTCACCGCCGAGGCGCGTCGTCCCGATCCGCAGCGACTGATCCAGGCGCATGCGCATTCGGCGCTGACCATGAACTTCGTGCGCGCGCTGATCGACGGTGGCTTCGCCGATCTGCATCATCCGGAATACTGGGACCTGGCCTGGGTCGAGCATTCGCCGCTGGCCGCCGAGTACCGGCAGATGGTCGCCGGCATCGGCGATTCGCTGCGCTTCATGGAAACCCTGGCGGGCCCGATCGCCGGTTTCTCCAAGGTGGATTTCTTCACTTCCCACGAGGCGCTGCTGCTGCACTACGAGCAGGCGTTGACCCGCCAGGTGCCGCGCCATCCCGGCTGGTTCAACCTGTCCACCCACTTCCCGTGGATCGGCATGCGCACTGCTGCACTGGACGGTGCGCACGTGGAGTACTTCCGCGGCATCCGCAATCCCGTTGCGGTCAAGGTCGGCCCTTCCGTGGTGCCCGACCAGTTGCTGGCGCTGATCGATGTCCTGAATCCGGACGACGAGCCGGGTCGGCTGACCCTGATCCATCGGATGGGCAACGCGAAGATCGCCTGCGCCTTGCCCCCGCTGCTGGAGGTGGTGAAGCGCGCGGGGCGCCGCGTGCTGTGGGTGGCCGATCCGATGCACGGCAATACCGAGAGCACCTCGAACGGGCACAAGACGCGGCGCTTCGACAATATCCGCGGCGAGCTGGAGCAGGCCTTCGACATCCATGCCGCCGCCGGCACCCGGCTCGGTGGCGTGCATCTGGAGCTGACCGGCGAGGACGTGACCGAGTGCATGGGCGGCGCGCGGGGGCTGAGCGAGGGCGACCTGGATCGCGCGTACAAGTCGATGGTCGATCCGCGGCTGAATTACGAGCAGTCGCTGGAACTCGCCATGCTGATCGTGCGCAAGTCGGTGGGCGGCGGGGCAGGAGCCGGGACGAGTAGCGGATAGCGAGTGGCAAGGGCGCAAGCCCGGCCTTGACGCGTCTGCCGTTTCGGCACCCCGCTACTGGCCCTTCGCCTCTGTTGTTCCACCTACCGTGTCGAGGAACCGCGGCGGTTGCCAGGCGTGGCTGTGCTGCTCGAAGCCGTAGGCGATCGAGATCAGCGTGGGCTCGCTCCATTTTGCGCCCAACAGCACGATGCCGACCGGCAGGCCGTGCGCCCAGCCGGCCGGCACGGCGATCGACGGATAGCCGGCAACGGCGGCCGGCTGCGAGGCGCCGCCGAGGGCGGGATCGCCGCTGACGAAATGGTCGCCGAGCACCGGGTCCGTCATGAAGGCCGGACCCGGCGACGGCGCCAGCAGCGCGTCCAGATGCTGCGCCTCGAGTGCGGCATCGATGCCCTGCGGGCCGGACAGCAGCTTCGCCTTGGCGAGCGCATCGGTGTAGGCCTTGTCGCTGAGCGGGCCCTTCTTTTCGGCCTGCTCGAACAGTTCCTGCCCGAACCACGGCATTTCTTCGTCAGCGTGTGCCTGGTTGAAGGCAATCAAGTCGGCCAGCGTCTTTACCCTCAGACCGGTGCGGGTGGCCAAGTAGGCGTTGATGTCGTGCTTGAAGTCGTACTGCAGCACGGTCGATTCCGGATCGCCGAGCTCGGTCAGGTGCGGCACGCTGATCGGGTCGACGATGATGGCGCCCTGCGCTTTCATCAGCGTGATCGCCTGCTCGAGCACGCGGTCGGCATTCGGCTCGGCGCCGGCGAGCTGGCGCACCACGCCGATGCGCTTGCCCTTCAGTCCGTCCGGATCGAGGAAGTGGCGGTAATCGGTGGCGTGACGGTCTGCCTCGACGGTGGCCGGGTCGCGCGGATCGCTGCCGGCGATCGCCGTGAGCAAGGCGGCGGCATCGGCCACGTCGCGCGCCATCGGACCGGCGGTGTCCTGGTTGTGGCTGATCGGCACGATGCCGGCACGGCTGACCAAACCCAGCGTGGGCTTGATCCCGACGATGCCGTTCATCGAGGCGGGGCAGATGATCGAGCCATCGGTTTCGGTGCCGATCGCCAGCGTGGCCAGCCCGGCGGCTACTGCCGCGGCGGAGCCGGCGCTGGAGCCGCAAGGGTTGCGATCGAGAACGTACGGGTTCTTCGTTTGCCCGCCGCGACCGCTCCAGCCGCTGCTGGCGTGACTGGAACGGAAGTTGGCCCATTCGCTGAGGTTGGTCTTGCCGAGAATCAGCGCACCAGCCTTGCGCAGCCGCTCGACCAACCCGGCATCGCGCGGCGCCGGCGCATCGGCCAGTGCCAGCGAACCGGCGGTGGTGAGCATGCGGTCGCCGGTGTCGATGTTGTCCTTGAGCAGCACCGGGATGCCGTACAGCGGACCGTGTGCGTGGTTGCGGCCGCGTGCCGCATCGAGCGCATCGGCAAGCTGCAGCGCGTCGGGGTTCGTCTGGATTAGCGCACGCAGGGTCGGCCCCGACTGATCGATCTGCCGGATGCGTTGCAGGAATTGTCGGGTCAGCTGACGGCTGTCGAGCGTGCCGGCGTCCATGCGTTGCCGCAGTTGCGCAATCGATGCGTAGGCGGTGGTGGACGCGGCGTTGTCGGCGGCGATGGCCGGGACCGCAAGCAGTGCGGTGACGAGTGCAGCAAGGCAGAAGGCTGGACGGCTCACGGTAACCTCCGGCTCGACGATTGCGGCATGTTGTCGCGATACCCCAGCTTAGCGCCATGGCCGGCCGATCGCTGTTGCCGCACGCGCCTATAATCGACCGATGAACACGAACGCCAGCCTGCGCCTTGCCAAGCCGTTCGGTGCCGCGGCCCTGCTTGTGGTCGCCATGCTGTTCGGCGTCGCAAGTCATGCCGCCGATGCACCGCCAACACACCCAACACCTCCTGACACCTTGCAGCAGCGCATCGTCGCCTGCACCACCTGCCATGGCGTGCACGGCGAAGGCACGCCGGGCAGCGGTTACTTTCCGCGCCTGGCCGGCAAGCCGGCCGCGTACCTGGCGAGGCAGATGCAGGATTTCCAGAACGGCCTGCGCAAGTACGCGCCGATGGAATACACCGTGCGCCAGCTGAGCCCCGCGTACATGCGGGAGATCGCGGAATATTTTTCCGCGCAGCAGGTGCCGTACAGCCGTTCGCCGGTGCCGGCGGTTTCCGCGGCAACCCTGCAGCGTGGCGATCAGCTGGTCGGCAAGGGCGACCCCGCGCGCAAGATTCCCGCCTGCGCCAGTTGCCATGGCAGCCAGCTCACCGGCGTGGAGCCGTCCACGCCGGGACTGGTCGGCCTGCCGTACGACTACCTCAGCGCACAGCTGGGTTCCTGGCGCACGCACACCCGCGCCACGGTGGCGCCCGACTGCATGGCCGTCGTGGCCAACCGGTTGAGCGACTCGGACATCACCGCGGTAGCCGCGTCGCTGGCCAGCCGCCAGCTGCCGGCCGACACGCATGCGCAGGCGGCCGGTTCGGTGACACCGCCGTTGCCGTGTGGCGTGCTGGGTGCCCCGGGAGACGGCTCATGAAATGGCTGCTTCGATTGTTGCTGTTGATCGTGGTGATGGTCGTATTGCTGCTGGCTTGGCTGTTTTTCGGCGGCAGCCGTCGGCCGACGTCGCCGGCCATGAGCAAGGTGACTGCCGCAACGCTGCAGGATCCGGCCCTGATCGCACGTGGCGAGTATCTGGCTACCGTCGGCGATTGCGCCGGTTGCCATACCGCGCAGGGCGGTGCACGCATGGCCGGTGGCCGTTCGCTGGCAACACCGTTCGGCAACATCCCGGTGCCGAACATCACGCCCGATCGCGAGACCGGTCTGGGCGACTGGAGCTTCGAGGACTTCTGGCAGGCATTGCATGCCGGCAAGGGTCGGCACGGCGAACTGCTGTATCCGGCGTTCTCGTACACCTCGTACACCAAGGTGACGCATGACGATGCGCTGGCGATATTCGCCTGGCTGCAATCGCTGCCACCGGTGCACCAGCCGGCGTCGGCACTGGCGCTGGATTTTCCGTACAGCGTGCGCAAGAGCCTGGCCGCCTGGCGTGCCTTGTATTTCAGGGAAGGCGTGTACAAGCCCGATCCCGCGCAGTCGCCGCAGTGGAATCGCGGCGCCTATCTGGTGCAGGGCCTGGGCCATTGCAATGAATGCCACGCGGCACGCGACTCGCTCGGCGGCACATCCGGCCATCAGCATCTGACCGGCGGCCAGATTCCCATGCAGAACTGGTACGCGCCGGATCTGAGCACACAGCAGAACGGCGGCCTGCAAGGCTGGAGCGCACAGGACATCGTCGACCTGCTGAAAACCGGGCAGTCGGCCAAGGGCGCGGCATTCGGTCCGATGGCCGACGTGGTCGCGACCAGCACCCAGCACATGAATGACGGCGACCTGCAGGCGGTGGCCACCTATCTGCAATCGTTGCCGCCGCGCACGCCGCCGGTGGAAGAGCCGCAATTGTTCAATGCCAGGACGATCGTGCAGCAAGGCGAGAAGATCTATGCGCGGCATTGTGCGGATTGCCACGGCAAGGACGGCAACGGCGTCGCCGGGGTGTATCCGCCCCTCGACGGCAACTCCTCGGTGACCGAACCGACCGGCCTCAACGCGACCCGGATGGTTCTGCTGGGAGGTTTTGCGCCGGTGACCGCCGCCAACCCGCGGCCGTATTCGATGCCACCGTTCGCCCAGCAGCTGAGCGACAGCGAGGTGTCGGCCGTGGTCAGCTACATGCGCCGCGCGTGGACAAACAAGGCGTCGGTGGTGCGGCCCGAGGATGTCAGCCGGTATCGGCATACGCCGATCGACTGAGTCACGGTCACGAACCACTAAGTTGCGTGGTAAAGCTCATACAACGCCAGCCATGGCTTGAGATCCCAATGCCCACGCGCCTGTCCCGAAGGCGACGGCAGCACGAACAGTCTCGTGTTGCCGATGGTTTCATTTTGCAGACCATGACTGGTGGCATGCCCGAGTGCGGCTCGCGCCGCGTTCTTGCTGGTGAATGCGAGCAGCCGTGGTTGGTGGCGTTCGATCTTCGCGATCAGGGCCGGCAGGTCGAATGCATCGCGCGGCAGCTCGTTGTCGTTGCCGCTGTGGCGTTTGGCCAGATCGGTAAGTCCGATACCGTAATCAGGCAGTAAAGGGAATTCCGATGGCGCCAGCTGGCGCGGGGTCAGCCCGGCGTCGAACAGCGCACGCCAGAACAGGTTGCCCGGATGCGCGTAGTAGGCACGTTCGGCGGCCGAGCGCTTGCCGGCGGCGGTACCGCAGAACACCAGCGCGAGGCCGGGCTGCAGCACATCGGGCAGGATGTGGTTGTCAGCTTCTCGCGGCATCTTCGTCCAGCAGGAAATCGGTGAACTGGAAGCGTCCGTCGCGCAGCACCGATTCGCCGCGGCGCAGTTTGAGTGGCTGGCGGAACAGCGGGCCGGCATGACTCAAGGTGTGGAACTCGCCGCGTTCACCGCAGGGATCGACGCCGGCCGGCAAGGTATCGAGCAGGGCGGCATCGTAGGCGCGGCCGCAATACGCGGCGTCGAGTTGCTGGGTGTCCACGCAGCACAGCATCGCGCGATGGCCTTCGCTGACGAAGCGTCGCGACAGCGCAGCGGTGTCTTCGCCCCATAACGGGAAAACCGCGCGCCAGTTCTCGCGGCCGAGCTGACGCACGCGGTAGTCGCGCACGTCTTCCAGGAACAGGTCGCCGAAGGCGCAATGGCGGATACCCGGCCAGCGCATGCGCGCCTCGACCAGCCCCTGCGCATGCGCCTGCTCGTACGCCTCGTTGCTGCCCGGCCAGTCCAGCATCACTTCCAGCAGGGGCTGGCCCAGCGCCGCCGCCTGCGCCAGCAGCACCTCGCGCTGCACGCCGTGCATGGCGACGCGCTGGTAATTGCGGTTGACCGTGGTGAGCAGGCCGACCACCTGCCACTGCGGATCGGCAAGCAGCCGCTGCAGCGCCAGCAGGCAGTCCTTGCCGCCGCTCCAGGCCAGCAATATCGGAATGGTCATGCGTGCCCGGCTCCAGGGTGAGTGGCAGGTCGTCACGGCGCCGGGCGCACGATCCATCCCGCTCACGGCGCCGGCGCTGAAAACGTTCGTATTTTGCAATATTGACAGGCCGGGGTCGATTTCCGGGCGCCGTTCATCGACAGGCTGCACCGCCAGCCGCTATAAAGATGGCCAGCCTTGGGAGTATGTGGTGAGTGAAGAAATACTGATCAACGTGACGCCACGCGAAACCAGGGTCGCCGTGGTCGAGAACGGCATGCTGCAGGAGGTGCACGTCGAGCGGGCCTCCCGCCGCGGCTATGTCGGCAACATCTACAAGGGCCGGGTGCAGCGGGTGATGCCCGGCATGCAGGCGGTGTTCGTCGAGATCGGGCTGGAGCGCGCGGCGTTCCTGCATGCCTCGGACATCGTGCGCCCCACGATCCCGGCGATCGAGGGCCAGGAGGCGAACGGCAACGGCCACGTGCCCTCGATCAGCGAACTGGTGCACGAAGGCCAGGAGATCGTGGTGCAGGTGGTCAAGGACCCGATCAGCACCAAGGGTGCGCGGCTGTCGGCGCACCTGTCGATCCCCTCGCGCTACCTGGTGCTGCTGCCGTATGCGCATACGCTGGGCATTTCCGCCCGGATCGAGGACGAGGCCGAGCGCCAGCGGCTGCGCGAGGTGCTCGGTCCGCTGGTCGGCGAGACCCCGCTGGGTTACATCGTGCGCACCAATGCCGAGGGCCAGGGCGCGGTGGCGCTGGCGTTCGACGTGGCTTATCTCGGCAAGGTGTGGCGGGTGGTGCAGGAAAACATCGCCAGGGCGCGCGTGGGCGAGCGGGTGTACGAGGAACTGTCGCTGCCGCTGCGAAGCCTGCGCGACATGCTCAACGACGACATCGAAAAGGTGCGGGTGGATTCGCGCGAGACCTTCGACAAGGTGGTCAAGTTCGTGCACAAGTTCATGCCGCAGCTGGACGACCGCATCGAGCACTACGACGGCGAGCGGCCGATCTTCGACCTGTACGGGGTCGAGGACGAGATGCAGCGTGCGTTGAAAAAGGAGGTGCCGCTGAAATCCGGCGGCTACCTGATCGTCGACCAGACCGAGGCGATGACCACGATCGACGTCAACACCGGCGCGTATCTCGGTTCGCGCAACCTGGAGGAAACGGTCTACCGCACCAACCTGGAAGCGGCACAGGCCGCCGCGCGCCAGCTGCGCCTGCGCAACCTGGGCGGCATCATCATCATCGACTTCATCGACATGAACGATGAGGAGCACAAGCGCCAGGTGCTGCGCATGCTGGGCAAGGGCCTGGCGCGCGACCACGCCAAGACCACCGTGTACCCGATGTCGGCGCTGGGCCTGGTCGAGATGACCCGCAAGCGCACCACCGAGAGCCTGGCCCGCCAGTTGTGCGAGCCTTGTCCCGCCTGCAATGGGCGCGGCGTGCTGAAGACCGCCGAGACGGTGACTTACGAGATCTTCCGGGAGATCACCCGGGCCGTGCGCCAGTTCAACGCCGAGAAGCTGCTGGTGATGGCCAATCCGCTGGTGGTCAACCGGATCCTGGAGGAAGAGTCCAGCGCGGTCGCCGAACTGGAAGAGTTCATCTCCAAGAGCATACGCTTCCAGGCGGAAGAGCATTATTCGCAGGAACAGTTCGATGTCGTCTTGTTGTAAGTCCACTCCGGTTCGACGCGCGTGAACATGTTGTGGCGGCGACGATTGCACGGCTGTGGCCGGGGCCTGGGCTGGACAGCAGGCGTGCTGGTGATCCTGTTTGCCGTGCTGGCGGCGCTGGCGCAGTTGCTGCTGCCGCTGCTGGCGCGGCATCCGGCGTGGGTGGCTACGCAGCTCAGCCAGCGCCTGCAGCGTCCGGTCAGCTTCGCGTCGATGGAGGGCCGCTGGACCGCATCCGGTCCGGAGTTCGTCATGCATGGCGTGGTCGTCGGCCCGGCGGCCGGGGAACACGGCGCCGTCCTGCGCTTGCCGGAATCCCGGCTGCGGCTGGATCTCGGCGGCTGGCTGCTGCCATCGCGGCACCTTTTCAATGTGTACGCGCGGGGCCTGCAACTGGATTTGCTGCACGATGCGGCCGGTTGGCACGTCAACGGCATCGGCGTGTCGGGCGGCGCGGATCGACAGCCGTTGTCGCTGGGTCGATGGTCGGTGGATCTCTGGCTTGATGACCTGCGCGTGGAGGTGACCGATGCGACGCTAGGCAAGCGCTATGCGCTGGTGGCCCCCGAGTTGCGCCTGAGCCATCAGGGTGAACGGATCCGCTTCGGGGGTACCTTGCGGCGCGAGGGCGTGAGTGCGGCAAGCGTGCGTGCGGTCGGCCGCTTTCGCGAGGATGGCCGCGCCGGGCAGATATGGTTCAGCGTCGATGCTGCCGAACTCAAGTCGTTGCTGGACGGCATCGACATGGCCGGCTACCGGATCGACCGTGGCGCCGGCCGCATGAGTGCCTGGCTCGACTGGCGCCACGGCAAGCTGGTCAGCAGCCTCGTGCGTTTCGACCTGGATACTCTTGCGGCAAGCGCCCCCGGCGGCGGCACCGCCAGCGTGGCATCGCTGCATGGCCTGGCCGGCGTGCGGCACCTGGACGACGGCTACGAGCTGCGCTGGGGCGGCGATGACGGCAGCGCCGCCGTGCTGGACTTGCAGCGGCCTGGCACGCCCGGGCTCGGCGTGAATGCCGTCGCGCGCAAGCTGCAGCTGGCGCCGCTGCTGCCGTGGCTGGCCCTGAAGCCGGATCTGGCGCCGTCGCTGGCGCGGTGGCTGGGCAGTGGCCATCCGCGTGGCGAGCTCGGCCGTGCGGTGTTGCACTGGACGCGCGCCGGAGGGGTGCGCGAGCTGGCGCTCCGATTCGACGGGCTGGGCATCGATCCGATCGACAAGTTGCCGGGCGTGAGCGACCTGCAAGGGGAGTTGCGGGGCGATGCCGAGGCGTTTTCGCTGGAGCTGCCGGAGCAGGCCGCCACGGTGCGGTTTCCCCGCGTGTTCCGGCAGCCGTTCGTGCTGTCGAAGCTGGCCGGGACGCTGGCCTTCTGGTCGCAGGATGGCGATTGGCACATCGGCGCCGACACGCTGGATTTCGTCGGCGCCGGCTATGCGGGCAGCGCCCGCGGAGAAGCGGTGCTGCCGGCACAGGGCGGCGCTCCCTCGCTCGATCTTTACGCCACGGTGGATCATGCCGAGGTGCCTGCCGCGAAGCTGTTCTGGCCGGTCAACGTGATGCCGCCGGCCACCGTGGCCTGGCTGGATCGGGCCCTGGTGGCGGGCCAGGTCGGGCAGGCGCAGGTGCTGGTGCATGGCAACCTGGCGGATTGGCCGTTCCATCACAACGAGGGGCGCTTCGAGGCGCGTGCGCAAATCAGCGGCCTCACCCTCGTCTACGGCAGCGACTGGCCGCGCGCCGAAGGCGTCGATGCCGTGGCCAGCTTCGTCAACAGCGGCATGCTGGTGGAAACCGGCGCCGGCCACGCGCTGGGGGTGAAGGCGGATCATGCGGTGGCATTGATCCCCGACTTCGGCCAGGGCCTGCTCGACCTCAACGTGCAGGGCAGCGGCAGCGGCGCGAGCCTGCTGGAGTTCGCACGCAAGAGTCCGATCGCCAACCGCGTGTCCGATACGCTGGCCAAGCTCAGCCTGGGCGGGCGCGGCACGTTCGATTTCCACCTGAGCCTGCCGCTGGCCAGGATCGATGATGCACAACTCGACGGCACCGCGCAGCTGCACGATGCCAGCCTCACCGCGCCGGACTGGAAGCTGGACCTGGAAAAGCTCAACGGGCCTTTGCGCTTCGACCTGCATGGCCTGCAGGCCGGCCCGCTGGACACCGTGTTCCACGGTCAGCCGTCCCGCCTGCAACTGGCGATCGCCGGCGCCAACCCCGATCCCGCCACGGTGTTGTCGGCGAGCCTGCAGGGCAGCTATCAGGTGGCGGAGCTGGTGCAGGACTACGCTTCGCTCAACTGGCTGGGTTCGCTCGCGCAGGGGCGCAGCGAATTCGACATCGGCTTCACCCTCACGCACGAGCCAGGCAGCGATGCGCTGGCGCAGGCGCTGAGCGTCGACTCGTCGCTCGACGGCATTGCCTTGCAACTGCCGGCGCCGCTGGACAAGCCTGCCGCGGGCAGCCTGCCGCTGCATCTCACGATGCGCTTGCCGATCGACGGCAGCGACGTGCAGTTGGGCCTGGGACAGGTGCTGCGTGGTCACCTGCGACTCGCCGACGGCACGGGGCAGCCGCTGGCAGGAACGCTGGCCCTGGGTGACCAGATGCCGCAGGTGCTGCCTCCGCGCGACCTGCGCATTCGCGGCCATGCCGCCACGCTGGACATCACCGGCTGGGTGCGGCAGGTGGCGGCCGGCGCGGGTGGCGATGGTCCGGGCCTGGAGAGCCTCGATATCGGCACCGACCAGGCCGGCTGGTTCGGTCGTCCGCTCGGGCCGTTGGCATTGCGTGCCACACCGCAAGCGGGCGTGTTGAGCGTGGACGTGAAGGGCCCGGCGATGGAAGGCAACTTCAGCGTGCCTGCGCAGCAGTTGGACAAGCGCGGCGTCACGGCGCGCCTGCAGCGCCTGTATTGGCCGAAGGATGTGGCTGCGCCGCATGCGGACCACGACACCGGCAAGGCGGCTGGCCAGCCTGCCGCGGCGGAAACGCCGGCGCCCGACCCGGCGAATACGGGAATCAATCCTGCGGCGCTGCCGCCTTTCCACCTGTGGGTGGGCGACCTGCGGCTTGGCGATGCCAGGCTCGGCGAGGCCCGGCTGGAAACCTGGCCGACCTCGAACGGCATGCACATCGAGCAGCTGCGGGCGTTGTCCAGACAGGTACAGATCACCGCCAGCGGCGACTGGAATGGCACACCCAGCGACAGCCACACGCACATGCGAATCAATTTCTCGGCCGAGGACCTCGGTGCGATGCTGGGGGCGTTCGGCTACGCGGGGCTGGTCCAGGGCGGCAAGACGAGCGACCAGCTCGATGCCACCTGGCCGGGCAGTCCCAGTGCACTGTCGCTGGCCACCATGGACGGCAGCTTGAGCATTCATGTCAGCGACGGCCGCATCCCCGAGGCCAGCTCGCCCGGTGTGGGTCGCCTGCTCGGCCTGGTCTCGCTGGCCGAGTTGCCGCGTCGACTCACCCTGGATTTCGGCGACGTGTTCGGCAAGGGCCTGGGTTTCGATTCGATCCGCGGTGATTTCCGGCTGGCCAATGGCAGTGCCAGCACCAGCAACCTGGTGATCGATGGCCCCGCCGCGAACATCGCGGTCACCGGTCGCACCGGCCTGCGCGCCAGGGATTACGACCAGGAGATGCGGGTGGTGCCGCATGTCGGCAACAGTCTGCCGGTCGTGGGTGCGGTCGTGGGCGGCCCGATCGGAGCAGCAGCTGGCTTCGCGGTGCAGGGGCTGCTCGGCAAGGGCCTGAACAAGGCCGCCAGCGCACGCTACCGCATCACCGGCAGTTGGGATGATCCGAAGATCACCCTGATCGAAAAGCACGGTGCCGTGGCGCCACCGATTCCCCCCTTGCTCGATCCGGGCGCGCCTGGACCGGTGGCGCCCGGCAGCGTGGCGCCGCCGGCGTCCAGCCTGCTGATACCGGCGGCCAGTGCGGCACCACCGGCAGCCAGCTCCACGCCACCGTGATTCCGTCATGGCCGAAGCGCCGGGTCGGGCGCGCTTCACCGGGTGGTCCGGGCAGGCTGCTTTAAAGTGGCCGGCCGCGGCCCCATGTGGGACAGTTGCCGATTGAGCCAAAGAAAAGCCGAGCCCATGGATTCCCTGATTTCCCTCGCCGAAGGCAAGCTGTTGTCCCCCGGCGGTATCGCCACCGGCGACCTCGACCGCGTCTTCGCCCAGCTGATGGGCCCCACGATCGACGCCGCCGACCTGTACTTCCAGCATTCGCGCAGCGAGTCGTGGACGCTGGAGGAGGGCATCGTCAAGGACGGCAGTCATTCGATCGAGCAGGGCGTGGGCGTGCGCGCGATTTCGGGCGAAAAGACCGGCTTCGCCTATTCCGACGAGATCGTGCTGCCGCAGCTGCTGGAGGCGTCGAAGGCCGCGCGCGCGATCGCGCACGATGGCAATGGCGCCGGCAAGCCGCTGGCGCTGCACAACGCCCGCGCGCTGTATCCGGCGATCGA
>Ga0157370_10005515_pt1 | contig 14180 bp, 12 predicted proteins | sample C35metaG_FD_113463 | JGI IMG/M metagenome (GOLD analysis project Ga0157370, IMG submission 113463) | Corn rhizosphere microbial communities from Kellogg Biological Station, Michigan, USA - C3-5 metaG | ecosystem: Host-associated > Plants > Roots > Rhizosphere > Soil | place: USA: Michigan...
CATCTGGGAAAGACGACTCAAGTCTGGGATGCCACGGTGACGCACCGCGAATCCGGCAAAACCATCGCGCTGTTCCGATGCACGCAGATGGTGCTTTACGCAGCTAAACGCGCTTGACGCAATTCGCATCTGAAATCCACGAGCGAAGGTTCGCTTCGGGTCGACAACAGCCTATCAGGCACTGCGCGCTTGTGCTTTCTTCCCTGCGAAGAATAACGCTGCCACATACGTCGCCTTCGGCTGTTGCCTTGGCTCCTCTGAAAAGTGCGGGCCAGGATGGCCCGCTGCTCTACCCGGGGCCCCTGTGCGGCGGTGAGTCGGGGTCGACAGGCCGCGCAGCGGGAACCGACAGGGATGTCGGTTCCTTTTCGCCAGGGCAGGATGCCCTGTCGAAAAGCCCGGCCCCGACTCACGGACTTGCCGGACAGGATGCCCGGCAAGCGCCAAGCGGGGTGGCCTTCTCTTTTGGTTACTTTTCTCTTGGCCACGCAAGAGAAAAGTGACTCGGCTGCCGCAGGCAGACGAAAGCTCTTGCTTTGAATGCAACAGGAGCATCGCGCACAGCACACAGGATGCGCTTCTGCAGCGGCAGGCCAGCGATAGTCCTTTTCACGACATCGAAATCGGCAACGCCCCGCCCCGGCCCCGCCACTTGCAGAAGGGCAGAGCAGGTTCAGCGCCGCGCCCACTCCACAATGATCCGATGCACCGCATCCAACCCATCAAACAACGCCGCCGGCCCCGGCTGCAGGATGATCGGCGACTTGACCTCGAACAGCTGCCCGTCGCGCACCGCCGGAATCGTGTCCCAGCCCGGTCGCGCCGCCACCTTCTCCGGCCGGAAACGCTTGCCGCACCACGAGCCGAGGATGATGTCGGGCGCCCGCCGTACGACCTCATCGCCGTTGGCCAGGATGCGTTGCTTCGCCAGCGGCTCGCGCGCGAGTTCAGGGAAGCAGTCGTCGCCGCCGGCGATGGCGATGAGTTCGGCGACCCAGCGGATGCCGGTGATGATCGGCTCGTCCCATTCCTCGAAGTAGACCTTCGGCCGTCGCGGCAGTTGCGCCGCGGCGGCGCGAATGGCGGCGAGGTGCTGTTCCGCACGCTGCGCGAATGCCTCGGCCTTTTCGTGCGCGCCGACCATCGCGCCGAGCCGGCGGATGTAGGCGACGATGCCGTCCACGCTGCGGTGGTTGCTGATCCACACCTCGACCCCGCACTTGATCAGCTCGCGCGCGATGTCGGCCTGGATGTCGGAGAAACCGATCGCCAGGTCCGGTTCCAGTTTCATGATCTCGCCGATCTTCGCGCTGGTGAACGCGGATACCTTCGGCTTCTCCCTGCGCGCCCGCGGCGGGCGCACGGTGAAGCCGGAGATGCCGACGATGCGGCGATCCTCGCCGAGCGCGTAGAGCACCTCGGTCGGTTCCTCGGTGAGGCAGACGATGCGCTGCGGGAACGGATCGCTCACGGCTCGGTCGCGCATGCGCTCAATGTCCCAGCACGGTCACGCAGACCTTGCGCTGATGCGCGTCGAGGCGATGCTCCCACAGGTAGATGCCTTGCCAGGTACCGAGCAGCAGCTTGCCGCCATGCACCGGCACGCCGAGGCTGACTCCGGTGAGGATCGAGCGCACGTGCGCCGGCATGTCGTCCGGGCCTTCGGCATCGTGGCGGAAGATCGGATCGCCGTCCGGCACGATGCGGGCAAACCAGCGCTCCAGATCCTCGCGCACGGCCGGGTCGGCGTTCTCGCCGAGCAGCAGCGAGCAACTGGTATGCGCGGTGAAGATGTTGGCGATGCCGGTATCCACGTGGCTGGCCGCCACCGCATCGGCCACGTCGCGGGTGATCTCGCTGAAGCCGCGACCGCGGGTGTGCACGGTGAAACGTGCCTGCGCGACGTGCGGCGCCGGCATCGGCCGGGTCACGGGTACAGCAGCCGGCTGGTCCAGGTCTGCCCGTGGCGGCTCCAGCGCACGCGTTCGTGCAGGCGGAACTCGGCGCCGTACCAGAACTCCAGCATGTCCGGCTCCACCAGGTAGCCGCCCCAGTGCGGCGGCCGCGCCACCTCGCGCCCCTCGAACTCCTGCTCGTAGCGCGCCACGCGCTGCTCGAAGGTGTCGTGGTCGGGCAGCGTCTGCGACTGCAGCGAGGCCCAGGCGCCGATCTGGCTGCCGCGCTTGCGGCTGGCGAAATAGGCATCGGACTCTTCCGCTTGCAACTTGCGCGCAGCACCTTCCACGCGCACCTGCACGCCGTCGCGCAGCTGCTTCCAGTGGAAGCACAGCGCCACCTGCGGGTGCGCCTCGAGCTGGCTGCCCTTGTCGCTCTCGTAGTTGGTGTGGAAGCGGAAGCCGCGCTCATCGGCGCCCTTGAGCAGCACGATGCGCGAGGCGACCCGCCCGCTGCCGTCGACGGTGGCCAGGTTCATCGCCGTGGGTTCGCGGTCGCCGCTGGCCTTGGCCTCTTCCAGGAGGCGCAGGAACGTGTCCAGGATTTCGGGTTTGAGCATGATGTGTGAAACTTCCCTTTTGCATCGTGGCCGACTCGCGCCATCATGGAGCGAATGAACCTTGCCGATGATAATGCAATGACCGCTGCGGCCCCTATCAGATCCGCACCGGGCACGGCGCGATGCTTCCTCACGCCGGGTGAAGGCCGCGACAACGCGGACGCCCGCCCGATCCAGCCCCGGCGCCGCCTGCCGCGAGCCGCCACGCCTCCCGACATCGGGGGTTTCGGTCGATGATGTCGCACGCCGAGCGGCAGAACGAGGCCCTGGCCGGGCATCTGCTCGACCAGTACGCGGGCCGCATCGCCCGCTCGCGCCGCCCGTACATCCTGGGCCTGTCGGGCCTGCAGGGCAGCGGCAAGAGCACCCTGGCGCGGGTGATGAAGGCGCAAGCCAAGGCGCGCGGCTGGGCCACCGAGGTGCTGTCGCTGGACGATTTCTATTACGCGCGCAGCGAACGCGAGGCGCTGGCGCGCGACGTGCATCCGCTGCTGCGCACGCGCGGCGTGCCCGGTACCCACGAGATCGAGCTGCTGCTGTCGGTGCTGGCCGCCGTGCCGCAGGCGTCGGAGCGGCTGGCGGTCACCTACCCACGCTTCGACAAGGGCCGCGACACCCGCCTGCCCCCGTCGCGCTGGCCGCGCATCACGCAACGACCTGCCCTGGTGATCGTGGAAGGTTGGGCGCTGGGCATCCGCCCACAGCCGCTACCCGCCCTGAGCAGACCGGTCAACCGGCTGGAACGCGAAGAAGACCCCGACGGCGACTGGCGCCACTGGGTCAACAAGCAGCTGCGCGGCTACCAGCCGCTATGGCGCAAGTTCGATGCGCTGATCGTGCTGCAGGCACCCGGCTGGGACATCGTGCGCCGCTGGCGCGGCGAGCAGGAACAGGAACTGGTGGCGCGGCACGCCCCGCTGGCGATGGACGCCGCGACGATGACCCGTTTCCTGATGCACTTCGAGCGCCTCAGCCGCCACGCACTGGCCACGTTGCCCGCGCTGGCCGACACGGTGGTGGAGTATGACGATGAGCGGCATGTGACCGGGCTGACCCACGGCTGAGAACGGGGAACGGGGAACGGGGAACAGGGAACAGGGAACAGGGAACAGGGAACAAATTCAAGAGCGGCGCTGCAATGCTTTATCCGTTCCCCGTTCCCCGTTCCCCGTTCCCCGTTCCCGCCGAAACCTCACTCCACCACGAAGTTGACCTTCATGTTGACCCGCCACTCGGTGACGCTGCCGTCGTCGGCGGTGACCACCTTGATCTCGTTGACCCAGGCACCCTTGATCTTCTTCACCGACTCCGCGGCCTTGCGCAGGCCGTGCTGCACGGCGTCCTCGATGCCTTTCTTCGACGACGCATTGATTTCGATGACTTTGGCTACCGACATGGCGTGAACCTCCGGTCCTTGGCGTGCAAGCGGCACGCGACGCTCCCTGTTCCGACGCCGAGTCTGCCCCGCGCCCGCGCCACGGGACAAGCCGCACTGCGTCATCCGCTCAGGCGGGCTGCACCTGCACCGCGGTGCCGTAGGCCAGCACCTCGGTGACGCCCTGCGCCACTTCGTTGGCGTCGTAGCGCATCGCCACCACGCCATTGGCGCCCATCGCGGCGGCGTGCTGCAGCATCAGTTCGCAGGCTTCCTCGCGGGCTTTTTCGCACAATTCGGTGTAGATCGAGATGTTGCCGCCGACGATGGTCTGCAGCGCCGCGCCGAGGTTGCCGACCACGCTGCGCGAGCGCACCGTGATGCCGCGCACGATGCCGAACGAACGCACGATGCGGCAACCGGGGATCTCGTTGCCGGTGCTGACCTGGTGGTGTGGAATCTGCGTAGCCATGGGGTTCTCCTTCGGTGATGGATCTGGCGATCCTGCGGATCAGATGCGTGTCAGCGCGGCATAGCCGTCACGCGCGTCCGGCCAGCGCGGCACGAAACCACTGGCCAGCAGCCGCGCATTGCTGAGCCGCTTGCTGCCGATGCCGGCCGGCGGCGGACCCTCGCGCGGTGGCGGCGCGTCGATCAGCCGGGCGAGCTCGTCGTACAGCACATGCAGCGGCAATGGCGCGCTGTCCACGCCGAGATAGCACGCCTGCGGATCGGCCAGCTGCAGCAGGTGCGCGATCGCCGCGGCGGCGTCGTCGACGTGGATGCGGTTGGCCCAGTGCGGTGCGGCGCGCGGCGCCTGCGCGGAGCCGGCACGCAGGCGATCGAGCAACTGCAGCCGACCGGGCCCGTACAAACCGGCCAGCCGCAACACGATGGCACGCGTCGGCCACTCTGCCAGGCGTTGCTCGGCCTCCAGCAAGACCGTTCCATTGAATCCCGCGGGTGCGGCGGGCGTGGCCTCGTCGACCCAGTCGCCGTGATGTTCGCCGTAGACCGCACTGGAAGAGACGAACAGCACGCGGCGCAATGTCGCCTGCCCCACCAGCGCATCGAGCAGGCAGCGCAAGCCATCCACGAAGATGGCGCGATACGCCGTCGGGTCGCGCCGATCCGGCGCCGGCAGATAGACCAGTTGCGTGATGCCGGTCGGCAGCCCGCGCAGCGATTCGGGCCGGGTCAGGTCCGCGCGCAGCCACGCGATATCGTGATCACCGGACGCCGGCGGATTCCGGCGCAATGCGTACACCGTATCGCCACGCTGGCGCAGCCGTCGTGCCACGCGCAGGCCCAGGTCACCGCAACCGGCCAGCAACACCTGTTCGCTCACCGCGGCCTGCCCTCCGTGCCTGCTAGCATTTGCCCATGAATCCGTCGTGCAACCTGTTCATCGTCGGCCCGACCGGCGCCGGCAAGACCTCGATCGGGCGGCGACTCGCCGGTCATTATGGACTGTCGTTCGTCGATCTGGACCAGGAGGTCGAGCAGCATTGCGGGGTGGATGTGAACACGGTGTTCGAGATCGAGGGCGAGGCCGGTTTTCGCCTGCGCGAAAGCGCGCTGCTGGATGCACTGAGCCGGCACGCCGGCGTGCTGCTGGCCACCGGCGCCGGCGCCGTGCTCGCCGCCGCCAACCGGCAGTGGCTGGCCGAGCGCGGCTTCGTGGTGTGGCTGCAGGCCAGCATCGAGCAGCAGCTCGAACGGCTCACGCGACCAGCGCCGTCCGCTGCTGGCCGTGCCCGATCGCCATGCGCGGCTGGCGGCGATGGCCGTCGTGCGCGAGCCGATCTACCGCGAGCTTGCCGACCTCGCCGTACCCGGCCAACATGGCGGCGTCAGCGCCGCCAGCGAACGTTGCATCGCCCTGGTCGACCGGCACTGGCAACGTGTCGCCACTCCTTCGCCCTTTCATCAGCCATGAGCAAACCCGCCTTGCACAGCATCCATGTCGCGCTCGGCCTGCGCAGCTATCCGGTTTGGATCGGCGCCGGCCTGCTCGCCGATCGCACGCGCTGGCGTCCGTTGTTGCGCGGCAGGCATGCGCTGGTGATCAGCAATACCACGGTGGCGCCGTTGTACCTGCCGCGGATCGAGGCGGGGCTGGAAGGCCTGCACTGGTCGTCGTTCCTGCTCGACGACGGCGAGGCGCACAAGAGTTTCGCCAACGTCGGCCGCGCGCTGGACGCACTGGGCCAGCTCGGCGCCACCCGCGATGCCTGCGTGATCGCGCTCGGCGGCGGCGTGGTCGGCGACCTCGCCGGGTTCAGCGCGGCGTGCTGGATGCGCGGCATCGATTTCATCCAGATGCCGACCACCCTGCTGGCGATGGTGGATTCCTCGGTCGGCGGCAAGACCGGCGTCAACCTGCCGGTGGGCAAGAACCTCGCCGGCGCATTCCACCAGCCGCGCGCGGTGATCGCCGACCTCGACACCCTGGCCACGCTGCCCGCGCGCGAATACCGCGCGGGACTCGCCGAAGTGGTCAAGGGCGCGGCGATCGGCGACGAGGCGTTCTTCGCGTGGCTGGAGCAGCACGCCGATGCGCTGGCCGCGCGCGATGTCGATGCCGTGCTGGAGGCGATCGCGCGCAAGGTACTGTACAAGGCCGGCGTGGTCGCCCGCGACGAAACCGAACAGGGCGAGCGCGCCCTGCTCAATTTCGGGCACACGTTCGGCCATGCGCTGGAAACCGCCGGTCACTACACCACCCTGCTGCACGGGGAAGGCGTCGCGATCGGCATGCTGCTGGCCGCGCAACTGTCCGAGCGTCTCGGCATGAGCGAGCCTTCGGATACCGCGCGACTGCAGCGGCTGCTGCAGCGGCTGGGCCTGCCGGTGGCGATCCCGCCCGGCATGGATGCGCGGCAACTGCTGGAGCTGATGCGGCTGGACAAGAAGAACAGCGCCGGCCAGCTGCGCCTGATCCTGTGGCGCGGCATCAGCCGCGCCGAGATCGTGGGTGGGGTGGCCGAGGTGCAGGTGCTGGCCACGCTTGACGCCGCCATCGCCGACGCCAGGCCCGTCGATTAGCCCATCAGTCATGCCGACAATCCCGGGTCGGTGGATTATGGTGGAAGTTACCTCTTGCCCCGGGCATCCCCATGCATCGCATTCGCTGGATCCTCGCCGCCGCCGTCCTGTGCGGTTCGAGCGGCCTCGCCGCCGCCCCTGCCACGCCCGCCATCGGCATCGATCTCAAGGGCATCGACCATGGCGTCCAGCCGGGCGACAACTTCTTCGACTACGCCAACGGCGCCTGGCTGAAGACCGCCACGATTCCCGCCGACCGCTCCAGCATCGGCAGCTTCCTCACCGTCTTCGAGAAGGCGGAGAAGGAAACCGCCGAGCTGATCCGCGATGCCGGCGCCAGCCACCCCGCCAGCGGCAGCGATGCGCGCAAGATCGCCGACTACTACGCCGCCTGGATGGACACCGCCGCGATCGAGCAGCATGGCCTGGCGCCGCTCAAGCCGGAGCTGGCGCAGATCGACGCGATCGCCACCCGCGGGGATCTGGCCCGCGTGCTGGGCAGCCGCCTGCGCGCGGATGTCGATCCGATCAATGCGACCAACTTCCACACCGAGAACCTGTTCGGCCTGTTCGTGACCCAGGGCCTGGAAGATCCTTCGCGGCACGTCGCCTACCTGCTGCAGGGCGGCCTCGCGATGCCCAGTCGCGACTACTACCTGTCCAGCGACCCGCACATGGCGGCATTCCGCGCCAGCTATCTGGACTATGTCGCCGCGCTGCTGAAACAGGCCGGCATCGCCGACAGCGACGCCAGGGCGAAGACCATCGTGGCGCTGGAAACGAAGATCGCCAAGGCGCAGGAAAGCCTGCTCGACAGCCAGGACGTGCACAAGGCCAACAACCTGTGGCGCACGGACGACTTCGCGACGAAGGCACCGGGACTGGACTGGGCCGCGTACTTCAAGGCCGCCGGCCTGGACGGCCAGCAGCAGATCGACGTGTGGCAACCGGCAGCCATCACCGGCCTGTCCGCACTGGTCGCCAGCGAACCGTTGCAGGCGTGGAAGGACCTGCTGCAGTTCCACAGCATCGACCATGGCGCCGCGTTGTTGCCGAAAGCCTTCGCCGACCTGTACTTCGATTTCTACAGCCGCACCCTGCAAGGCACGCCCGAACAGCAGCCGCGCTGGAAGCGTGCGGTGGCCGCCACCAGCAGCGACCTCGGCGACGCCGTGGGGCAGATCTACGTCCGGAAATATTTCCCCGCTTCATCCAGGGCCGCCATCGAACAACTGGTGCAGAACCTGATCGCCGCGTTCGGCCAGCGCATCGACGATCTCGCCTGGATGACGCCCGCCACCCGCGCGAAGGCCAAGGCCAAGCTCACCACGCTGAAGGTCGGCGTGGGCTACCCCGACCACTGGCGCGACTATGCGACGCTGTCGATCAACCCCGACGACGCCCTGGGCAATCATCTGCGCGCCGAGGCGTTCGAGTACCGGCACCAGCGCGCCAAGCTCGGCCAGCCGGTCGACAAGGGTGAATGGTGGATGACGCCGCAGACCGTCAACGCGGTCAACCTGCCGCTGCAGAATGCGCTGAACTTCCCCGCGGCCATCCTGCAGGCGCCGTTCTTCGATGCCAAGGCCGATCCGGCCGCCAACTACGGCGCGATCGGTGCCATCATCGGCCATGAAATCAGCCACAGCTTCGACAACCTGGGCGCCGAGTTCGATGCCCAGGGCAAGCTTGAGAACTGGTGGACGCCGGCGGACCTGGCCCACTTCCAGGCCGCGACCGCGCAGCTGGCCAGGCAGTTCGACCAGTACGAGGCGCTGCCCGGCCTGCACGTCAGCGGGGAACAGACGCTGGGCGAAGACATCGCCGACGTCTCCGGCCTCACCATCGCGTATCTCGCCTACCACAAGTCGCTCGACGGCAAGCCTGCGCCGGTGATCGACGGCCTCAGCGGCGACCAGCGCTTCTTCCTCGCCTTCGGCCAGGCCTGGCGTTCGAAGATGCGCGACGCGGCCCTGCGCCAGCGCCTTGCCACCGACGTGCACGCACCGCCGCAGTTCCGCGCCGAAACCGTGCGCAACCTCGACCCGTGGTATCCCGCGTTCAAGGTGAAGCCGGGCGACAAGCTGTACCTGGCGCCGGCGGATCGGGTGAAGATCTGGTAGCGCAAAGCCTGCGGACAAACGGGCCATGGCGGACAAGCCACGGCCCGTTGTTCTTCACCGCTCCGACCAGACCAGCCGGATCGGCACGATGGAATGTTCGGAGCGGGTTTTGCATGCCAGCGAGACTTTCCAGACTTCGCGCAAGCATCGAACTGCGCAGTCGCCGGACATGAAAAACCCCTGGCGGAATCATCCGCCAGGGGTTCGCCTTTACCTCGATGAATCGAAGCCGGTTACGGCGCAGGAGCTGCTGGCGCGTTGACGAAGGCTCGCCACGCAATCAGCAGATTCTTCGCGTCCACCGAACCCAGACCCGCGGCAAAGCTCCAGCCAGGCTGCGTACCATAGGCCTTGGTCTGCGGGTTGTATACCGTCGAACTCAGCGAGGTCACGCCGACGTCATAGACATCCGTACCAGAGGTAAACGAGCCGTAGTAATAGCAGTTCGGCGTCGTGAACACGTTTTCGATCTGGAGGCAGTTGCTGGAAATCGTGCCACGCGTGATGTTGTGGAACACGCAGTTTGCCGTGCCATTCGTGCCATTGTCCGAATTGCACTGCGCCAGGCTGGCCGGAGCCGCGCCGTTGCCGGTGCCGTATTCCTGCCCTGCCAAAGCGTACAGCGTGGGTGCCGCATTACCCTGATCGGCCGGCAGGCCACGTGCGGCGATACCCTGGTCCATCAGCGCCTGGATGCCTGCCATCAATGGCGAGGCCAGCGAGGTACCACCCTCCAGAAACACGCCACTCGTGAAACCCGGCGTGCAGGCATACCCGTTGGTGCAAAGAATGGCGTAGCTGCCGTCAAATGCGCCCGCCGCATTGGCCTTGCCGCCGTATGGACCGGCGAACAGCGCCACGTCGGGAAGATCGCGCGACTGATCCTGCGCCGCGCCCGTCACCTGACGCTGCCAGGCCGGCTTGCGATCGTACGAGGACGGGCCACCGCTGCCTGCCTCGGAGGAGAGGATCAAGCCACCGTTCGGGAAAAAGGCAGTCGGGTTGGCCGCCAGTTGCGCCTGGCAGAAGGCTTCAATGCTGGACCAGCCGCGCGCTTTCGCGACCACGCCGTTGCCGCAGCTCTGGTTCCACGGAATCTCCGGCACGTAACCCAGCGCCGTGCCGTACGCCACGTTCGGCGTGCTGCCAAAGTACTGGCTGGTGGTACCGTCGATGATGTCGGCCGTATCGGTACCACCCACCGCCGTCACGTTCGGCGAAGTGGCAAACGAATTGGCGTCCACGCCCACCTGATTGATGAGGTTGCCGTTGAAGCTCGGGTTGGAGCCGGAGTCGCCGCTGGAAACGAACACCGAGATACCCTCGGCGTCGGCCTGGGCCCACATCAGATCGATGGCTACCTTGCTCGCAGGGTCCGTGAACCCTTCGCCATATCCGTAACTGGCACTGATCACGTTCGGACGCGAGTCGGGCGAATTGATGAGGTTGGTCGCCGCGATGAATACGCCGCCAAAGAAGTTGTCCGTGACGTAGTAGCCGTTGCTGTCGTAATCGGCGCAGCTTGCCACCACGACATTCGCGCCGGGCGCCATGCCCGTGACATATTCCGCATCCATCACGGTTTCGATGCCGTCCCGCCCCGGTCCATAGATGACGTTCGGATCGTAGCAATTGGTCACCGCGCCGACATTGGGCTGGACCTGGCTGAACGTGCCGCCGTAGCTGCCCAGGTTGAACTGGCTGACGAAATTGTCCCAGTCAGCCGGTACCATGGAATCATCTTCGACCACCGCCACGGTGATGCCCGTGCCGGTCACGCCATTGCGGCGCAGCGGCATGACGCCGTACATGTTCGCGAAATCGTTCGGAGCCAGGCCGCGGTAGGTATTGCCATCGCCACCCTGGAACGGCAGGGCGAGCGAATGCCCCTGCTTTGGCGCGACCTGCGCGAACTTGTGCGTGACCGGATCCATCTTGGCGAGCGTGGGTTTCACATGCTGCGCCTGTGGCCGCATGTTGTTCAGGCCCAGCACACCGGAAATCACCGGCTGCAACGCCTTCGGCACACTGATGTCGCCGGCATTGGCAATGTGCTTCTCGCCATTGATCGTGTAGTGCTGTTCCTGGACATGGAACGCCTGGCGCACCTGGGCGGCGGTGCCGCTGAAATCGATCTGGGTCTTGTTCGGATAGACCCCGTTGACCTTGAAGCCCTGCGAAACAAGCCAGTCCTTCACGGCGGCGATATCGCTGTCGGTCACACCAAACGCCTGGCCGAACTGTTCCGGGGTCAGCCACTGGTGGAAGCGCGACGAATGCGGATTGTGCTGCTCGGCCAGCAGCGACTGCATGGCCGCGGCGCGCTGGGCGCTCGGGCGAAGAACCAGCTGCATGTGGTTCATCTGCATCATGTCGGATACCGGCTTGACCGGCGCCAGCCTGGACACGAATGCCAGATGCGTGCCCTCAATCGTGGCGGTGGCGTTGCTGTTCACCACCTGGGTGACGCGTGCAGCCTCGGCCGTATTGATGCCGGCGAGCGCACTGCTGCCTGATGCGGTGGCCGAACCGGCAAGAGCCCACGCGGGCGCCGCCGCAAGAGCCGCTGCAATCGAGGCACGCAGTATGAATTGACCGTTTTTCATTGATACTCCCCATAGCAATTTGAACTTCCGTAAAGGCAGGAGTTCCCTGCCCATTGTCTTGCCGCTCTTTGGTCATCCCAAAATCGACACCTTTCCCGAAGCAGTCCGGCCCAGGTCGATCTCGCCCTGGACATGCCGGTATTGCAAACCGGAACCTCACGAAAAGCAGACGAAGCCTTTCGCCGGACGCCATGCGCGCACGAACAATCGACGCCGACGAAGCTCGCCACGTCTGCCTGTGCTCACGTACGACTGATCCCAAGACCCACGACTGCCTCTGCCCCTGTTCATTGCTCCGGGCGCGATGCGCTTCCGGACAACGAACCCTGATAGTCCATATCCCGAGGTCAAGACTAATGCATCTCGTGTCGCCAAAAAGGATTTTAATTGCACTTCAAGCGACATTCGCAAAATAATGCGCGAACGCAAATAAATGCGATTATGCGACTGGCGTCACCCGGAGATTTTCGACCGCCGCCCTCGCAATAAATCAGCGGATGCTTGGTCCATCGATGCAAGTAATCGCGGTCGTCTCGAAACCTGCCAGTTCCGCAAAGCGCCGACCACGCTCGGCGTAGTCCTTGAACTGGTCGAAGCTGGGCGCGCCGGGCGAAAGCACGATCACGCCCGCGGCGGGCGTGATAGATTTCGCCGCGGCGATGCCGGCGGCGAGATTGTCGACCCGCACCAGCGGGCAGCAAACGCTGGCGCCCTTTAGTGCGTCCGCTATGCGGCCTCCGTTGCTGCCCATGCAGACGATCGCATGTGGCGGTGTCGCGCGCATCACCTCGACAAACGGCGTCCAGTCCAGTCCGCGGTCGTGGCCACCGACCAGCACGGTCACCAAGCGACCGTGCAGACTTTCCAGCGCCGCCAGCGTGGCCAGCGGCGTGGTACTGATCGAGTCGTTGACCCAGTGCCAGCCGTCGCGCTCGCCCAGCGGCTGCAGGCGATGCGGCAGCGGGCGGAAGCTGGCCAGCGCGGGCGCAGCGGCCGGCGCCTCCATGCCGAGGGCTTCCAGCGCAGCAAGTGCAGCGCAGGCGTTGAGCGCGTTGTGTAGGCCCGGCGCGGTGAGTCGATCGATCGGGAAAATCTCCTGTGTGCCGCGGCGGATGAAGCCGTCGGCGACGTGCCAACCGTCGGGCTGGCCGAACAGCAGGCGTTGCGGGTGCTGTTGCGTGCGCTCCAGCAACACGGGTTGCAACGCGTTGACCAGCAGGCGGCGTGAGACGTCGGCCAGCTTCAGCTTGTCGGCGACGTAGCGTTCGCGCGAGCCGTGCCAGTCCAGATGTTCCTCGTACAGGCTGGTGATCACGCCAAGTTCCAGGGGGCCAGCCTCACCGGTCTGGAAGCTGGACAGTTCGATCACCCACAGGTCGGCGTGCTGGCCGAGCAGTTCCAGCAGCGGTAGCCCGATATTGCCGGCCAGCGCGGTGCGCACGCCCAGGTTACGCGCCAGATGCGCGACGAGCGCACTGGTGGTGCTCTTGCCCTTGGTGCCGGTGACCGCGATCACGCGCGCGTCGGGATTCTCGCCGAACCACAGCGCAGTGCCGGAGGTGAATTGCGTGCCCTGCGCCTGCGCCGCCAGCAACGCCGGCTTGTACGCGGAGATGCCGGGCGATTTCACCACCACGTCGAAGCGGCCCAGCGTGGCGGCGTCCGGTTCGCCGGCGACGATTTCCAGCGCGGCATCGAATGCGCGTGCCGCGTCGACTTCGGCCGCGCTGCAGAACAAGGTGAGCGGCTGCTCGCTGCAGCGCAGGCGTAACGCGCGAATGGCGGCCCGTCCCTCGCGACCGAAACCCCAGACCGCGACGCGACGACCAGCCAGATCAGCGATGCGCATAAGCAACCACGCGATCCTGCAGGAGCCCGCCTGCGGGCGATGCCTTTTCGGACCAGATCAAGAGCATCGCCCGCAAGCAGGCTCCTGCAAGGGAGATGAAATTCTTCATCCGCCGATCGCCGCCAATGCGCCCTGCAATCGGGCCGGCACGCGATGTCCAGCGGACGGCTCAAGCCACGGCTCCAGCGCCAGTTGCGAGGCATCGAGCTGCGGCAGGATCTCGCTGCGGAAGCGTTCGACCAGCGCATCCTCCTGCCATTCCGGCCGCTGGCTCAATGCGTACATCGCGGCGCGCGCCTCGGCGCCCTCGCCCACGCATTCGAACGGCTTGTGGTCCTGGTATTCCAGCAGCGCGTCGAAGCCGGCGGCCTGTGTCTCGTCGTCCAGCAGGTTGCGGCCGAAGATCGCCAGCAGCCGCGGCTTGGGCAGGAACGGCGCCAGCGCCAGGAACACGAAGTGGCATTTCGGGCACTGCCCGCACCAGCGGTCGACCGGCTTCGGACCGAGCAGCTTGAAGTTGCGGTTGCAGCTGGAGAACACGTCGAAGTACGGCGTCAGTTTCGCGAACGCGCGGGTGATCGCCAGCTCCGAGTACGGCCGCAGCAGCGAGCAGTAGTCGAGGTCGGCGGCCACGTGGGTATGCAACCAGTCACCCAGCAGCGTC
>Ga0157370_10005517_pt1 | contig 14179 bp, 15 predicted proteins | sample C35metaG_FD_113463 | JGI IMG/M metagenome (GOLD analysis project Ga0157370, IMG submission 113463) | Corn rhizosphere microbial communities from Kellogg Biological Station, Michigan, USA - C3-5 metaG | ecosystem: Host-associated > Plants > Roots > Rhizosphere > Soil | place: USA: Michigan...
AGCAGGTGGGCGATCTGCGCGCTTACCTTGCCGCGCTCGCCAACCCGCTCGACGAGCTGGCGCTCTACTCGCTGCTGGCCTCGCCGCTCGTCGGAGCCTCGCTCGACGCCCTCGGCCTGATCGGGCTGCGCGCGCGCGAGCTCGGGCGCGATGTGTGGCGGACGCTGAACGACGGCTTCGACGCGAACGAGCTGGCGCCCGAGGACGCGAGGAGGGTGAGCGAGTTCGTACGGCGCTTCGCCGCCGAGCGCGGGGACGCGCCGCGGCTCTCGCTCGAGACGCTGATCGACCGCGCGGTCACGGGCTCGGGCTACGACCGCGTGGTCCTGCGCATGCCCGACGGCGAGCGCCGGATGGCCAACGTCCGCAAGCTCATGCGACTGGCACGCGAGTACGAGGCGGAAGAGGGGCGCGACCTGCGCGGGTTCATCGACTACGTGGCCGAGCAGGACATGCTGCGGGCGCGCGAGGGCGAGGCGCCGCTCGAGACCGAGGGCATCAACGCCGTGCGCCTGATGACGATCCACGCCGCCAAGGGCCTCGAGTTCCCGGTCGTGTGCGTGGCGGACACGGGCCGCGTGGCGTTCAAGGACGACGACGCCCTGCGCGTGACCGACGACGGCCGCGTGGGCCTCAGCGTGGCGTCGATGGCGGGCGGCTCCACGAAGGGCATGGCGCTCGAGGAGATCGAGGAGGAGCAGAAGGCGCGCGCGGACCAGGAGGAGCGGCGCGTCTTCTACGTGGCGATGACCCGCGCGCGGGAGCACCTCATCGTGAGCGGCGCGACCGACCTCGAGAAGTGGCCGGAGCCGAAGCAGCTGGGCGCGCCGATGGACTGGATCTGGCGGGGGCTGGCGCCGGACCTGCCGACGCTCGGCGCAGAAGGCGCGTCCGTCCGCGAGACGCCCGACGGGCGCGAGGTGCGCGTGCGCTGCGTCGTCTGCTCACCTGCGGAGGTGGAGCTGCTGCTGCCGCGCTCGTCCTGGGCGCCGGTGGTCGAGCTCGGCTCGAACGGCAACGGCGGCGCCGGCGTACAGCCGCCACTGCTCGCCGCGGTGGAGGCGGCGGGGGCGCCTCCGCTCGGGCGGCTCTCCTACTCGAGCCTCGAGAGCTACCGGCGCTGCGGATACCGCTTCTACCTCGAGCGCGTGGCGCGGCTCGGCCTCAAGCGGGCGGAGCTGGCGGACGCCGCGGGCGAGCCGGTGCCGGAGGGTCTCGACAAGCTGCTGCGCGGCACGGTGGTGCACCAGCTGATGGAGCACTTCGACTTCAAGCGCCCGCGCCCGCCGGAGGCGTCGGACGTGGAGGAGCTGCTGCAGATGCACGCAGCGTCGTTCGAGCCCGCGGACGTGGAGGACATCCGGCGCCTGATCGGCAACTTCGCGCGCTCGCCGCTGTGCGCGCGCCTGGCCGCGGCGCCGCGCGTGCGGCGCGAGCTCACCTTTGCCTTCACGCTGCGCCCGCACGGCGCGTCGGGGGCGAGCCTGCTCGTCAACGGCGTGGTGGACGCCTATGCGGTGGAGAGGGGGGCGAATTCCGCCCTCGTGGCGGATTACAAGAGCGATCCCGTGGACGGGGTCGACCTGGAAGCGGCATGCGACGAGAAATACGGCACCCAACGGCTGATCTACGCGCTTGCGGCGCTGCGCTCGGGCGCGGAGTCCGTGGAGGTCGTGCATTGCTTCTTCGAGCGCGCGGACGAGCCCGTGAGCGTCAGCTTCCAGGCCGCGGACCTGCCGCGGCTCGAGGCGGAGCTGCTGGCGCTGGCGGGCGGCGTGATCGCCGGCAGCTTCGAGCCCACCGACAAGCCGCATCGCGAGCTGTGCGCCACGTGCCCGGGCCTCGAGGCGCTCTGCTCCTGGCCCAAGGAGCGCACGCTCGCTCCGCTGGATCCGCCGGTCTGACGCCTACCCTCGACCGTCCATGACTTCCGATCCGCTCACCACGGGCGCGGATGCCCGACCCGCCGGGATCGATGGCTACCCGGGCCCGTTCCCGGTCGGCCGCTACGCGGCGGGCCTCCGCGAGCGCCTGCGCGAGTTCGCTCATGTGTGCGTGCTGGGAGAGGCCAGCGGCGTGCGCTTCGGGCGCGGGCCCAACGTGTACTTCGAGCTGCGCGACGGCGACGGCGGGATTCCGTGCGCCATGTGGCGAGACGATTTCGACCGCTCCGGCCTGACCGAGCAGGACTTCCGCGACGGTGTGGAGGTGGTGGCGGCCGGCGGCTGCGACTACTACCCCGGAGGCGCCACGGCGTCGCCGCGCTTCAGCTTCCGGGTCAAGCAGCTCAAGCTGGCGGGCGAGGGCGATCTGCTCGTCCAGCTCGAGCAGCTGCGGCGGCGGCTCGCGGAAGAGGGTCTCTTCGAGCGCCAGAAGCTACTTGCGCGCCCTGCGCTGCCCAAGCGCATCGGCGTGGTCACGGCCGAGACGGGCGCCGCACGGCGCGACTTCCTGGCCGGGCTCGAGCGCCGCGGCTGGCACGGCACGATTGTCTGGGGCTACGCGCCCGTGCAGGACCGCCGTGCGGCCGGGGCCATCGCCAGGGCTATCCAGGACCTCGCGGTGGTGGGCGAGGTGGAGACGATCGTGGTCACCCGCGGCGGCGGCAGCATCGCCGACCTGTGGGCGTTCTGCGACGAGACGCTGTGCCGCACCGTCGCGCTGCTGCCGGTCCCGGTGATCAGCGCGGTCGGCCACCACGTGGACCGCACGCTGATCGACGACGTCGCCGCGGTCTGCTGCTCCACGCCCACTCACGCCGCCGAGGCGGCGGTGGCGGTGGACTGCACCGCGGCGCGAGGGCTGCTGCTCGACCACGCCCGGCGAGTGGACAAGCGGGGTCGCGCGGCCGTGCTGGACCGCGCAAGGGCTCTCGCGGCTCTCTCGCGCGCTCCCCGGGACCGCGTGGCGGCGCATCGCACCCACCTGCACCAGAAGGCGCGCGAGATGCGCGCCGCATCGCGCCGCTGGCTCGCTCTGCGCCGCGACAACCAGCGCCGGATGGCGGCACAGGACATCGACCGCAAGCGCGAGGCGGCCGCCGCGACCGTGGTCACCGGGCGTGCGAGGTTGAATGCCCGGGCGGCGGCGCTCACTCGGGCCGCCGACGCTCTCGAGGCACGCCGGCGCGAGGCGCTTCGCTCGCACGGGGCGGCCATCCGCGGGCACGACCCGGAGCGTGCCCTCGAGCGCGGCTACGCAATCGCGCTCGGCCCCGACGGCACGCCGCTCGGCAGCGCCGCGGCCGTGAGGGAGGCAAGAGATTTCGAGTTACGCATGGCGGACGGCCTTGTGCCCGCCCGCGTGCGCGAGGAGGAAGGCGAATGACGACGCAACCAGTCAGCTACGAGTCCGCTGTCGAGCGGCTCGAGGAGATCATCAAGCGGCTCGACACCGGGGAGGCCGGCCTGCGGGAGACGCTCGACCTGTGCCGCGAGGGACGCGAACTGATCGAGTACTCCGCCGGCGAGCTCGATGCGGTGGGCAAGGGCCTCGAGGAGCTGAAACTCGACGAGCTGATCGAGCGCCTCGAGGGCGCGGCTCAGTAAGAGCCAAATAGCTTCGGATAGGCCGCAAAAGACTGTGGTAGGTACCCCGGTGCGCTGAGCGCCCGTTGGCCGCAGGATCGACTGTGCAATCGATCCTGGAGGTGCAAAGTGGCTACATCTGAGATGGCCGTACCGGTGGGAGCGCAGAGTCGCGCCGCGTCCCGCGGCGGCACGTCGCTCGCCGCGTGGCTCGGAATCGGGTTCCCGGTCCTGTTGGTGGCGGCGTGGTTCCTCGACAACACGCCGGACGGCGATGCCTCGAATGCCAAGTGGCTTCGCTGGTACGCCGACGGCGGGCACCGGACCGACATGATCGTCTCGGCGTTCCTGTTCGTGGTCGCCGGGCTCTGCCTGCTGGCGTTCCTCAATCTCGTCTGGTCCCGGGCCGGCGAGGGCGACCGGCTCCCGCTCGGGGCTGCCACGTTCGGAGCGGCGGCGATCGGGATCGGCGGTGTGTGCAACGCCGTCGTGCCCGGCGCGATGGCGTTCGGCAATGCCCCCGAGCCAAGTCCCGACGTGCTCCGCTTCGCGGACAACGTCGGCTACCCGATCACCACGGTCGCCGGAATGATCGCCGTCGCGTTCGCCGTGGCGCTGATCAGCCTTCAGGCCCGCCGCAGCGGACTGTTCGGGCAAAGGCTCACGGTGTTCAGCATCGTCATGGCTGTGATCACGCTTGCCTCTTTCCTGTGGTTCCCGCAGGCCGCGCTTCTGATCTGGTGCATCGTGGTCGGCATCGTGCTCGCCCGCCGGGGCGGCGCCGCCCCCGCCTAGTGCCTGAGAGGCCGCCGGCTCCGGCCTCCTGCGTGGAGCCGGCGGCCTCGGCATCCACTTTTCCGTCCGGTAGCGGCATTTAGCTTCATGTCGTACTGCAGCGCGATCAAAGGGAGACCGGACCCGGATGCCTCTGTGCTTCATAGAGCCTCAAGAAGCCATCCGCGTGGTGGCGGAGTCGGTTGGCCGTGAGGCCCGCCGTCAGCTGCTTGGTGAAGTCGTGCGCGCGTGGGTCGACGAGATTCCGGACGACGAGCTCGAGGTCCACTACGTCAAAGCGGTCAACGACCTCGACGACGACGATCTCTCGATGCTCGCCGCCTGGCACGCCTCGCTCGACGTCGGCCAGCCAGTGGCGAACAAGGAGTTCCTCGTGGGGGCCTTCAGGGGCCTCGGCGAGCACCGCCGCGAGGCGCTGCGCATAGCCGCCGGTTTCCGAGGCGACGAGGCCTTCGAGGCAGGCGCCAGCGAGGAGCACGCGCTCGAGACCGTGCTGCCCTGGCTGTCAGAGGACCGGGCGATGGAGCTGGCCGCAGAAGCCCTCGAGCTCTACTGCTGGGACCGCTTAGGTTCCGACAACTAGGCGGCTGCAAACCTTCGCCCTGCGGCGTCATCGGCGTCGCCGTGTGCAAAGCACTACGGCGCCACCTCTTCCTTGCAGAACTCGGTTTTCGCTCGCCTAGTTGCCGGAGCCGCTAGGTCCGCGATCGACCCAGCCGGCGTCGCTCCGGCTGTAGGTGCGATAGCGCCTGGTCGACGGACTCGTCGACCGGGAAGAGCAGCGTGTGGCCCACCAGCTCGAACAGCTGGTGCATGCGCGGGTCGGGGCAGACGACCGCTATCCCGCCACGGCGGCGTCGCAGCTTCTTGGCCGTGTGGAGCAGGACACCGAGCGCGGTCGAGTCGAGGAAGCTCACGTCGGTCAGGTCGATCAGCAGACGCGTCTGGCCATCGTGGATCAGGTCGTCCAGCGATTGGCGCAGCACCACCGCAACGCCGAGATCGATCTCGCCGCTGAGACAGACGTGCGTCACACCTCTGTCCAAACGTCGTGTGGTGAAGAGAGAGTCCGACATAGCCGTTCGTTGAAGCAACCTCCCCGAGGTTCGATACCCAAGGACGCAGCGGCTTAGTCGCGGAGCGCCGCGTTATCCTCGCGCCGCATGACGAGTTCGCTTCCCCAGGAAATCCAGGCAGTTTTCGATCGCTTCATCACCACCGAGTACACGACGGTGGATGCCGGCGGCCAGCCGATCACCTGGCCGCTCACGCCGTACTACCGCCCGGGCGATCCATGCATCGACGTGACCACCGGGCTCGGCTATCCGAAGAAGGCCGACGACTCCAGCGCGAACCCGAAGGTGGCGATGCTGTTCTCCGACCCGACGGGCAGCGGACTCGACGACCCGCCGATGGTGCTCGTGCAGGGCACGGCGGAGGTCGACGACCGCGACCTCGACGCCAACCGCAGGCGGTACGAGCGCGAGGCGCTCGAGAAGATCCCGGCGGCGAAGGAGATGAGTCCGCCGGACTTCATGAAGCGCTTCTTCACCTGGTACTACACGCGCATCTACATGCACGTCCGGCCCGAGCGGATCTACTCCTGGCCGGGCTGCGACGTGACCCGCGAGCCCCGGCTCTGGGACGCGCACATGGAGGAGGTGCGCTCCGGGCGCGACGAGGAGCAGGAGTCGGAGCAGCGGCGGCCCGCGGGCGGCGCCGCCCGCTGGGACGAGCGAATCGAGGAGCTCGGCCGCCTGCACAAGACCGCGGCGCTGTCGTTCGTCGCGCCGGACGGCTTCCCGTTCTCGGTGCGCGTGCCGCTGAGCGTCGACACGAGTGCCCGCGTGATCCGCCTCGACACCCAGCCGGTGGGCGTCCCGCTGGCCCCCGGCCTCGCATGTATCGCCGCCCACGACCACGACGAGCGCTTCACCTACCAGCGCAACTTCCAGGTGCGCGGCGACCTCGTAGAGCGCGACGGCGGCTGGGCACTCGAGCCCCACAAGCTCGTCGGCGGCTTCGAGCTGCCCCCCGGCTCGATGCTCGAGCGCATGAAGCTCAACTACGCGAAGACAAAGCGCTTTCGGAAGGTCGCGAAGCAGGAGCTACTGAAGCGCCAGACCGGCCTTCGTTGATCGTTTTCTCGCAGATTGCGGGATCACGTGTGAAAAGGCACTTGACGGTTCCGGAGGGCTCGGGTTAGGGTCTCACCAGAGACGCGGACGAACCGCAAAGAGCGAGGCCACGAGATGGAAGGCCCGCCGCGCAAGCCGCCCGGAGCTTCGGCGAAAGGTGGCGCGCTTCTCAAGCGGACCGACTGCGTCTCTATTTATTTCGAATGGCGTCCGCCGGGAGCCGTCCGCCGGGAGCCGTCCGCCGGTTACGAAGAGACCGCGGCTTCGATCTCGGCGATCGCCTGGGCCGCATCGCGAAAGTGCACAGCGGTCATCCCGAGCTCGGTCGCCATCTCGCAGTTCGCCTCGATGTCGTCCACGAACAGGCAGTCCGCCGCCGCGACACCGTCGCCGAGTCGCTCCACGGTCAGCTCGTAGATGCCGGGCTCCGGCTTGCGCATGCCGACGAACGCCGAGTCAACAATCACCTCGAAGATCTCGTCGATGTCGGGCAGCTTCGCGCGCCACAGGGGCTCCCACTCGCGCACGTTGTTCGTGAGCAGCGCCATCCGCAGCCCGCGCTCGCGCAGGCGCCGCATCTCCCCGATCATCTCCTCGTTGGGATGCAGGTGCTCGAAGTAGCGCTCGCCGAAGCCCTCGAGACTCACGTCGCCCCCGAGCGCGTCCTCGAGCCGCCGCAGGAACTCCGCCTCGCTCAGCTCGCCCTTCTCGAGCGCGAACAGCGGATGCTGCCCATCGGACTCCTCCGCCAGCTTTGCCATCGCGGCGCCGAGCTGCTCGAGGCTCACGCCGGAGTGCTCCTGGAACTTCATGAACGAGCCCACGAGCGGGCTGGTGAGCACCCCGCCGAAGTCGCAGACCACCGCGCGGATCACGCGGCCACCGGCGGCTCGTCCCGGACCGTCAGCTCATAGGCGCCGGCGCCGTCGCGTCCCTCCATTCGCCACGAGAACACCGCGGCGTTCACGCGCAGACCCTCGAGCGACAGCGTTGTGCCGCTGGCCGCTGTGCCCGACGCCCGTCGCGGGAAGTCCTCGCCCGGCAGCCACAGCTCGAGCCCGGCGGTGCGCTGGCGCCCATCGCCGTCATAGACCGTCGAGATGCGGGCGTCCTCCACCCGCCGCGCCTCGCCGCCGGTCACGAGCCAGGCCACCACATCCTCCTGGCCGTGGCCGAGCGCGCCGCGCGGCCGCCGTCCCAGAGCGAGCACGGCGTTCTCCTCGTCGAACAGCGCCGTGACGGCGCGCAGCGCGTCGAGCTGCTCCCATGCGGGCGGCTCGAGGGTCTCGACCGCCGTCCCAAGGCACTCGAGCTCGTTGCCGCGGAGCATGCCCTTCACCCGGCACACACGCGCGCTCGCGCCGCCCATATCGAGCGGCTCGGTCACCGGGTCGAACGACAGCTCGAAGCGGCTGCCCAGCTCCGCCTTCCAGCCCTCGCCGTCGCGCTCCACCACCGGGCCGTCCGCCAGCGCCTCCGGCTTGCCGTGCTCGAACAGCAGCGTCATGGCAGAGCGCGCGCTGCCGTGCAGCCCGTGGTCCGGGTCGAAGAACGAGAGTGCGACCGCGGGCTCGCTCACCGCTCGAGCCGCGGCGTGGGAGCGTCGTACTCCGTGGCCGTGCCCTCGACGACGTCGTCGTCCGGCCGCGCTGACCCATTGCGCGCCGGCCCGCGCTCGGTCATCCGGAACTGGAGCCGCTTGCCCAGCCGCCGGACCAGCAGGCGCCGGAAGACGGCGCGCGTGGGAGGGATCAGCAGCAGCGCGCCGGCGATGTCCGTGAGGAAGCCCGGGGTGATCAGGAAGGCGCCGCCGAAGATCACGAGCACGCCGTCGATCACCTCGCGGTGCGGGACGTCGCCGCGCTGGAGCGTCTCTCGGAAGCGCGTCCACACCCGCCGTCCCTGGGAACGCAGGAGCCACGACCCAATCAGCGAGTCGGCTACCAGGAGCAGAATGGTCCACCACGGACCGATCGCCTCCCCGACCTGGATGATCACGTAGATCTCAGCGATCGGGACCGCGATGAAGATCAGTACGAGGAGCAGGATCAGCACCGGGGGCAGGCTACTAACATGGACCCTATGCCGACCGTCGAAGACGTCGAAGACGCCCTGACCAACGTGATCGACCCGGAGCTCGGCCTCGACTTCGTCGAGCTGGGCCTCGTCTATGGGATCGAGATCGAGGACAAGGACGTGTACATCACGTTCACGCTCACCTCGCCCGGCTGCCCGATCGGGCCGCAGGTCAGCGAGCAGATGAAGGAGTTCGTGAGCGAGCTGCCGGACGTCGAGCGGGTGCTCCCCAAGATGGTCTTCTCCCCACCGTGGACCCCTGACCTCATGAGTGAAGAGGCCAAGTTCGCGCTGGGTTTCTGACAATCCGCTTCAACTAACTGCGCTCCCTGCCGATCCCTCATTGGAGGGAGGCAATGAGGCTGGGTACGCCAGACACGGAAGAGCGCGGGATCGCGCTGAAGCTCGCCGGTGCGCTGTGGCTCACCGGTGCCCTCACGACCTCCACCGGAATGCTGATCCCGGGCGCGCCCACCGCCCACTGGCAGCTCCTGATCGCCCTCGCCGTCGGCCAGGCCGCGTGGGGAATCGGCTGCTTCTTCATTCCCTACAAGACCGCGGGCCCCATCACCTTCCACACACCGGCGGTGATCGCCCTGCCGATGATCGCCGCCATGGTGGCCCTGTCCGGCGGCCCCCGCTCGGTGGCCACCTATGACCTCTTCTTCATCGTCTCCTACACGGCCTACTTCTTCCAGGCGCGTGAGGCGATCGCCTACGCGGCGCTCTGCGGCCTCGTCCACGCCCTGCCGCTCGTGTACGACCCGAACGCGATCAGCGAGGGCATGCTCGTGCAGATCTACATCGCGGTGCCGAGCTATCTCGTGCTGGCCTACGTGATGGGTCGCGCGCGGAGCCGCCTGGTCCACCTCCGCAACGCCGCCAACGAGCTCTCTCGCCTGGACCCGCTCACCGGTCTCCCCAACCGCCGCGCGTTCACCGAGCGCATCGAGGGCCACGTGGGCGGCGAGCGCGCCAGCGACGTGACCGGGCTCATGCTCGTGGACCTCGACAACTTCAAGGACGCGAACACGCGCTGGGGCCTGCCCGGCGGCGACCGGGTGCTGCGCCACACGGCAGAGGCACTGCGCTCGGCCGCACGCGTGGGGGACATGGTTGCGCGCCTCGGCGGGGACGAGTTCGCCATCGTGGCGCACGGCATCGATGAGGAGAGCATGCACACGCTCGCTGCCCGCGCGCTCGACGCGGTGCGCGCCAGCGGGCGCGCGCTCGCCTCGGAGCTGCCCGGACTGCGCGTGACCGCCAGCATCGGCTGGGCGCTCTACCCGCATACTGCGGCCACCGTGGAAGAGCTGATCGCCGCCGCCGACGTGCGCCTGCGCGGCGTCAAAGCAGGCGGCAAGGACAGCGTCCTTTCTGCCTAAGCCATAATCGAAGCATGCGCGCCATTCGGCTCGCGTTGTTCGCAGGCCTCGCCACCCTCGGTCTCGCGCTGAGCGGGCCGGCAGGTCAGGCGACCTCCGCGGCCTCCACTCCGTCCGGACCGTTCGCCTATTCGATCGAGCTGCATGCGGACATCGACCCGGCTACGGAGCGCTGGATCCACAAGGCGCTTGGCGAGGCCAAGGACAAGCACGCCACCGTCGCGATCATCCGGATCGACACTCCCGGCGGCCTCGACGAGTCCATGCGCTCGATCATCAAGGACATCCTCGCCGCGCCCATGCCGGTGATCGCGTACGTGTATCCGAACGGCTCGCGCGCGGCCTCCGCGGGCATGTACATCACCCAGGCCTCGGACGTCGCGGCGATGGCGCCGCAGACCAACATCGGCTCGGCCACCCCGATCGACTCGAGCGGCCAGGACATCAAGGGCCACCTCGGCAAGAAGGTGATCAACGACGCCGTCGCCTACGCGCGCGCCCTGGCCGGCTCACACGGCCGCAATGCGGACGTCGCCGCGCAGATGGTCAAGAACGCCACCAACCTCACCGCCCAGGAGGCACTCACCCAGAACTTCATCGACGTGATCGCGGGCAACGAGCGCCAGCTTCTCGACAAGCTAGACGGCTTCCAGGTGAAGGGGCCGAAAGCACAGACGCTCCACACCAAGGGCATCCCGGTCGTCACGCGCGACATGCCGTTCCAGTACGACCTGCTCGAGCTGCTCGTCAACCCGACGATCGCCTACCTGCTGCTCACCGCGGGCTTCTTCGGGCTCGTGTTCGAGTTCTTCAGCCCGGGCATGGTGGCTCCGGGAGTGCTCGGCGCCATCGCGCTGCTGCTCGGCTTCTACGGGACGGCACAGCTGCCGGTGAATGCGGTGGGCGTGCTGCTCTTCGTGGTCGCCATCGTGCTGTTCATCCTCGAGTTGAAGATCGGAGGCCACGCCGTGTTCGCGGTGGGGGGCATAGCTGCCCTGATCGCGAGCGGGCTGCTGCTCTTCAACACGGGCGATAACGGCGTCTTCTCGATCGACGTGCCGGTGGTGATCGTGGCCGCGGCGCTGATCGGAGGTCTCACGCTGTTCGCCGTATCGAAGGCGGTGGAGGCCCGACACGGTCCGGTGTCCACGGGCTGGGAGGAGATGCTCGGCGCCGAGGGCATCGTGCGAGTGCCGCTCGACCCGGTGGGCCAGGTCTTCGTGAAGGGAGCGCTCTGGCGCGCGAAGCTCGCGGAGCCGGGGGCGGAGGCTCCGTCGGTGGGCGATAGAGTCCGAGTCGACTCCGTCGACGGGCTCACACTCAGCGTGACGCCCCTCGCCGCGCCCACAGACAGGGAGGAGAGCCCGGCATGGCAGTAGCGCTCGCGATTATCGCGATTGTCGTTTTCTTCGCGGTCATCCTGCTTGCTGCGTCGATCAGGGTGCTGCGCGAGTACGAGCGCGGCGTGATCTTCCGCCTGGGCCGGCTGATCGCGCAGAAGGGTCCGGGTCTGATCTTCCTCATCCCGATCATCGACCGGATGGTGCGCGTGGACCTGCGCACCGTCACGCTCAACATCCCGCCGCAGGAGGTGATCACGCGCGACAACGTGACCGCGCGCGTGAACGCCGTGGCTTACTTCCGCGTGATCGATCCGAACAAGGCGATCGTGGAGGTCGAGAACTTCCTGGTCGCCACCTCGCAGATCGCGCAGACCACGCTGCGCTCGGTGCTCGGTACGGCGGAGCTCGACACGCTGCTGGCCGAGCGCGAGCGGCTCAACGTCGACCTCCAGAAGATCATCGACGACCAGACTGAGCCCTGGGGAGTGAAGGTCACCACGGTGGAGATCAAGGACGTGGAGATCCCGCAGAGCATGCAGCGCGCGATGGCGCGCCAGGCCGAGGCCGAGCGCGAGCGACGGGCGAAGATCATCAGCTCCGAGGGCGAGTACCAGGCGGCGCAGCGCCTATTCGACGCCGCCGAGATCATCAGCCAGAACCCGGCCACGATCCAGCTGCGCTACCTCCAGACGCTGCTCGAGCTGGGATCGGGCTCGACTTCCACGATCGTGTTCCCGCTGCCGATCGACCTGGTCGGGCCGCTCCTGAACGCCATGAAGGCGGGCGGCGGCCCGGCCGGCGACGACGGTCCCAAGCCGCCCCGCCCGCCGAACCCGCGCGCCCAACCGGGGCTTGCGCCCACTGACGAGCCGAAGGCGCCGCCCGTGACTCCGGGTCTCGGGCCAGGCGACGACGTGGACCCGCCCCCTGAGACTTAGAACGGCTCTGGGTTGCGCCGCGGTCCTCGCTACCGCCGGCTTCGTCGTGTACGCGGTCCAGTACTCGGACTTCGGCAAGGGCACCACCAGCACGGTGCGGATCGAAGGTGCGCCGCCCGCCCAGGCATCGCCGATCACGATCCGCCTGGCGGAGGCGATCGGGCGGGCCAGCATCGGTTCGCGCTTCCGCGGCATCGACCTGGCGCGGGTCGCTCCGTTCGGCTGGGACCGCGTCTATGTGTTCCGCGACACCACCGGCGAGGAGATCCAGAAGCGCCTCGGCTTCGATTGGCCGGGCGCGCCGCCCGCGGTGCCGCGCAGCGGCGAGCGCGAGAGCCTGATCGCGTTTGCCGACGGCAGGCGCGTGGCCCAGTCGGCCTTCTTCTCCGATGCGGTGGGTCACCTCGACTGCCTCGGCGCCGAACGCGGCTACCCGCGTGGGACGCGGTTCGTGGTGCGCTACACGCGCCAGGCACACGTGCCGTACCTGGCCACAGCGCCTCCGGATCCGGCGCAACAGGCCTGCTTGCGGGCCGTCGGGGCCTAAAGGTCACGCGAGCGCTGCCGATCGAATAGCTCGAATGCCGAATCCCCGGACGGTCCGGGGAGCGGGGGACCCAAGTTGTCCCGGGGCTAATTCCGCGGTGATCCGCAGGAGGCGCCAAGCCCTTCGCGCCAGCCCGTCAGCTAACTCCGCAGGCCGAAGAAGGAGACACGATCTTGCGTCGTACAACGCTCCCAGCCGCGCTTGCGTGCGCCGCAGCGCTCGCCGCCACGGCGAGTCCCGCACTTGCGGCCGACACCGGCGGCAGCGTCCCAACCACAGGCAACGGCGGCGGCATGCCGTTCCAGGTCGATCCCGGCCAGTTCAGCGGCGGGACCCCGAACGACCCCGATCTCGTGCCGCCCACCGGCGACGAGCCGGCGCCCGCGCCACAGACCGCTCACACCGCCGTGCTCTGGCACGGTGTGGCCCATGCGCCCTCGGGCGCCCCGCGGGCCGTGCGCCTGGCGATCGCGGCGGCCAACCACCTGCGCCACAAGCCCTACGTGTGGGGCGGTGGACACGCGGCGTGGCGTGCGCGCGGCTACGACTGCTCGGGCTCCGTGTCGTATGTGCTGCACGCGGCCGGGCTGCTCGACTCCCCGGAGGTCTCCGGCGCGCTCGCTCACTGGGGCTCGAAGGGCGAGGGCAAGTGGATCACGGTGTACGCCAACGCCGGGCACGCCTTCATGGTCATCGCCGGGCTGCGCTTCGACACGAGCGGCCAGGGCCAGAGCGGCCCGCGCTGGCGTGCCGAGTCGCGCTGGTTCCGCGGCTTCCACCGCCGCCACGCACCCGGGCTCTAGCCGGGAGTAATCAGGCCGCAGCGCGGGCGGTCGCCGCGGCGGGGCGCCATAGCGCGTCGTCGCCGAGCTGCTCGCGCTGCGCCACACCGCTCGCCACGAGCTTGACGAGAGCCTCCGTGGCGGCGGCGTCGTCCGGCTCGTCGTTGCGGATCGCCATCGCCAGCGACACCTCGCGCGTGGTGATCCCATACGGGAACTCCAGCAGCAGCTCTCCTACCGTTTCCGCCTCGGGACGGCAGGTGAGCGTGGGGTCGAGGTTGGCCACACAGAGGTCGTAGGCGGCGATGGGCTGGTAGCCGCCGGCCACCAGGCGCTGGCCGTCCTTCTCGAAGATCAGCGTGGGGGCGGTGTAGCGCTCCACGCCGTCGCGGATGGCGGTCTTGCCCTGCATCGAGGGCGGCGAGCCGGCGGCCTGGCGCGCCTCGTGGCGATCGCGCTGGTAGGCCTCCTCCACCTCGGGCGAGTCGAGTCGCGACATGATCGCGTCCACGTCCAGCTCGGGCGCGCGCGACAGCGCGGCGGCGATGCCCTCGTCCTCGTCCATCAGCAGCGTGGAGGTGAACCAGCCGAAGCGCAGCGCGCGCAGCGCCACATAGCCCGCCTCGACGCCGTCCCTCCGCGCGGACA